>Ga0315288_10002707_pt1 | contig 22775 bp, 20 predicted proteins | sample YL17G11_20_MG_FD_203454 | JGI IMG/M metagenome (GOLD analysis project Ga0315288, IMG submission 203454) | Sediment microbial communities from Yellowstone Lake, YNP, Wyoming, USA - YL17G11_20 | ecosystem: Environmental > Aquatic > Freshwater > Lake > Sediment | place: USA: Wyoming | collected...
TTAACATAGTGGAATTATGTTTATAAGTATCGTATTTACATAACACATGTCGAACTTGAAAGGTTTTCAGCAAACAGAACCACTGCCTCATCTGTTAAGGCCATTGGGGTCTGTGGGAATCCAGGCTTGCCTAACCGACTGAAATCATATGGTGGCGGCGCAGGGATTTGGCCGGCCTGTGGCCCAAAGGGGGTACAATATGAACGAAACTTCCTCTACGAGAAGCTCAGATTAGAGCTTCACTTCGGACATGGCCGATTTAAGAAGAACAATTCTTTTCTGGGAGGGATGAAGAGGTCAGAAATTTGGAATCGCTTCATTCTTTTGAAATTTTTCGATTACATTTCTACAAAAAATCAGAGTTCAAAACTTGCCTCTCGTATGCTGGGATAGGTTCGGTCATTTATCAGCAAATCCATAGGATTCCCAATTTCTTATGACCTTCTCTTGAATCTCTTTTGGCCAAACTTCTTCAAAAGAAGCCGTTTTTGGAATTTCCTCTTTGGGCCATTCCTTAGGCCAGGTGCAATCGAAGAGAACCTGTGAACCCAGACCGTGCTCCCTCTCAAATCGACTCAGAAAGGTTGGAAGGGCAATACCCCAGGAGGACCCCATGCTGAATATCCCCCTATGAGGATGGCACCGGGAGGTCAATGCCCAAAGGACCTGATCCATCTTCGTCGGATCAATATCCTTATCCACCACAATGAGATACCATACTGTTCTTCCTGAATTTGAACCCCAGACACCACAGGCCAGGTGTTTAGCAAAATTGGTGAAGGGGACATCTGTCGAAATTACAGCCATATGACTGACTGCTTCGGGTGGACAGTATACCATCCTTACCGGAAATCCCTTTCCCTTCAATTCCTGCAGGATATTCGCAGCCCGGATCACTGTTGTCACCACGGCTGAGTCGTCTACAGGGACTCCCATACAGGAATGAACCTGAATGGGATTATTTCTGTAGGTGATGGCCGTAACTCTGAATACAGGTTTAGGTCTATTATCTCTGGATAGATAACCGGTGTATTCTCCGAAAGGACCTTCAGAAAGTCTTTCATGAGGAGGAACAACTCCTTCAATGACGATTTCTGAGGTAGCAGGGACAAAGAGGTCTACCGATTCACACTTGACCAACTCTACCGGTGCTCCACGCAATCCACCCGCCACATCGGCTTCATTGCGGCCTGCAGGCACTCTGGTGGCGGATAAGATAGAAGATACCGGTTCTGTTCCGATGGCGACGGCAAACTCCATTGGTTTATTCCTCGCCTCGTATTTCTGATGATAGTGAATTCCAATATGCTGATCCGGCCGGATCTGGCAGGCCATGGTTTTTCTATCAATCGCCATGAGCCTGTACATTCCCCAATTTACCCATCCCGAATCAGGATCTTTGGTTATGACGATATGCCAAGTTCCGATATAGCGACCTCCATCACCTTCATGGATATAGGGGACTGGGAATCTAAAAAGGTCGATATCGTTACCCAAGAGGATGTTCTCCTTGCAGGGGCCCTTATCTATCACCACTGGAGGAATGACTCTTCCGTTTCTCCTGTTATATTCTTCAACAATCTGTTCATAGGAAAAATCCTCGGGCATATTGAGAGAGATGGCGAGCCTTGAGAAATAATGATTTGGGCGGGCGCTCGTGCCAATCGGTGCCCCAAGGATACGAAATCCCCGGAGATAACCTTTAATATTTTCAAAAAGTGGGGCAGGGGCCTTCAAATCATATGACCTCCGAATGATAGCTCCCACTTCAAGATGCCAATCCACTTCCTTTTTGACATGGACCACTTCCCCTTTTTGGTCTAGAAGGTCAATGTACTCTCTCAGATCATGAAAGATCATTTCTCAACCTCCTCTCTCTTCTTAAACAGGAATGGTTGGGTGATCGTTATTTGCTCACAATTTGATCCAGTCCCAAACGTTTCAGCGCCGCCTCATAAATCGCGCCTGTGTCTGGGTCCAAGCCTAAAGCCTTACAAGCCTCTTGTTTGAGGGATTTGATGTCGATGGTAATATCCTTCAAAGGCCCACCGGTCAGAGGGGGATCGCCTGTCACTCGGGAGGGCAGCTGGTAGGTTGAAGGTTTGAACCCCTCTCTCAGGTTAAAGGCATACCGCATCATCAGGATACGGTTTCCCGTCAGAATTAACTCGTCGATATTCGTATTCCATCCTGTGATGGCATTGAGCATATCCGGAATGGGATAAAAAACGCTGTGGGAACCGAACCAGCAGATTCCCACCGTGCTCACGATATGTTGCCAGGCAGAGTAGACCCTATGGAGTTCTCCTTTATTCTTATAATCATGGGGTTTGACTTCTGGCAGGCTGAGATGGGCAAAACGAGGATTAACCCTCCCCCATTCCACACCCATGGTCCCTCCATGGGTATGACGTCCTGGGGCCGGATCGACAACATAAGTGGTGCCATAGCCTGGCGCGAAACGAGGGTCGTGCATGGGGATTTCCTGTCCCCCTACATGCATGGCAAATTCTTCAGAGCCCTTGCCGATCCGCTCGGCTGCCTTCCTGCAACCATCAGCAAGGATTGCACCGAGACCTTTACGCTCCGCCATGGATTGGAGTAGTTGAACAATAGCTTCCCCATTTCCCCAGGTTAGATCAATCCCCCCTGTATCCTCTTTATTGATCAATCCCTTTTCGTAGCATTCCATGGCAAAGGCGATGGTGGCTCCGGCGGAGATGGTATCCATGCCGTAAAGATTGCAAATGTCGTTACACTTGATGATCGACTCGATATCGTCATTCAGACACAGGGCACCGAGGCTGATCAATGTCTCATATTCAGGTTTATGGACATCTTTTAAAGGCCATCTGCTGCCTGTCAGACTCACCATGCCACCGCAAGCGATAGGGCAGGACCCACAGGCAAATTTCCTCGTTTGATAACGGATGACATTGTCATCGCTGATCTTGGCTGCCTTTTCTACAGTGGGAAAGACTTTTTCGTTGATGCCTTTCCAGTTCTGGAGGGGAGCATCCTGGGATTCTACGAAGCTGGCTACATTGCCACAGGTTCCATATCTTATATAAGTGAGACCTGGATCCTTTGCCTGCTTCAATTCAGCGAGCATTTGGCGGTTCATTCGTTCAACTTCATCAGGTTTTGCAATAGGAACTTTGAGGGCTCCTTGGGCAGAGAAGGCCTTTAGATTTTTGGATCCCATTACAGCCCCGACACCCGAGCGACCCGCGGCCCTTCCGGCCTCGGTGATGATCGCGGCAAGCAGAGACTGTTTTTCTCCAGCGGGGCCAATACAGACCAGGCGGAGTCTCGGGTTTCCGACCTCCTTTCTAATCGTTTCCTCCGTTTCTCGTGTATCCATGCCCCAGAGATGAGAAGCGTCCCTAAGCATGGGTTTCTTTTCTTCTAAATGGAGGTAAACCGGTTTTGAAGATCTTCCTGCAAAGAAAACGCCATCATACCCATAGGCCTTTAGGACCTCTGCAAAGTAGCCACCGCAATTGGAGTCACCCCAGTACCCCGTTAGGGGAGATTTGGTTACCACGGTAAAACGGCAGGAGGTAACTATCTTTGTGCCGGTAAAGGGGCCTGTCATGAATCCCAAAATATTATCCGGTCCTAAAGGATCTACACCTTTATTCATTTTTTCATAGAGGATTCTCGCTCCGATTCCATACCCTCCGATGAAAGAGCGGGCAAGATTTTCGGTTAATTCTTCTTCATGAAACTTACCTGTGGTCAAGTCGACAAAAAGTAATTTACCCATATATCCATAACGCATCGTTTCTACTCCTTCTCTATTCGGTATGATTTCCAACGCCTTTTAACCATCTACTTAGAGGCCATTTCGCTTCTCGTTATTGTTATCCTTTAACAGCACCAGCTGTCAGGCCTTTGACCATCAAGGTCTGAATTCCAAAAAAGAGAACGATGACTGGAAGCGTAACGAGAAGCGAGGCAGCCATCAGGTTTCCCCATTGCGTGCCATACTGGCCGATATAGGAGGTGAGAGCAATGGGCAGGGTGAATTTTTTCTGGGAATCGATAAAGGTGAGGGCGAACATATACTCCTGCCAGGCCGTGATGAAGGTATAGGCTGATGAAGCTGCAAGGCCTGGAGCTGCAGACGGGAGAACGATCCTTACCAAGGTTTGAAAACGAGAACAACCGTCGATCATTGCACTCTCCTCAATGGAGATCGGGAGGCCGGTGAAAAAGCCGTAAAGAACCCAGACCACAAAAGGCACTGAAAAGGTGAGGTTTGCCACCACCAATGAGGTGAAGGTGTTGAGCAGCCCCAACTTCACAATGATGATATAAAGGGGGATGAGGAGGACAGCAAGGGGGATCATCTGGCTCACGAGGATGGTTTGCAGCAGAACCCTCTTCCCCCTCATCTTGAAACGGGTTAGGGCATAGGCACAGGGTATGGAAAGGCCCACGCTTAAGATGGTCGTCGCGATCGTGACGATGAGGCTGTTCATGAATTTTTGACCGAAATCCATCTGCCCATAGATCACCGCCTTGAAATTTTCGAGGGTAATATGCCGGGGGATCAGGCGGATCGGAATCGTGAAAATCTCGCTGAAATTCTTAAAAGCGGTTGAGAGGATCCAAATATAAGGGAGCAGGGCCGAGAAGGCGAAGAGCAGGAGGGCCATATAAAAAACAGTTTTTTGGCTGACGGCGTGCATTCTCATTCTAAATCTCGGCCAGTTCTCCCTTCTTTGCGATAAACTGGATGTAGAGAAGAGCGAAGATGAGCAACATTAATCCGATAAAGACCCCGTAGACAGAGGCCTCTCCGAACCGGTGAAAGAGGAAGGCCGTCTTGTAAACAGCGACCGGGAGGGTGGTCGTGCTGTTGAGAGGGCCTCCCTGGGTCATGATCCAGATCATCTGGATTGCATTCAATGTCCACATCACACCTAGCAGATTGACGACGATGATGGTGGGAAGGATCCCTGGAAGCGTGACATGGAAAAACTTCTTGATGGGGCCCGCCCCATCGATCTCTGCTGCTTCATAGAGATGGGTGGGAACGGTTTGCATGGCCGCGAGATACATGAAGGCCCCGAAGGTATAACCTCTCCAGATGGTAGGAGCCATGACGCTGAAGAGGGCGACATCCGGATCGCCTAACCAGTTCTTAATCAGGACTCCCAGTCCCACTGCCCGGAGGAGATAGTCGACCATCCCGAAGTTGCTTGAGAACATCCACTTCCAGGTTAGGGCGATGATCACCCACGGAGTGGCCCATGGGAGCATTAAGATAGAGCGCATGACCCATTTGAACCGGAACTCGTTATTCAGGATGGCTGCCATTGGAAGGGCAATGATGAGACAGGCAATCACGGTCCCAAAGGTCCAGACCAGGGAGATGTAAAGAAAGCTATAAAAATCTTCTGACGAGAGCGCCCTCCAGTATCCCCCGAGGCCGATCAAGGTCTGGGTGGCTTCTGTTAGGTTATATTCATAAAAACTGAGCTGGATGGTCCGGACGATCGGATAGGCCAACAGGGCCACGATGATCAGAACAACCGGAGCCGTCCATGCATAGTTCCAGATTCTTTCGTTCTTTCTCGTCATAGATCATTGATGTGAACGGGGATAGCTTTTGCTTTAAAGAGCTACCCCCGCTATTGTACTATAGAACTACTTTTTTGGAAGAACAGCATCGATCTTCGTTGCCGCCTTATCCAGTGCTTCCTTGGGTGATGCCTTGAGCATAAGGGACTCACGAATTGAATTGCTGAGGATTTCGATCATCTGGGAAAGCACAGTTGTCGGTTCAAAGGCTGCCATATAGGTCAGGTTCTTCTTGATCTCTGGATCAATGTCTTTCCATTTCCCCTGGTTCAATAGGCTCTTCCGAGTGGGCATGAAGGCAGGCTCATCGAGCATTCTCTCTTTGCTGGTCATCACTTTGATCAGCTCGAAGGTCTCTTTTGGATGTTTGCTGTTCTTAGCAATCACGTAGTTCCAGGTGGAACCGAAGGCAACGCGTTTTTTATCTCCGATCATGCTCATATAACCAACCTTGATGTTGGGGTTGATCTGTTTGATCTGAGCCTCGAACCGGGCGAATCCGTCGAGCATGGCGATCTTCCCTGCAGCAAAAAGAGCGACGTTCTCATTGAAATCGAGGTTAGCCGTATTAGGATTCACCACCTTGTGTTTGTGGATGAGGTCGACCCAGAACTGTAAGGCTTTTATCCCTTCCGAACTATTGACCGTGCATTTGGTCCGGTCTTTGTTTAGAATGGAGCCCCCTGCTTGGGCTAGATATTGGAAGAAATTGTTATACGTATTCTGCCCGGCTCCATCGAAGGAACCGCCATAAACCCCCTGGGATGAATCGGTCAGCTTCTTCCCCGCCTCCACATATTCGCTCCATGTTTCGGGAAACTTCTTCATTCCTGCTTTTTCGAAGAGGTCCTTGTTGATCAGAAAAAGCCTTGCCCCGGCGTTATAGATTGGAATGCCGTAGAGTTTTCCTCTGTAGGTGGCGTCTTTCACCGCTCCATCAAGAAAGTCCTTAACGTCTTCCTTATCCACATAGGTATCGATGGGAATGATATGGCCAGCGGCTGCCCGCTGCTGGATCTCGAGAGGAACCTCAAAGACATCGGCCAGGGTTCCTGCTGCTCCTGCCGTCACCTGTTTGGCTAACAAGTCGGTGAAAGGGAAGAGAGAGACTTCGACATCAAAGTTTGGATTTGCAGCCTTGAACTTGTCGATGAAGGCCTGGCGATGGGCGTTTGTCTTGTCATCCCGCTGAACCCCCCAGTAAGTGAGATTGGCCTTTTCCGCAGCCATCAAGATTTGTGGAAGAATGAAAATACCAACGATAAACAGAATTCCTAAGACCAAAAGAACTCGCTTCATAATGTGCCTCCTCTCTTTGGAAATTTGAATGATTTCTTTCAAACTGCTTGCTTGACGCCTTATTCAGTCAATTTATCACCCCCTTCTTCTCAATTTTTTATGGCCTTATGCTTGAACCTCGACCTCCAGTCCATAGGAGGCGGCAATGGTCTCTAATCTCTTCATTTGAGCAGGTGATTGGGTTTTCCAATCAGGATATGGATAAGCCCTTCCCATCCATTGGTACTTGGCAGAGGCAGTTTCGTTATAAGGCAGCAGAGCCAATTGAGTGATTCCCAACGAACTCACGAGCTGGGATGTCTCTCGGATATTTCCCTCTGTATCACTAATACCAGGAATGCAAGGGACTCTGATCTGGATTTCCTTCTTGGGGAAGAGCTGTCTGATCCTTTTCAGGTTATTGAGGATCGAGCGATTGCTCACCCCTATCTTCTCAACATGGATCTTCGGGTCCAATGCCTTCAGATCGTAAAGAATCAGATCGACTGGAATGATAATCTTCTTCAGTCGGTTCCACCTTGAATAGCCTGAAGTCTCTATGGCTGTGTGAATGCTGTGATCTTTGCAGGCCCATAAGAAATGGGCTGAGAACTCTGCTTGTAAAGCAACCTCTCCACCCGTCAGGGTCACTCCTCCACCCGAGCACTCGTAAAAGATTTTGTCTTTAAGAGTGATTTTGAACAACTCATCCACTGTCATCCATTGACCCATGAGCTTTAAAGCTTCTGAATAGCATCCTTCGACACACTCCCCACAAATATTACAGCGTTCATTATTGATGACAATTTTTTTATCAGGGTAGAAAGAGATGGCTCCTTCGGGACAGAGGTTGATGCAGGTCAAACAGCCAATACATTTTGTTTCATAGTAGGCAATCTCCTGCTTTTGGCTCTGGGATTCAGGGCTATGGCACCAGGAGCAGATCCATTCGCATCCCTTCAGAAAAATGGCCATCCGAATCCCAGGACCGTCATGAACGGCAAATCGATCAATGTCAAAGATGAGGCCTTTTGCCTCATAATCGATGTTCAATCTTCTCTTGTGGGCCTGCATCTCATTCCATCAATGGCTGTGCCTGGCGATCTGGTGATCCTGGTTCCTTTTATCCAAGAGTATGAAATAGGCAGACCAACCTCCAACTCTTACCCGCAAATCCTTGTATTGCTCGGGATATAATTGGGCCCTCTTCAGGGTTTCCACATCATTGAGTGCAATATTGAGGACCGTTCCCTTTGTCTTCAAAAAGGCCTTCACAAAACCCATGAGCCGATGGAGTCCTTCTTCGCCTTTAAAATCCTTGGCGTTCATGCTGATATCTAACTCCGCACCTGCGGCCAGGAAAGAGTGCTCCAGCTTATTGTAGGAGTGGAGCAGGGCCGTTGGCCCATTCATATCCATGCCCGGCACCGGCCCTGCATTGGGTGCCAACCCTGTCCATGCTTTGCGACCATCCGGCGTTGCCCCGACCATCTTCCCGAAGAGATCATAGTCTTCAAAGGTTCCGATGCCTGGAATGAATTTGATGGGCAGGTAATTATCCCGCAAAGAGATGACCTTCTTCACAAAGTGATTGACAATCTCGACAGCGATCCCGTCGACCTCGTCCAGGTCATTTCCATATTTAGGGCTCCTGTTGCGAAACAGTTGTCTCAATCTTTCTTGTCCTTCATAGTCCATATCCAGAGTCTTTAAGAGCTCTTGCATGCTGATTTTTCTCTGTTCAAAAACGAATTGCTTAACTGCTGCCAAAGAATCGGCCGTATTGGGTAGCCCTGTTAGCATCACGGCATTCAAATAGTATCTGGCACCCCCATCCGTGATATCGCGACCCTTTTCGAGACAGCCTTCGATCAGGGAAGAAAGAAAATGAACTGGGGCGAGCATTTGGTATTTGCCAAACATGAATCTCGATTGGGCCATGTAGCTCTCGATCTGATGGTCCATCTGTCTTAAGAAGGCCTGCCAAAGGTCTTCATAGGTGTTCCATATCATTGGGTCGCCCGTCCTTAGGCCTTTCACGGGAATGAACAACGTGGGTCTGTCCTCTTCTGTGAAAACGCGACTCTTTCCATCAGTGAAAACGAATTCCAGACACTGAAGGGCATGAACGGGCCCCCATCGGAACTCTGCCTCTCCAGGGATCAATACCTCCCAGCACCCGTCGTTGCTGTAACACCGCGCCTTTTCAGCAGGGAATCCGTTTTTCTCCAAAGCTGGGATGAGAACGGAATCGTTATAAATCGAAGGCATTCCGGCCCCTGTCTGAATTAATTGACAAGCCTGCTTCAATAATTTTTCCGGAGTCTTTGTGTGGAAACGGACTGAAATGACAGGTTGGGTGAAATCCAATTTTTTACTTGCCTCGAGACACAGGTAGGTCAGTTCATTGGTCGCATCATTCCCTTTGCCATCCTGACCTCCCACCATCACATTCTGAAGCCAGTGATTGTAGAGGCCCATATACCTCTTGATCAATTGAGACTGTTTGACCATGACGAAATCCCGGGCGTCGACTTCCGGTTCAACAAACATACTTCGTTCATTGAACTTCAACCAGAGACAGTCTACCCATTCCTGGGCCTCAGCCAGGGTTATTTCTCCCCTCTCAAGATCGGCCCTCAGAAAGGGCCATAGAAAATAGTCGAGCCTTCCGATGGGGATATTGTTCATGGTTGAGTGAAGGACAAGAAAGGTGAGCCAAAAGCTTTGAATGGCATCTTTGAAGTCTTCTGCAGGTTCCTCTGGCACACGACCGAGCCTCCGACTGATCTGGTTTAACTCTTCTTTGCGAAAAGGATTGGGTTCCTTCTCTGCGAGGGAAGAGGCTAGGCGTTGATAACGAGTAGCCAGTTTGCGGACAGCCTGGGTAGTGAGGATGACGGCTTCCAAGAAGTTTTTCTTCTTTTCTCTTTCAGGATCACCCCTGAGGGTTTCCAATTTCTTTTCTGCCTCGGCTCGGATTCCTTTCAAGCCCTGGTGAAGGATTCTGGCAAAATTAGGAACATAGTGGCCCCAAACCGATCGGACACCGATTCCATATTTGCCTGCCTCGTTGATCTCTTCCTCCTTGGCATAGGTTGGGAAAGGTGTCCCATACCACATACTGCCAAGAGGAATGCGGCCTACGATGAGTTCTCCCTCTTCGATGTCCACCGGCATATGGGTGAGTTGCAGTTCGATGGCTCTGGCCCGGCGGAGGATCAGGGGTTTGTTCTCCCAGCCCTCCTCATGAAAAACAGAGAGATGAGAGGCTGACCACATCTCCCTTTTCTGAGAGATCTTTTCCTTCAAGCCTTTATATAGCTCTTCTACTCTTGCTTCCGTCATATTGATTTCTAACCCTTCTCTCCCCTCATCCCTGCCTCTCCCGTCCTGGTCGGGACAAGACAACTCCTTGGTTAATCGCCCATCCTTCCGCCCTCGATATAGATCGTCTGGCCGGTGATATAATTGGATGCCTCAGAGGCAAGAAAAATAACTGCACCCACTAAGTCGTCGGGTTCTCCGAGACGACCCATAGGCACTTTACTCACGAGTTCTTTATACATTTCGGCGTCAGTAAAAGCTTTGGCTGTCATGGAAGTCCGGATCACACCAGGAGCGATACAATTTACATTCACATGATATTTCGCCCACTCGACAGCCATCACCTTGGCTATTCCAATCACTCCATGTTTTGCTGCTGCATAGGCCAGGTTTCCGGGATGTCCGAGTTTCGCTGATACGGAGGCTGTATTGATGATCTTACCTCCGCCCTGTTTCATCATCACTCTTCCCACTGCCTGAGCGCAGATGAACATTCCAGTTAAGTTGGTGGCGATCACTTTATTCCAATCCTCAAGGGAGTATGTTTCTGCTGGCCCGCGGATATTGATCCCTGCATTGTTAAAGAGGATGTCTATCCGGCCGTAGGATTTAAGAGCAAGGTCCACCATTTTCTGAACTTCCTTGGGCTGGGTTACATCTACGGGAATGGCAATGGCTTCCCCACGTTTGGCTTCGATTTCAGAAACAACATGGGCTGCTGCGTCTTGGTTGATGTCGACGACAACCAATTTAGCTCCATACTCGGAGAAGGCCATGGCGACACGTCTGCCAATTCCGCTGCCTCCCCCGGTAACAATCGCTATCCTGTTGGTCAAATGAAAGAGTTCTCTATCTTTCATTATTCGATCTCCTCAATCGCTACCACACGGACCGGCATAGAATCCGCTCCTTTCACAGCCAGAGGAAAGCAGTAGGCCATGAAACGAAGGGTCTGGATTTGGTCAAGATGGGCCATATTTTCAATGAGGGAGGCCCCCGTCTCCATAATCAATAAATGGTTTTTATGGAAGGGGTTACGGGGGCTCTCGATCATGCCCACATCCATGCCGAAGATCTTAATTCTATGGTCCACGATCCATTCCAATGCCTCTTCACTGGGGTAGGGGGCTTTCTGGTAAGTTTGGGCATCTGTAAAAAAATATTGATCGTACCCTGTCTCGATAAAGACGATATCGTTCTTCTGAATGCCTCCTGCATTCTCTGCAGCTCTCTTTATCTCTACCAAGGGGAGGCAAGTTCCCGGTCTACGGCCTGTTAATCTTAGAAGTACGGTGGGACCAAATAGTTTTTCAAGTGGATAGCTCGTAAAATCCTCTTTTCCTCTCAAACAGTGGTAAGGGATTTCAATATGGGTCCCGACATGACTATTCATCCATATCTCTGACATGAGGAAGTAATTTCCCTCCGGGACTGGGACTGTCTCCCTCTGGTCGACAGGGTGCTCTGTGATCAAAGGCCTGGCCTTGGGATCGTTTGTTCCCCAGGGTCGTGTGTCTCCCACCAGTAATTTCACCTCAAGCTCCCTGTTCATCTTCTTGGGTATCATGACATGGGATAAGTCGGCTACATGTGTTTTCATCTCAAAGATCTTTCCCTTCCATCAGGTTTCTCTTTGCCTTGTCCGCCTCTTCATAGGAGACATCGTATGTATGGCCCAAAGGAGGGAGTTTTTCAGTAAGGAAGAAAGAAGGGAGCCGATCCTGCGAAGGGCCAAAACCCGCGGCCTGATTGAATCGATGTTCCATCCGGAGAATACTCCTCCCCCATTCCATGATTTTCTCGCCTGTCCAATCTTCATCCATAAACCCGCTCATCAGGCCTGCAAGGAATTTATCATTGGCTGGGTCGGATCCTGTCATGATGCATAAACCTAAAGTGTCTAAAGCTACGACAATAGCCTGTACAGCCATGGAGAGGGCGACCTGGCCTTCTGGTTTCGTGCAATCGATGCCCCCCCGGCCTGGGAGGCAGTTTGCGGCTGTATGGTCCGCGCCCATAGGCGTCAAGATATAAGTTATCCCTGTTCCCTTGAGTCCTCGAGGATCATAGGCAGGAAGGGCCTGGCCCTTGACAGATGGAATTCTGGAAACGCCTAGAACCCTTCCTGCGGTGACGACGCCATTTCCCAGAACCTTACCTATTAAAGATACTTTTCCGATCTCTTCGATCATCCTCATCGCTCCCTTCGCATCGCCGAAAGAGATCACCCCAGCCTCCATCGCCACTCCCAAGGTTACGCCGGTCTCAATGGTATCGAGTCCCAAATCATTGCACCTATAGTTCATCTTTGCGATGTCATCTAGAGAGGCAATCTCGAGGTTCGCTCCGAGGAGGGTTATCGTTTCATATTCGAGACTGGATACAATCCTTTTCCCGTCTTTATCGGCGAAGATATTAGAACAAGCAATGACGCACCCCGGACAACAAACATGGGCATACTTCCCTTCACCGCCTCTCTCTTGGATGACATCGTGCACTTTTTCTCCGCAGAGTTCCAAAGATTTTTCAAATTGGCCTCGGGAAAAGTTACGAGTAGGAAATCCTCCCACACTGTTGACCGGGTTCACGACCCCGGCTGTTCCGAAATTTCTTAGCATCTGTTTCGTCTCAATTAGGTTTTTAACAAATACTTTGCAAGCCTGTTTGAATTTATTCGGATTTCGAGGTTGTATCATGGGGGTTCCTGAATCATCAATTAATACGGCTTTAACTCCTTTTGAAGATAACAAGGCGCCCATTCCCCCCCGGGCTGCCTGGCGCGTGGGGATTCCTTCTATATCGCTCACCGCAACGGTCGAATTCAGAAGTCTTCGTTCTCCAGCCGGACCAACGGTGAGGGTGGCGAACTTCTCACCAAATTCGGCCTGCAATTTCTTGACGCACGCATAATTGGCCAATCCCCGGTAAGCATCACCCGGTAATATTTCCATTCCTCTTTTGTCAATCTTGATCAGGGCCCCCTCTTGATTGGGAGCTCCCTCAAAAATCAAGGCCTTCACGCCCAGCTTGGCCATCTTCTGGGCGGCCAGTCCCCCTGAGTTGGATTCTTTGATCGTCCCCGTTAAAGGGCTTTTCCCTCCGACTGAGAGTCTACCAGAGCATGGGGCAAGGGTTCCGCTTAACAAGCCTGGAGCAACAATGCATTTATTCCCAGCTGAAAATGGGTCTGTTGTTGGATCGATTTCATTGAGGAGAATAGCTGCGGATAGTCCCCTTCCACCGAGATGGCGATAGATCTCAGGAACATCTTCAACGGTCACCTTTTTGCGGCCGATATCGATACGATAGATGTTACTCATCACTCCTCCGCCTTATTTTCCATCTCCCTCCTACCCAGATCCCATCATCCCAACAGGATTGCTGATGAATCCTTCTACGGGTCGAATACCCTAGCCTGATGTCCCACCGTCTCCCAATAGGGGATCCATATCTTAGATTCCAAGAGCGTTCAGGGAACAAGGTCTCTCCTTTTTAATTGAACACAAGTCCGTGAAGGTTAAGCCATGGTGCTATTTCCCGCAGGAAACACCGCGGCCTCCCGCCTTAACATTAGGCTAAGGCTTGGGAGCCTGGAATTTAATGGCTGGAGAAAAGGCACAGTATAAACGCATCTCATTTTGTCCTTTGTTTTGGATGCAATGTTTCTTCCCTTTTGGCATATACAGGGTCATTCCCGGGAAAATAGTGACAGGATCTTTTAAGGATTCATGCAAGGCCAGTCCTTCCCCTTGCATCACATAAATGATTTCTTCAGAAGTCTCATGAAGATGCCACGGTAACATTCCTCCGGAAGGAACCTTTGAAATGGCTACGGTCATATGTTCACTTCCATAGTCCGGTGATATCAATACCGTTAATGTTCTTCCTGGAAACTCTAAAGGCGTGATCTCTTTTTCGTTAACATATTTCATGGGAGCCCCCTTCAGTGAGTATTTTAAAGATACCTCAACTTTGCTTTGTGGGAGGGATTGCTTTACCTATCTCCTGTCAAAATGAAGGTTGTCATCGAGGAGATAGCCCGTTTTCAGAATGTCATCAAATGGAATCGTTTTTTGAGGCATAAGTTTCTTAAATTCCTTACTAAAAAAGAGGATATGGTCTTCAAGCCGTTTAGTGGCCTTCGATAGATTCCCCCTTTTCATCTCCTTGAGAATATCCCTATGGCTTTCCAGGATTTTCAAAGAATGATTCGGGGGAGGATTCAGCTTATCTACGAAAGTGGCGATAATAGGCATGATCGAGTCGACAATCATCATGAAAATGGGGTTCCTCGAGAGCTTGGCAAGAACGATATGAAATTCAAAATTTTCTTTTCTGATCTTCTCTCCCTTCTTAATTTTCAAGAACCCTTTGGAGATGATTTTATCAAGAAGCTCAAAGTCCTCTTTTTCCCCTTTCCTCATTACAAGTTTGATGACATCCTTTTCAATGGAGAGCCTTGCTTCTGAGAGATCTTCAATGGTAATGTGGCCAAAACAGAGAAGTTCTGAAAAAGACTTGGTGAGGGATTTGGAATCCGGTTCTCTGACAAAAATACCCCCATCCATTCCTTGCTTGATATAGACAAGACCCGAGTTTTCGAGGGTTCGAAGAGACTCTCTGATAACCGACCTCCCGACTCGCATTTGCTGAGCGAGGTTTCTTTCGGATGGTAACCTGTCGCCCGGCTTAAAATGCTGAGCCAGAATCGAAGCTCGAATCTCTTCCATAACCAATTCCGATTTTCTTTTGGTGAGTAACGGTCTAAACATCATATGGTAATACCTTTTAAGCGATTTTCGATCGTTTTGTCAAGTCACAAATTTGCATTTGTGCTCATAAACAGTATGATCAAATTCCTAAAGCCAATAGATGGAATAATAGTAAGATGGAGGGGGTTTCCATTTAACTCAACGAAAGGTTGAGATTGAGGAATTGCCAGAAGAGGTGATGCGAAAATACTTTGGGGGATTAGGTATTGGAGCTAAAATCCTTTACGAAGAGACAGAGCCCGAAACCGACCCTCTTTCACCGGCCAATCTTCTCATAGCCATGACAGGGCCTTTTACGGGAACAGGAGTTCCCACTTCAGGAAGACACCACATTGTGGCTCGCTCCCCTTACACTGGACTTTTTCGTGAATCCAATGTCGGAGGTTCTTGGGCCGTCCACTTTAAAATGGCTGGGTTCGATGGAATCGTTATTCAAGGAAGGGCAGAAGACCCTGTCTACCTTTGGATTTATGATGGCAACGTTGAGATCCGGGATGCCAAACCCATTTGGGGTAACGACTCTTATGAATCGGCTGAATGGTTAAAGGGAGAGACGTCAAGAAAGGCCACTGTAGCTGTGATCGGCCAGGCAGGAGAAAGAATGACAAGATAGCAAGTATCCCACATATCGGCCACATTGTCAGAGCAGCAGCCCGCACGAGCCTCGGTGCAGTGATGGGATCCAAGAATCTAAAGGCGATGGTTGTCTTAGGGAATGGTTCAGTTCCGATTGCCGAACCTGACGAGCTGAAAACCTATATGGCCAACCTCACCGCCCATATCCGTGGAGTCACCGAGATTTTAAGGAGATAGGGTCAGGTCTTTACGGGCTGTTGCCGAAACGCACCGTTTGCCCTTCGACAGGCTCAGGCCGAACGGTGGTGTGTTGAAATCGTACGACTTTTCCGTTCATGCTGAGCTTGTCGAAGCATAAAATACGATTTGGGCAACAGCCCGTTTAATTTTGATATTTTTAGATTTCCCTCGTTGACCAACCTGCTCGCAGTAAAATAATGAAGTCCTAAATGATCAGCCACCTCTCAACCGCCTCTGCAATTCCTGGACCCAGAAAAACCTCTCCAAGACTCGGCTGGGTCACGTACCTCTGAACGTTCCATATTTCTATTGCCCCTTTGTGCCGCCCCCATAAAATCTATTAACCTGTCTATGAACCTCAATTCTTATCGTTCTTGAGAATAGATCTCTTCGCATTCCCCTGGAGGTGACATGCTAGACACGTCAGCATATTCAACCCCAAACGGCCTCACCATGCAATGCTTTCATACCACTGCGAGTCCAATATCAAGATTAAAGACCTGCCCCGTAAGCCTCTTCATCTTAACAAGTTGTTTTAGAACCTACGTCCCCTCCTCAAAAGGCTGTCGCCGCTCCGTAAAGATCTTGGACATCATTTAATCCCTCTCCTTGAATGAACCCACTCCCTGGGCTTAAGCCCAGGGTTTCAGGTCTACTGACATGATCTGGCATAATTACCGACGCTGCTCTCTTATGTATCGGCGCACGACGTCTTCATCAACGTTGCCTACTGTTTCGGCAAAATACCCATCCGCCCAAAAGCTATCTCCCCACAAAAACTCTTCCAGCTCCGGATACTCTTTTCTTATCACCCGACTCGTTCCTCCTTTCGGCCTCTGTACCACTTCAGCCACACTATCGCTTGGCTTCGTCTGGATGATAATATGTACGTGGTCCTCTTCGATACTTAGCTCACTGATCCACCACTTATTCATCCGGCATGCTTCGTACAACAACTTTCTCAGGCGGATGACCACTTTGCCTCGCAGTACTCGCCGACGATATTTCGGTATCCACACCAGGTGGTACTGCAAACGGTGTTTCGTATGGGACCCAGTCTGGTATCTAGCCATAGCCAGATCATGTCCCAATTTGCTCCGCTTCGCCAGGTTCCACCTGGCTCCACTTCGAAAGGATGCCATTCATCCCCAGGTTTAAAAGCCTGGGGTTTTCTGGCATATTTTATAAACTGTTTCAATGCAATCCCCATTCCAGTTCCTTCGGCTGCCCCGGCTGTCAAAAGGGCGCAATGGGAGGTAAGGGGGATGAGCCGGTTGACTTGCAACGTAATTTCCTTCCCCTCTTCATCCAATTGTAAAGCTCGATTTTCCGCAGCCAATATAATCCCGTGAACATTCTGTGCAGCAATGATCTGTGACATCCTCATCCCTCCCTTTTTAAAAATATCTTGAACACGAAAGAATTTCAACAAAAATTTTAACTCTCATTCATCTGCTATAATATACTCGATCTGATTTTAATCTTTTTAATTGAAAGTATGGCGTGTAAACAGAAAAACTAAATTCCTATTCTGTAATCTTTAAGTTTTTTATAAAAAGTCGAGCGAGGGATACCGAGGAGAAGAGCGGCTCTACGCTTATTTCTTTTTGTTTGTTCCAAGGCTTGGAGGATTAAATTTATTTCCTTCTCATGCACCTCTTTTTTAAATATTTTTGAAGATGGACGAACACTTTTTAGAGAGGATGGATTACTTAAGGTGGAGGTACCTATGAGTTCAGAGGGTAAACTATTCATAGGAATCTCTTCTCCCTCCCATTTCTTCAGACATGCTTGTTCAAGAACGTTTATAAGTTCTCGAACGTTTCCTGGCCAGTCATAGTTCATAAAACAAAAAAGAGCCTCATTGGACAATCTTTTGAATTTGGTACCAAATCGCTCATTAATGGTCTTCAGGAAATAATTGATATAAACAGGTATATCCTCTTTCCTTTTCCTGAGCGGGGGGATATAAATAGTGGTTTTAGCTATCCTATAGTAAAAGTCCTCACGGAATTTCCCTTCTTTAACAAGGGTCTTCAAATCTGTATTTGTTGCCGTGATAAGTCGAAACTTTATTTTCTGGATCTTTGAATTTCCAAGCCTCTCTACTTCTCTTTCTTGAAGGACACGAAGTAGTTTCGCCTGAAGGGAAAGGGGGATGGAACTGACTTCATCCAAAAAAAAGGTCCCTTTATGTGCAATTTCAAACTTACCCGGCTTTCCAGTAGGGCTTGCCCCTGTGAAAGCCCCCTTTTCATAGCCAAAGAGCTCTGATTCAGCGAGTTCAAAAGGTATCGCAGAAGAGTTCACTTGAACAAAAGGTTTTTGTGGATCGATATAGTTATGTATTGCATGAGCGAAGAGTTCTTTTCCTGTTCCGCTTTCCCCAATAATCAGGGTATCGGCATTCGTCATAGCCACCTTCTCAGTTAAGTCTATTACTTCTTTAATGGCTGTGCTTATTCCCAGTATGTTCTCAAAAGTATAAATGGCATAATGTTGATATCTCTGCTTTTCGCGCAACAATTTAACCTCACTCTTAAGCTGACTAATTTCCCTGTTTATTCGCTCCACTTCATCTAAAGAATGAGAGATGAGACGGCCTATGGCTCCAATTATTTCCCCATCCCTGATCAAAGGATATGTCGAACCTATCCTGGGGACTCCATTTATATTAAAGACTCTCCCTATAAAGGGAATTCCTGTTTTTAAAACCCTGGGCAAGTCTGATTCAGGAATAAGCTCTGTTACTTTTACCATCTTAGCACCCCCTTCAGGAAGATTGAAGAATTTCTCTGATCCCCTGTCCATGTATTCCAGTCTCCCATCCTTATTCACAATTACTAAGTTTTCATAGGGATTCCGCAAGAAAAACCTCAGAGCCATTGTGATTATAGGAGAAAAACCATAACTTCCGAGCACCCCCTCCAAAACTTTTAAAAATTCCATTTTTTCTTTTTCCATTCTCTCTTCCCTCTGTCCATATTATTTTTTGGACATGTCCAGACATGTCCATATTTTGGTCATATGAATATAGCACATTGAACGGAAATTGTCTATTTATCGATACTTAATGATATGGCATAAGAATTGCCTTCTTTAACTTTACATTAAAGATTACGTCTAAAAAAGGGAGGATTTTAAATGGCTTTCAAAGATCATCGTGATTTTATCGAAACTTTACAGAAGACCGGAGACCTCATCGAGGTGACGAAGGAAATAGATTGGGATTTAGAGGCGGGAGCCATCAGTCGAAGGATGTATGAGATGGGTGGACCTTCTATCTGGTTTAAGAAAGTGAAGGATTATCCTGAAGGTTTTACTCTATACAATGGTTCTCTCGGAACCTGGCGCCGGGTAGCCATTTCGCTGGGCCTCTCACCTGAAACATCAGTTCGAGAGATTTATCGCATCTATGAAGAACGATTGGAGAAACCGATTGATCCGGTTATTGTGGAGAAAAAGAAGGCCCCGTGTAAGGAAAATATTATCCTCGGTGACCAGGTCGATCTTTATCGATTCCCCGCACCGATGATCCATGAAGGTGACGGTGGGAGATATATTGGTACGTGGGATCTTGTTGTAACAAAAGATCCAGAGACAGGTTGGACCAACTGGGGGATGTACCGATTCATGGTCCACAACAGGAGATGGCAGGCAGGCTGGCCTCAACCCACAAGCCAATTGGCCTATCAGATGAAGAAGTATTATCTGCCTTGCAATGAACCTATGCCTGTGGCATTAGTAATCGGGGCAGATCCTATTGCTCATATGGTCGCTACTGCTCCATTTCGGCTGGGAGAGGATGAGGCCAAATTTGCTGGAGCTCTCCGAAAGGAGCCTATTGAACTCGTCAAATGCGAAACCTGTGATCTCTTAGTCCCTGCCCACTCAGAGATTGTCATCGAAGGAGAAATTCCTACGGATCAAATTGTCCCGGATGGACCATTCGGCGAATATCCTGGTTACCGTAGTGGGACCATGGCAGAAGGAGTGGGCTTCAGGGTAAAGGCCATTACTTATCGAAATAATCCTATCCTAACGATGACCGCCATAGGAGTTCCTATTGATGATAGTTCCATCGCTGCCTCGGTGACAGCAGGTATCGCCATGAAACGTGGTTTAAAACATCGAGGAATTCCAGTTATTGACGTTTATGTTCCACCCGAAGGTGTCACACACCTTATTTATGTCAGTGTGAAAAAAGGAGGGGCTCAAGTCACGAAAGAGGTGCTTGATTACTTTACGGCCCGAAGAGTAATGGTTTCAAAGGTGATTGTAATCGATGAGGATGTGGATATCTTTGACAGCGGGCAAGTCCTTCATGCCTTCGCTACAAAGTGCCACCCTGGAAGAGGGATTCTTGTCGAGCATTATGAAGGAAGGGCAAACTCTCTTACCCCTTGCTACAGTCCAAAAGAGAGGGAGAGGCTTAAGGGTGCTTCCGTCGCCTTCGATGCAACCTGGCCCCTGGAATGGCCCCAAGAAATTGTTCCTATCAAGGCCTCTTTCAAAACCATATATTCCAAGGAAATTCAAGAGAGAATCTTACAAAACTGGAAATCTTATGGGTTTAAATAGGAGGAGAGGATGAAACAAGAATATCTAACCTTTGTTCGACAATTTAAGGATTTAAAAGAAGGGATACAGAAATTATTTATTAAGGATCTAACGCCGGGACCAAAAAAATATGATACGAAATATGTGAGGGCTGAGATCTCTATTGACCCTGAAAAGATGAAGAATAGCGATATTCTCCGGATTCGATCCGAATCAGGAGTTCTTCTTCCTCAGCCTTGGGGAATTAAGATTCTTGAGGAATTACCTGAATCTGTGCCTGGCAAACCCTGGGAGGATGTATTTAAGGCAATTGATAGTGAATGCGAAATAACAAAAAGCTAAGTATAAAAGAATTTTTCAAATAGGGGGTAGCAAAAATGGAAAATTTAAAAGTAAAGATTCTGGGAATTTCTGGCAGCCCTCGCCCTCAAGGTAACACTGCTGGGATGGTGAAATATTGCTTGAAGTGGGCTGAAACGTTGGGATATGTAGAAACTGAGTACCTATCTTTGGCTGATTATGACCTGAAACCGTGCACCGGGTGTATGAAGTGCTTTGGCTTCATAGCACCGGCTGATGGCGAATACAGGTGTTACGAACACAATGATGATATCAAAGTCTTAGCCCCTAAGGTCGCAGAATGTGATGGGCTCTTGGTAGGCTTTCCAGTTTATACTGGTGGGCCTCCAAGCATATTCAGAATTTTCCATGAAAAGCTTCACCATTTTGGACCCATGTCTTTCACCCGTTGGTCCGGAGGTTTAAGATTTAAAGCCATAGGAATCATCACTCAGGGTGGCCAAGTTTATGGTGGCCAAGAATTTAATTACGCTAATATGGGTCGATCGGCCCAAGCCCTGGGCATGTACGTTGCAAATGCTTGGCCTAGCAGCGATGCCCCTATGCCGTCATCCGCATTTTGTGGCGGAATACTAACAACTGTGGATGGAGTAGCAATTTATGGCAAAGAGGCTTGGAGGAAAGAAGCAACTAGGACAGTCCCACCGGCCTCAGGGGCAAGGAACGAGCGAACATTGAAGAATTTAGGAAGACAGTTGGCGGTAGCTGCTATGACTTTGAAGTTGGGCAGAAAAGCTTTTAAGGAAGCCGGTTTCAAGGAACCAGAGTTAATATCTTTCACCAGATATTCTGTAAAACCCAAAGAAGGTTCGTATGTTGATAAATTGATTAAGGCGGGGAAAGTTACCTTTGTTTCTAAAGAGGACCTTAAGATGAAAGAAGGATAAAGAACCTAAAAGCAGCCCCGAGTGAGTAATTAGTTTTGGACAGTAGTGTCCCAATGTTAATCGAATAAAGTCAATTGGTTACAGAGTACCCTCTTTGATTCTTGGGGTTGAATGATTGAAAGAGCCTCTAAAATGGGCGTTTTTTCGAAAAGCGTCACACTCAAAATCTGTAGAATTGTGTAGAGGCTCAGGTCCGAGTGTAGCTGTTTTTTGACAATGGCCACCAGTACGTAAACGGCGATTGCTATCCAGATTTGGATTTTGACAGCATTCTCGGTTGTTCCATAAAACGCTTTGATCCGCAGGTGCTGCTTGATCCATTTGAAGAAGAGTTCGATTTGCCAGCGGCACCGAAACAGTTCGGTGATGGTCAATGCCGAGAGCATGAAGTTGTTGGTTAAAAAGATGAGGCGTTTGTTTTGTTCGGCATCGAAATAGCGAATGCGCCGTAGTTTGTCGGGATAAGCTTTGTGAGAATAGAATCCTTCCAAGACAATGATTTGGTCGGATTGGACCCCGGTGGATTTGTCCACGGGCCGAGAGTAGAGACGTTTGAACCGGAAGTTGCTTTTGGCTCGGATGACATAGAAAGCCGAGGCTTGATGAATGGCATAGAGGCGATTGAAGTCCAGATACCCACGGTCGATGATATAGAAGGCTCCGGGTTCGAAGATCAGTTGATCGAGGATATGGACGTCGTGAACCTTGCCATGCGTGATAATGAGGAGCGAAGGAATGCTTCCCCTGAGATCCAGGAGGGTATGCAACTTCACGGTGCCTTTGTGAGCTCGGAACTTGGCCCAAGGGAAAAGCGAGAGACAGAGATCGATCGTGGTGGAGTCCAATGCATAAGCGGTTTGATTCAATTCGACGCCAAAGGAATCGTTGGCATAAAGACGTCGAGCACGGGCAATAAGAATCTGGGCAAAGTCCGCATAGATCCGCCAATCCCTTACCTGGTTGGCATGAGCCAAAGTATTGCGTGAGACTTTGCTTCGGATACCCATGTGGTAGAGCTTCCGTTGGGCTGAGCGAAGACAGGCCTCGATGTCCCTTAGACTTTCTCGATAGGTAAACTGTGCGAAGGCCATGCAGAGAAACTGATCCCAACATGAAAAGCTTTTCATCTTGTAATGACCATGGTATCGTTGGACACATTGATGGAATTCGTAGATGGGTAGAA
>Ga0315288_10002708_pt1 | contig 22773 bp, 25 predicted proteins | sample YL17G11_20_MG_FD_203454 | JGI IMG/M metagenome (GOLD analysis project Ga0315288, IMG submission 203454) | Sediment microbial communities from Yellowstone Lake, YNP, Wyoming, USA - YL17G11_20 | ecosystem: Environmental > Aquatic > Freshwater > Lake > Sediment | place: USA: Wyoming | collected...
GCCGACTACCGCGGCATCATCGTGACGACAATCCACAAATTCCGCGACATGCCGGCCAACCTGAACCTGCGGCAGAACATCTACGTGCTGATTGACGAGGCGCATCGCACGACGGGTGGCGATCTCGGTAACTTCCTGATGGCCGGCCTGCCAAACGCGACATTCCTTGGTTTCACCGGCACGCCGGTGGACAAGACCGTTTTCGGCAAGGGGACGTTCAAGACCTTCGGGTGCGAGGATGACAAGGGTTATCTGCACAAGTATTCCATCGCCGAGAGCATCGAGGACGGCACCACGCTGCCGCTCTACTACCAGCTCGCGCCAAACGAAATGCTGGTGCCGCACGAAATCATGGAGCAAGAATTCCTCGCGCTGGCCGAGGCCGAGGGCATCGCGGACATCGAGGAGTTGAACAAGATTCTCGAGCGCGCAGTGAACTTGAAGAATTTCCTGAAGGGCAAGGACCGGGTGAAGCAGGTGGCGCGCTACGTGGCCGACCATTTCCGGGAGAATGTGGAGCCGCTGGGCTACAAGGCGTTCCTTGTGGCGGTGGACCGCGAGGCGTGCGCGTTTTACAAGGAGGCGCTCGATGCCATCCTGCCGCCGGAGTATTCGGAGATCGTGTTCACGGGAAACAACAACGACCCGGCGCACCTGAAAAAATGGCATCTGGACCCGAAGCGAGAGAAGCAGATTCGAAAGAATTTCATCAAGGTCGGCGAGTGGCCGAAGATTCTCATCGTCACCGAGAAGCTGCTCACCGGCTTCGACGCGCCGATCCTCTACGCGATGTATCTGGACAAGCCGATGCGCGATCACACGTTGCTCCAGGCCATCGCGCGGGTGAACCGCCCCTACGAAAACGAAGCGGCGGAGATGGTGAAGCCGCATGGCTTCGTCCTCGATTTCGTGGGCATCTTCGACAAGCTGGAAAAGGCGCTGGCTTTCGACAGCGACGAGATCAACGCCATCGTCAAGGACATCGGCCTGCTCAAGCATCTTTTCAAGGCGAAGATGGAAACGAAGGCTCTGGCGTATTTGGCGCTCGTGACCCAGAATTTCGATGACAAGGACGTGGACAATCTGATCGAGCATTTCCGCGACAAGGAACGGCGCAAGGAGTTCTTCAAGGAATACAAAGAGATTGAAATGCTCTACGAAATCATCTCGCCGGATGCGTTCCTGCGCCCGTTCATTGAGAACTACGCCACGCTGTCGGGCATCTACGAGGTCGTGCGCAACGCGTACGCCCGCCGCGTTTATGTGGATCGCGCTTTCCAGAAGAAGACCAATGAACTGGTGCAGCGGCACATCGGTGCGGCACTCGGTGAAGCGGCACCGGAATACATCGCCATTGACTACTCGACTATCGAAACGATCAAGCAGCGTTTGGAAGGCAAAGCGACCAAGGTCATCAATCTGGTCAAAGCCATTGAGAAGACTGCCGAGGAGAACAGTGACGATCCATTCCTCGTCGCGCTCGCGGAACGGGCGAAGGTCGTGCAGGAGAGCTTCGAGGATCGCCAGACCAGCACCGCCGACGCGCTCGCGGAGTTGCTGAAAGAAATCGAAAAGAACGAGCAAAGGAAGAAGGAGCAAGCCGCGAAGGGGCTGGATGGCCTGACCTACTTCGTGCTTTGCAGGCTCACTGACGACGGCATCCCGAACGCGGAGCCGGCGAGCAAGAAAGTGCGCGAAGCGTTTGCCAAGTATCCCAACTGGCAGCGCAGCGACGCTGAACTGCGCGAGGTGCGCAAGCAAGTGACGTTCGCGATCTTCGCAGAGGAGGATAACATGGCAAAAGTGACCGCGACGGTCGAAGCGTTGTTCATGCTGCTGCAAAAAAGCTTCCGGGCATGAAAGCCTGGCGCGACAAAGAAGAGTTCAAAGCCCGCGTGCTGGAATGGGCGGACAAGCTCGACGTGAAAGCCCACTCGCTTGCTGTGCGCCCGATGCGGCGCAAGTGGGCGTCGTGCTCAATGGCTGGCAATTTGAATTTCAACATGGACTTGCTCGGACTTGACCGAGAGTTGGGTGATTACGTGATCGTCCACGAACTGCTGCATTTCTCCGTGCCGAATCACGGCAAGCTTTGGAAAAGCCTGATGCGCGCGCATGTCGGAGACTATGAAGAATTGGAGCAGTGTCTTAAACGGGTTTCGCTTTCTCCATCCCCCAGTCGGCAGGAGAAAAACCCGGCCCCCTTGCAAGCACCGGGTTTGTGACTGGTTTTCGCAGGAAACGTGACGTCGTTTTCAGCAACTCAGGCGGAAATAAGGGGAAATGGGCTGTTTGCGGCCATTCCCCGGCTGTGAGCGGCGATGCGGCGGGTGTAGATGCGGATTTCCCCAATGTTTGCGGCCATTTCCTGAATGTCGGCGGTGATTTCCTGACTGTAAGTGGCAATTTCTGACCAGTAGATGCCCGTTTCCCGGCTGTCGGCGGCGATTTCCATGATGTAAATGCCGATTTCTTCGATGTCGGAGGCAATCTCTTGGATGTAAATGGCGATTTCCCGGCTGCGGATGCCGGTTGATTGAATGTGAATTGAGTTCGACACCTCACCCTGACCCTCTCCCCGATCGAGGCGGAGAGGGAATCGGCTGTCAATGCCGGTTGCCGGAACGTCGGGGGCGATTGTCCGGCTGCGGTTGGCGGTTGGTTGAATGTAAATCCCGGTTTCCCGGCCGCGCGTGGCGAGTCGTAAAACTTCTAACTGCCCCACTTCCAATTCCGAATCTCCGGCAGGTCCTCGCCATGCTTCGCGATGTATTGTTTGTGCTCGATGAGCTTGTCGCGGATCGCTTGTTGGGCGTAGGCAGCCTTGGGACCGAGTTGAGGAACGCGGTCAATGACGTCGGCGACGAGCTGAAAGCGGTCCAGGTCATTCATCACCACCATGTCGAACGGAGTCGAGGTCGTGCCTTCCTCTTTGTAACCGCGGACGTGGAGATTCTTGTGGTTGGTGCGGCGGTACGTGAGCCGATGAATCAGCCAGGGATAGCCATGATAGGCGAAGATGATCGGTTTGTCCGCCGTGAAGAGCACGTCGAAGTCTTTGTCACTCAAACCGTGGGGGTGTTCGCTCCGCGGCTGGAGCTTCATCAAATCGACCACGTTAATCACGCGGACTTTCAATGCGGGAAAATGCTTCCGGAGCAACTGCACCGCGGCCAGGGTTTCGAGCGTGGGCACATCGCCGGCGCACGCCATGACCACATCGGGTTCGCCGCCCTGGTCGTTGCTGGCCCATTCCCAGATGCCAATACCCGCCGTGCAATGTTTCCTGGCCGCATCCATGGTGAGCCACTGCGGCGCGGGTTGTTTGCCGGCCACGATCACGTTCACGTAGTTGCGGCTGCGCAGGCAGTGGTCCGTCACGGAGAGCAGCGTGTTCGCATCGGGCGGCAGATAGACGCGGATGACTTCCGCCTTCTTGTTGATGACATGGTCGATGAAGCCGGGGTCTTGATGGCTGAAACCGTTGTGGTCCTGCCGCCAGACGTGCGACGAGAGCAGGTAGTTCAGGGATGCAATCGGCCGACGCCAGGGAATGTCGTTCGCCACCTTGAGCCACTTGGCGTGCTGGTTGAACATCGAATCCACGATGTGAATGAACGCTTCATAGCAGGAAAAGAAGCCGTGGCGTCCCGTGAGCAAGTAGCCTTCGAGCCAGCCTTCGCACTGATGCTCGCTCAACATCTCCATCACGCGGCCATCAGGCGCGACGTGGTCGTCGAGGGGAATGAATTCCGCGGTCGAGCAACGGTTCGTCACCTCGAACACGGCGCCCCAGCGGTTCGAGGCCGTTTCGTCCGGGCTGAACACGCGAAAGTTGGCGGGGTTGAGTTTGATGACGTCGCGGATGAACTGGCCTTGGACGCGCGTGGCTTCGCCGTCCACGGCGCCGGGCTTCGGCACTTTAACAGCGTAATCGCAAAAATCCGGCAGGCGCAGGTCGCGCAGCACCAGGCCGCCGTTCGCGTGTGGGTTGGCGCTCATGCGACGCTCGCCTTTCGGGGCCAATTCCGCGAGGTCGGAACGCAGCTTGCCGGCTTCGTCGAACAACTCCTGCGGGCGATAGCTCCGCATCCACCTTTCCAGAATCTTCAAATGCCCCGGATGACTCATCTCGCCCATCGGCACCTGATGCGAGCGGAACGTGCCTTCGGTTGGTTTGCCATTCACGACCTTCGGACCCGTCCAGCCCTTCGGCGAGCGCAAGATGATCATGGGCCAGCGGGGACGCTCCTTGAACCCATGCTTCCGGGCATCGCGTTGGACGCGCCGGATCTCGGCGACCACGGCATCGAGCGTGGCGGCCATGAGTTGGTGCATCTTCATCGGGTCGTCGCCCTCGACGAAATACGGCGTGTAACCGTAGCCGCGGAAGAGCGCTTCCAGTTCGTCATGCGGAATGCGCGCCAGCACGGTGGGGCCGGCAATCTTGTAGCCGTTCAAGTGCAGAATGGGCAACACGGCTCCGTCATGGACCGGATTGAGAAACTTGTTCGAGTGCCAGCTCGTGGCGAGCGGGCCGGTCTCCGCTTCACCATCGCCCACGACGCACGCAACGAGCAGGTCGGGGTTGTCGAACGCCGCACCGAAAGCGTGCGACAGCGAATAACCCAGCTCGCCGCCCTCGTGAATCGACCCGGGCGTCTCCGGCGCGACATGACTTGGAATGCCGCCAGGGAAGGAGAACTGTTTGAACAGCCGCTTCATCCCGTCCTCGTCTTGCGCGATGTTTGGATACACTTCGCTGTAGGTGCCTTCGAGGTAGGCGTTCGCCACCAACCCCGGCCCACCGTGGCCCGGTCCGGTGATGTAGATGACGTTCAGGTCGTGTTCCTTGATGACGCGGTTCAGGTGAAGGTAGATAAAGTTCAGCCCTGGCGTCGTGCCCCAGTGGCCGAGCAGGCGCGGTTTGATGTGTGCCAGCTTGAGCGGCTTCTTCAACAGCGGATTCTCGTAGAGATAAATCTGCCCGACCGACAGGTAGTTCGCCGCGCGCCAATAGGCGTCAATCTCGCGCAGCAGTTCCGGAGTGAGCGTCTTTGTTCTTGTTTTCATGTTTCGCAACCAGATCACAGTCTCACCTTCCGCAGCCGCAAGGCGTTGCTGATGACCGAGACGGAACTCAGGCTCATCGCGGCGCCGGCAAGGAACCGAACCGTTGGGGCGTTCCAAGGCCAGCCAATCAGCCTGATACCGCTTCCTTCATGATCTTAACAATCGTGTCCTCCACTTCCTGCGCCACCCCGTCAAGTTGCGGCGCGTTGAACATCGCCAGGAGAGTGGTTGGCTTCAAAGTAGCCAGAATGGTTTTACCGCCCTCCTCGTAAATGGAGATCCGGCATGGCAGTGCGGTGGAGACGCTCATGTTTTCATCGAGCACCTTCTTCGCTTGTTGGGGTTGACACACCTCGAAGATCAGACATTCGCGGGCGAACTCCACGCCTTTCTTCGTCAGGGTCTCTTTGAGGTTATGAACCTGCATGACGCCAAAGTCGTTGGCCTGGACGGCAGCCTGCAAGGCAACCGCAGCTTCACTCACGGTTTTGTCAGTAAATAGTTCGACCAGCATAGGTTTCATGACAGTGAGGACATTCCAATTTGATGGGTTTCATAACGCTCGGGTAGTTGGGTTCGACTCGCGAGAAGTTCGCTGACGTGCGCCAGCGCGGGGACGCGGTCACAAACGACCTTAATTGACACCAGGATCGGCACCGACAACAAGGCTCCGGGGACACCCCAAAGCCAGGTCCAGAAGATCAAGGAAACAAAAATGACCACCGGATTGAGCGTGAAGCGGCGCCCCAGCACGACCGGCGTTATCAAGTTTGCTTCCAGAAGGTGGAGCAGCAGGTACCAGGCGGGCGGAAGGAGTCCTTTCCAGAGCGTGTCGAAAGTGAGAAGACCGACGGTGCCCAGCAGGATGATTCCGGCGACGGGGCCGAAGTAGGGAACAAAATTCAGAACCGCCACAAGCATTCCCCACATTACGGCGTTGGGCACACCCATCAAGTAGAGGCCACCGCTCACGACCGCACCCAAGCCGATGTTAATCAGCGAAACCGAGAAGAGGTAATTGGAAGTGTTGTGCTGAATCTCATGGCTGATCTCCACCGCGCGTTTCTTGTCGCCCATGGTCGGCATCACGTGGACCAGTTTTTGCAGGAACAAGTCGCCCGAAACGAGCATCCGGTAAAGCAAAACCAAGGTCTCTCCCACGCCCACAAGGAAGGTTCCAGTCCCGTTGAATATGCCGGGGACCCGGCTGGTTTTGAGCTCGACCGTAGTCACTTTCTTTTGTTCTTGCTCCGTCGCTCCCACGTCGTCCACCGCCGCCGCAGCCTGCTGGCTGAAGTGTGCGGCACGCGGGAACATTTTCTGAACACGTTGCCTCAACTGGGCCATGTGTTCCGGCGCGTCATTCATCCACGCCACCGCTGGCCGACCCAATTGGACGAAACCAGTCGCGACGGCGGCCACAAACAGGCTCAGCACAACCGCAGCGCCGAGAGCCGGCGGAATGTGGCAATGCGACAGCCAGGGGATGAGCGGTTTGAGTGCCATTCCCGCCACACAAGCCAGGAGGACGGGCAGGACCACGGCACGGGCGAAGTAAAGGAAGGCAATCATGCCCGGCACCGGCAAACCGATTTGCACGGGTGTCGTTTTCGTCGCCGCGGCGGCGCTCGATGGAGCGGGCGGTGGTTCGCTGCCGGGCGCAGTCTTAACCGGTCCCTCGGGCGTCCCGGCTGAGGAGTCGAGAGGCTCAGGCGCCGTTGAAAGGTCATTGGGCTGTTTCATTCCGATGTTTGCGTTGCTCGGAGGGGTACTGATCCAGAGACCGTGGTGGCGTTGCCCGGCATGAGGGCGAATGCGGCTTGAAGCGTTCTGAGCAGCAGGGTCGCCAGCGGTGAACGGGGAATGCGGTTACTTGTGTTTTTCTTTCTCACCGCGGGCGCGAAACGCGAACCAGATCGTCGAGGCCAGGTCCGCGCTGTTCAGAATCTTCTGGAACCAGGAGGACTTCGCGGGGTTGGGCGCGGGCGGACGGCGCCGCAAGGCCGTAACCCCGGCCACCAGCGACGCCCCCAGCGAGATCCACGCGCCAATGGTTTTGACCCGGTGAGCCAGGTCGCGAGCTCCGTGCGCCATCGTCTCCCACTCCTCGGACAACTGGGCGCGGTTGAGTTCGCTCTCGGCGATCAACAGTTGCTTCCGCGATTCGAGCGGGCTCACGTGAGACGTTTCTCCAAACATGTGCGGTCCTTTCGGAGTTGATCGAGCGTGCCGGAAAGCGTCTTCCAGTCGCGCAGAAGTCCGGTGAGTCGCCGGTACAGACAGACGGCCGCCACACCGTAGAGGCCCGTCAGGGTCAGGAGCACCGCCGAAGGCGAGTACGGCCACAGCAGAACCACGAGGGCGGCGGTCAACGCGATGGCGGCGAGCAGCCCGAACGCCGCCACGCCGAGAGCCAACAGGATGGCGTGCAGGAGGCGCACGCGCTCCTCCTGCACTTCGACCATCAACAAGGCGAGACGGTTTTCACCGATCGTGAGGAGCCGTCGCGCGAAGCGTTTCGACGTCGCGACGAGTTGCGCGACATTGCTGGTAGCCGGTTCCATGGCGTGATCAGTCGCCGTTGCGGCAGCACCGGCGAGAGGCGAGATAGCCGAGGAGCACCCCCACACCGAAGGCGATGCCAATGGCCTGATAGGGATGCTCATGCACGGCCTGGTCCGTGGCCTTGGCTCCCGCGACCGCTTGGTCGCGGACGCGGCCATAGATTTCCTTGCCTCGCTCCAGAGCGGCCGCGAGGCGCTGGCGCGCCTCCACGACCTTTTCTTCGGCCACGTTGGCGGTGGCGGTCACTAGGGCGCGCGCATCTTCAGCGAGCGCGGTTACGTCGTCGCGAACTTCCTGGGTGTTTTTGCTCATAGTGGTTTGTCTTTTTCTATTTTGTTTAGGTGAGTTGGTTGGTTGCGAAAGCCGCCCCGCGGACGAACAGGGATGCTTCCGGCGAGCGGGCCACCTTCAGAAGCGAGTTTCTCCCGCCAAACGGGTTGGGCACGCTTTCCGGGGCCAGCGGATCGGCGATCCACTGGCCGTCCACCACCAGGCGGTATTCGTAGGTGCCGGCCGGCAAGACCGTCTCCTTCAGCCAGCGACCGTCGCCCAAGGGATGGATGGGCTTGGCTTCGGCATGCCAGTCGTTGAACGTCCCCGCGACACAAACGGTGCTGGCCGTGGGATGGGTGAATTCGAAGCGAACCGGCTCCAATCGAGGCCCGGCGCTCCTGGCATTGTCATGATGTTTGCCGTGTTTCATAGATGTGAGTGACTTTGGCTTGTTCGTTGAGGCTGAGATAGCGCAGGGTGGTTTTCATATTCGGTTAGAAGCTTCGGTTGCAGGACACCCTTTCCTGCGGGAAGTAAGCGCCCACTTCATAAGCGCGGTGGGCTTGCGAGGTGAACGCGGTAATACCGACGAGGTCCGGCCGGGGCAGGGCCGGGTAGTCCGGAGCGCCCAGGTTCTCGTCCACGATCGTGATCTTCCAGCCGGGCGGTGTCAGGCCCGCCAGCACCATCAAGCTGAGCGGCTTCCACACGCGGCAACGGTTCCAGCGGCTCTGGCTGACGTTGACGATGCTGACCAGCGGATTCGAGGGATTGATCAGATAGAGTCTCATCTAATGCCTCGGGCATGAGCACGCGCCCCGGTGCCCTGGACGGGCGCCTTCGCCCGTCCCACCACCGCGCCCGCTCAGGCGACCTTGACCTCGACCTGCTGCGGCCTGGCCTTCTCGGTCTTGACCAGATGCACGCTGAGCACGCCGTCTTTGAACTCGGCGCTGACCTTCGCCGGGCTGACATCATCCGGGAGCGAGAAGCTGCGCCCAAAGCTGCCGTAGGCGCGTTCGACGCGGTGGTGCTTTTTGCTTTTGTCGTCCTTCGCGAACTTGCGTTCGCCCATGATGGTCAGCGTGCCGTCTTCCGCAGTGACCTTCACGTCCTCTTTCTTCACTTCCGGCAGTTCCGCCTTGATCAGGTACTCCTGGTCGTCTTCGCTGATGTCCACCAGCGGGACCCATTCGGCCACCGCCAGGGGTTCCTCCTGGCTCTCGGGCCCCAGAGCCGGGGGGCGGCTGAACAGGCTGCTCAGACCGCGGTGCAGGGCCTCCAGTTCTCTTAACTGATTCCAACGTGTCAACGCATTCATCGTTTCATTTCTGGTTGGCGGGTATGGTTTCAGGCCGTGGCGCCTGCCCACCAACAGTTCGGGCGGCGACGGTGCATCACGCGGCGGATGCCTTGACTAACATGTGGTCCAGATGGCCGCGAATGCCCAGTGGCGACTCTACGTCTCGGCTGGCCCTTGGCTATGGGGTATAACCCTACCTCGGATGTGAGACTGTTGGTCATAGAGATTCCTTCGTCAACGGGTCTGGGGTCCCATCGGCAAGGCTGCCGTGACCGCGGTGCTCAAACCGGCTACAGCTTCGCTCAGTCGGGGGCTCGGTCCCACGCAACGTGATGAGGTCCCAGCCGCCGGACCGAATCTCCTTCTTGAGTTTGAGCCCTTCTGCCTCGGCCTCCTCGAAGGTGCCGAAGGTGCGCCGCTGGCGTTCGCCGTTGAGGTCGTATTGCGTGAGCACGTACCGCTCGCGGGTGTGGTGCGCCTGCCGGTAGATTCTGATCTTGATCGGTTCACCCGTGATGCAAACGGGAAACTCCTGCTGGTTCTTGGATGCGACCCCTTTCATACGTCTCCTTCCAAGGACCGAAAACCCGAGCAGCCCTCGGCCCGAGCTGTCACATCTTTGTCATACGAGGGATACCACCCGGGAGGGTGGGTGTCCAACGTGTTGGGGCTGAATGAGAAGGATTGGAGCGAGCGAAGGGATTCGAAACCGCTCTGGCTTCTCGTCCAGCCACGCTACAACATGTCTGGTATCAACATAGTGCGAAGACAATAACACACACCCTCCAACCACGCAGGTGCGCACAAGAGCGCATCAAAACGCACCGGAGTTGTCATATTCTGTCATACGAAATCGGTGCCGGTTCCTGCTCCTGGAGTGATAGTATCCGGCTGTGCCCACAGCCGCACCAGACGACGATGCCTCCGCCGGTGAGCGGAAGGCTGCGTTCCTTTCCAAATCCAAGTATCTCTGGGGACTTCAGTGTCCCAAATTGCTCTGGCACGCTTACAACGCGAAGCACCTGATCCCAGAACCCGCCGCCGCGCAGCAAGCCGTCTTCGATCAGGGCCACGAGGTCGGCGCTCTGGCGAAGCGACTCTACCCGGACGGCATTGAGATTGGTGAGGACGTCCTCGATCTCGAAGAAACCGTCCAGCCTTCCGAATGTCTTCGGGGAATGACGCCACTCTTCGTCGGTGATCTTCCTGCCAGCCCATCTTCTTCGTCACCTATTGCGGCGGCTCAGCGACTCCGCGCCACTGACGCCTGGCATGGAACGGAGACGCAATCGCGGGGTTCGCTTGCATCCGGTTTGTTGGGCGGCTTCGGAGGTGATTTCGGAGGTGATCATTGGCGGGCGGTTCGCGCCGCCAGCACGGCCCCGGCGTAGGAACACGCCAGTGAGATGATTGTCACCAATAGCATTGCCAGCGCGTTCCTCTTGTTGGGTTCGACCGCCAAAACGATGATGGTCATACAGAGGGGCGTAAAGTTCATGGCGATGATTAACGGCCAGTCCTTGCGGACTGCCTGCGGCTTACCGCGCGAAAGCAAATACTGTGAGATCAAGAAGTAGGCACCCAGGCCGATGAACAGGGCATACTCCCCCAATACCTCGCCCAGAAAGAAGATCAGGAAGAATGAGAGCACGCCGAGGAAGAAAGCCACAACAACCTTCCACTTACGACGGCCCCCTCTGTTCGGAATTGATTGTTCGAGCGCTTCAGGAGTGAGTGGAGATTCGTTCTTGTGCATAAAAAGCGGCGTTGTTTGTTAGGACTAAACTTCGAGTCTTTTGATAGCCACAGTGCGATAGCGCCCAACGATGAGTGCAGCCACGCCGGGCTGAGGGCGACAGCATATAACCCTACCGCAAGGACAGAGTCGTGAGACTGGCCCGGCAGGGCCAGTCTCCTTTGTCCGGTTTGATGCAGAGCCGCAAGTGGGTCACCTCCCCAGCCGCGGTGGTCCATTCTTCGCGCTCAAACGTCGTGCCGGAAGGGGAGAAGTTGAATTCCTGCCGCAGCAACTCGCGGTACGTGCTGCCGCCGTCGTGAGAAACGGCCAATTGCAGTTCTTGCGTGCGGCTGTCCTGGTTCCCCTCGATCTGGGCCAGGGATTCACCGCCGTGCCTGCCAGGAGATGGGCTGAATTCGCTGGTCGCCTATTTCTTGCCCCCCAGGACATCGCCGATGGCCTTGGTGGCGCCGGCGGCAGCTTTATCAGCCACGGCCTGCGCCGCCTGCTTTTCCGCGGCCTTCTTCAGCCCATCCACCAGGGCCTGTTGTTCCGGCGCCAGCTTGAGGTTCGCCAGCTCGCCCAAGACGTTCAAGGCCTCGGCATATTTGTTTTGCCCGGTCAGGTTCTTGGCCGAATCAATCAGACTTTGGATCCGACCCTTTTCCTGAGCGGCTGCGGCGGCAGTCTGGGCGAGCTTCTCAGCCGCGGTTTTCCCGGCTGCAGCCTGCTCGGCCGCCAGCTTGTCTGCGGCTGCCTGCTGTTTCATCGCCTCCGCTTTTGCCACTTCCGCTGCCTTCGCGGCTTCTGCTTGCTTTTGGGCTTCGGCGGCTTGAGCCGCCTGGGCCGCCCGTTCCGCGTCGGCCAGCCGCTGGGCCTCAGCGGCCTTCTGAGATTGCGCGGCGGCAGCATCGGCCGGCGGTTGGGTGTCTTTGGCGGCCGGTGGCGCAGTGCCTTCGTTCTTGCCGCATCCGGCGGAGAATGCCAGGGCTCCGCACACGGTCAGTAGTGCCATCGTGTGGTTGGTTTTCATCGTGTTTTCGTTTCGTTTTGCCTGGTTCGATCGTGATATAGCGGATGTCAGACACCTGAATCCGTCCGGCGGGCCCGAACCACGTCGCCGCTTCAAGCCCGGTGAAGGGCTTGCACATCGGAACCAGGCTATGCCTCCGCGTGGCCCCTGCGCTATGGGGTGTAACCCTACCTTGAATCCTGGGCAAGCGGCGACGGGCTTTCACCCCCGGGCCTCAATGCGACCTCCTCGCCGGTTGACTATTCCATCGCCGCCAGCACTGCATCGAGCGAGAGGGTGGCGAAGGTGGTGGCGTAGTCGGACATTGCGTAGGGGATGATGAGCTGGCGTCCATGCAGGAGGCTGCCACAGGAATAGACCACGTTCGGGACGTAGCCTTCGCGTTCGTTTTCGTTCGGTGTGATGAGCGGTTCCCGCAGGCGGCCAAGAACCCGGGTCGGATCGTCCCGGTCGAGCAGGAATGCGCCGATGGAGTATTTCCGCATCGCGCCCACGCCGTGGCTGAGCACGAGCCAGCCGGCTTCGGTTTCGACCGGCGAGCCGCAGTTGCCCAACTGGATGAATTCCCAGGGATACTTTGGCTGCAGGAGGAGCTGCGCGGTGTGCCAGAAATGGAGATGGTCGGAGAACATGAGGTAAATGTTTTCCTTGTCCTGCCGGCTGAGCATCGCGTAGTGGCCCTGGATTTTTCGCGGGAAGAGCGCCATCCCCTTGTTCTGCACCGCCGGGCCGTTCAGCGTGATGAACTTGAAGTGCCGAAAATCGGGCGTCTCGATGAACTGCGGCAGGACCATCTTGCCGTCGTAGGCGGTGTAGGTTGCGTAGTAGGTCCGCGTGCCCTCCTCGTCCTGGAACAGAACAAACCGGGCGTCTTCGATGCCGTTGCTCTGCGAGGGTGTGACCGGAAACAACACGCGCTCGGACAGTCGCGAGTCCGGCGCGAACTGCACTTCGTAGTTCGACTGGGCCAGCATCAGAGTCTTTCGGGCCACCGCTTCGCTTTGCCGATCGCGCGCGCCCAGGTGTTCCGCGGCGCGACTGACGGCGGCGCGCAATTCCTCCAGGGTGAAGGATTCGCCCAGGTGCTCTAGCGTCCGTCGAGAGAAGTCGCCGACCAGCCCAAGTTCGCGGAGCTTACGCTCGAACAGGTTTTTCTCGTACGACGCATTGGGCACTTGCGCCGGCTCCAGGCAGTAGCGGGTGGGCGCGTTGACCGTGATGTTGCCCTGGGCGTCCAGGAAGCCGGTGCGAAACGTGATCGAGGAGATGTGTCCTTCGCCGGTGGCCCGCAGGCTGAGAATGAACCGTAGCGAGCCGGGTGGGAGGTCCGACTGGTCCGGGTGCGGCACGATGGAGGGATTGAACAAGGCCGCCGCCTCGAGCGAATACTCGTGGCTGAAATACGCGCCGAGCAGCAACGCCCGTTCTTTGGAGAGCTTCTTGTCGGTGCGCAGGCAGGGGCGAGCTTGCTCAAATCGCCGGCGGAGGAACTCGCGGGTCTTCGCGTGGCGTTCGCCGAACTCGGCCTGCACCTGCTTCCAGAGCGTGTGGACTTCGCTTTCGCGAAGGGCCATGACCTGCGCGCAGATCGTCCGGGCGCGCGGCTCGTTCGGGAGTAGAAACGGCCGGAGCAGCACGCGGGTGCGGTCGGGATGCAACGTGACGTTGGTGCGCTGGACGATGGCGGCGTTCATGCGATGATCGGGATTACGCAGCGGGCGGGTTGAACATGGTGACGGCGTCTTGCATCGGCAGCAGTCTCGCCCAGCAGCGCGGGAAAGCGAGAGTCACGGCGGTCTTCTGGTTTTCCCAGACCGCCCCGAGCCGCAATCCGAGACTGAAGGGCAGCACATTCACCGTGGCGCCGGAGTCCAGCAGCCCTTGCGCGCGCACGGGCAAGCCATCGCCCAGCCGAAGCTCCAGCGGCAGCATAGGCATCGGCACGGCCTCGCCCCGTTTCGACACGACCGGCAGGTAGGGGAATCGCGCGGGCTGGCTCATGCGATCTTCGTCTGCTCGTGAAGGAATTGCGTCAGCGTGGCGGCGGCCTCGGTCGCGTCGTGCGGCGACCAGACGGCATACTCGCCGTTTGGCAGGAGCGTGCCGGCTTCCTCCTGGGCCAGTTCCGAAGTGAGGAACTGGACGGCGCGGAATTTGTCCACGCGGGGCAGTCTGTGCAGAATGTCGAGCACTTCTATCGGTTGCATGGTTCAACCATACCGTCCGCCACGGCCTTGTTCAAGCCTCGTTCGCCCCTCACCAAAGAGAACAGGGCCGAGGGGTCCCGGCCCTGTTCTTGTATCATCCGCCCGCGCGAGATGAAGCTGCGCCTACGGCCCAACCTTCTGGAGTCGGTAGAATCGGTGTTGATTCGTCAACGCCTGCGCGTCGAGGAATGGCACCACGCCGTAGGTGTTCGTCACTGTACCCAGTGGCGACCACGTCGCGAAGGACGCCTCGATGTCTGGTGACGCTTTGACCGTGAACCCATCGCCGACCGGACCTCCGATCAGCATCTTGAAGCCGCCAAACTGCGACATTGGCGGGTAAGCCGATGGTTCTCCGCCCGGCCAGATTCTTGGCCCCGGTTCCGGCCAGGCGCCGGAGAGCGGCGTGATCCCGCCCAGCGACACGTTGTCAAACCGCCCCGTGGCGACCAGACCATAGCTGTGCGCTGTCACGGCCAGGCCCGCCTCCAACTGGCTGGGCAGATTCAGCGTGGTGTGCCACACGTATTCCCAGTCCATGCCGTTGGTGGAGACGTGGCCCACGAACGTGTTGTCCATCCGCATCAACCGCAGCCAGACGTAGTTTGTTCCCGCGTGAGCATTCTCCACGCTGTAGGCATCCGTCTGCCAACGCCTGCGGAGCGTGGCTTCCAGCTTGGGGTTGACGGCCAGCAGCACGTGTCGCGAGCCGGACACGAGGCTCTCGCGGAACATGACGCCGGCCTCCGCGCGGGCGTCCCCGCCTTGGAGATCTAGCACTCGTGCCACGATTTGGCCGTCGCCAATCCACGGTTGATGCACGAACTGGAAGGCATCCGCCGTGTCTTCGACGTCCTCCCCCGAGCCGCGGACAGTGAACTCGCAATCGGTTCGGCTGAAGCTTCCCGCCGCACCGACATCGCCGACATCGTGACCAATGAAGGCGTCACAACCTGGCACAACCGTCAGCAAGGCGGCGGCACTGTTGGTCTCACCCGCCGCATTGCTCACCCGCACGGAAAAGAAGCTGCCGGACTGGATCAACCGAACTTCCGGCAGCATCAACGTGGAATCGGTGGCTCCCGGAACATTGGTTCCGTTGGCCCGCCACTGGTAGCTCAGCGGCTCGGTGCCTGTGGCTGACACGCTGAAAGTGACGTTGCTCCCCACCGGCACGGTCTGGCTCTGCGGTTGCAGGGTGATGGTGGGCAGCACAAGCACCGTCAACTCGGCCGGGGGCACGCTCGTGGCCACGGCGTGGATGTTGGTGACCACCACATCGTAGCCCTGCCCGCAACAACTAGCATCGTTCGTCTGCGCGCTGGGAATGGTGTAAGTGGCATTAGTGGCGTCGAAAATGGGCAGCCCCTGGAACCGCCACTGGTAGCTCAACGGAGTCGTGCTGAGTGGGTTCACCGCTACCGAGAAGGAGGCCGAATTGCCGGCGATGACTGTCAGGTTCGTCGGCTGGGCTGTTATCATGGGCGGATAACCGTCGGCGATCAGAGCAACGTCGTCCACATACCAGCCGCTGGATATTCCGTAGGAGTGCGATTCAAAGTACAGCCCCAGCAGCACCGTCTTGCCTGCATACGGCGTCAAGTCGAGCCAGCCACGGGTCCACGCTCCGCTGCTGCTGTAGTTGTTGGTCACGCCATCCTCCCCATACTTGGGCGACAACGCCTGCCAACTCACCCCGTTGTTCGTGCTGATTTGGACCTGGCCGAAATCACCGCCGCCAAAACTCCACCAGTGCCAGAACCGCAGGCGAGGATTGAGGCTGGCAACCGGCACCAAGATTGGGGAACTAATCAAACGGCTGGTCCGGTCATCAGGATAGTTCCCATTCAGGACCGTCGCCGCACAGTTGGTTCCTTCGTGTGCGCGCCAACCGAAAGAATTGGTGGGCGGCCCGTAGGTGGGCACGCCAATTTCCCAGACGCCGTTGTCGGCATACCAGTCATCCTGCGCGGTGGGCGACTCCCAGGTTTCCTGCCAGGTGATGGTCTGCGCCCGCAGCGCCAGCGGCAAGAAGAGCAAGAGCAGCAACGCCGTGCCGAGGCCCCACAGGTTCCCCGGCCGCGCACGTTGCGGCCTCCGGTTGAAGTTCACGTTGCGAGTTACGTCATGCTGCTTTGTCTTCATGGTTGCACCACTGGTTGTTCGGTTACTGCTTTGCTGGGCAGGCTTCGGAGCACGCAACGGGAGTGCGCCGCAGCCCGCCTCCTCCCCGACGGAGGAGCAAATTTCAGCGACGGAGCAATGGCCTGCTCCGCTCGCAATCGGTTTGGCCCAGCCGCGCCCAAGGCGACGAGAGTGCCAAGGCGCGACTGCGCTCGCTGCACACAGAGGATAGGATCGCGTCGCGTCAGTCGCGCGACGTTCGACCCTGCCGGCGGAAGGTTTTTGTTCCTCGATAGAAATTGCCAGTTTCGTTCTGGACAGCAGCCGAAGCTCGCGAAATCTGTTTTGGTTTTGATCTACATGGTTTTGTTTCGGAACGGAACTGATTCCACTCCTCCCGCCAGCCGGTAGCAAGAGGAAGTCTTTCGGTTTTTCCACGGGTTGGCTCCGGTGGAACGTGTGGATCCGAGTCACGGCGCATCAAGGCGCACCCGGCGACGGCGCAGCGTTTTGTGTCGCCCTTTCAGGGCTTGGATGGAGTGGGGATCGGTTTACCCAGGGCGGCTCCACGCTTCGCTTGATTTCAAATCGCCGATTGCAGATCGCAAATGGAAACGCACCCGCACCGAGGCGCGAGTTTGCCCTGGGCTGTTTTCCTTCTCCCCGATGGGGCTGGGTCGGTTCGATTGGTTCGGGACAAGGAGAGAAATCTCGTTCGCCCCTCTCACGTCCGCCGCGAGCCAGTAGAGTCTTCGCGTTGCGCCAAACACGCTCTACGACCTTCTGCCGCGGGATGAAAACCTCAGCAGCGATAAACTGCTGGGGAAGTTCCTCGATTACGTCGCGGGCCGGCGGCTCACGCTTTACCCGGCTCGGGCAAATCCCTCGTGGCGTCGGCGCTGCACTTCGCGTCGCTGGCGCGCGGGCGGCGAGAGTTCTGATGCCTTCCAATCGGCGTCCGCTCTACGCGGCGGGCAAATGGAGACGGATGAACTCGTCCGGCGTGGCGGCCTGCGGGCGATAGGCCGCCGATTTTAGCGCCGCGAAGTGGTGGTCTTCCGTCACCACGAAATCCGCCTCGGCGGCAATGGCACAGTCGCAGAATTTGTTGTCGTCCGGGTCAGCGGTAATCACGCCGAAGCGGTACTGCGGCTCGACGTGACGGCTGTTGCCGTGAAGTTGGGCCAGCAGTTCCAACAACGCTACCACCTCCCGCCAGCGTTCCTTGCCGGAGAGCTTGACGGTGACTTCCTCGTATTCGAGGAGGGTTTCCGTGGAGAGAGCGAGCGTGAGCCTCCCGTCCAGCAGAGCGCGCAGAATGGGATAAAATGGCTGCTTCCGCCCGAAGATCTGAAGGAAGACGCCGGTGTCGAGGCAGACCGTCATGCGTAACGGTGCCCGGCGCGGAATTGCTTCACCAGCTCAGGAATGCGCCGCAGTATGCCTTGCTCATGGTCCTGGTCGAAAGCCTCGCCCAAGCGATCCGCGCGTTCCTCCGCTTCCAGTTGGAGCAAGAGGCGGTTGAGCAATACCAGGTGCTGGCCGTCCATTTGCTCGATTTTGTCGTGCAAGGCGGGCTTCAACTTCTCCGCTTCAACTGGCATGGGCTGCGACACGGTTTTCATAGAGGCAAGATAACCGCCCTTGCGGAGATTGGAAGTCCTTTGCTGGAGTTGTTCGAGGGGCAGAACGTCATCCTCAACACCCCCACCGGATCGGGCAAATCGCTCGTGGCTGTTGCCAATTGAACGACTACGACTTCGGGGGCGCTGGCGGGTTGAACACCGTGACGGCGTTTTGCATCACCCGCAGTCTCGCCCACCTGTACAAGAAAGCCAGCACCGATGCCGCTCGCCGGGGAATCCTCTTTGTCAGATTCGGCGCCGGGTGGTAGAACTTCCCGCCGATGCACCTGACCGACCGGGAAAAGGAAGAACTGAAGCGCCTGCTCGACGCAGGCGAGCCGCTGCCGGCCAAGTACAAGCTCCGGCTCTTCGCCGATGCGCCGGAGGTCGAACTGATGTGGCAGGGCAAGACCAGCGAGGTCACCAGCGTCGTCCTGCCCTTCCAGAGCATCGAGCACATTGACGCGCCGCGCCGCGCCGCGGGAAGCGACCGGAGCGCGGACAGCCGGGGCGGGGACGGCCCGTCCCCGAACGCTCTCGAACTGCGCGAGACCGCCACGCCGCTCGAGCTGGGCCTGCAGTTCGACGCGCGCGGGCGGCAGCAGGGCGGCTGGACCAACAAGCTCGTCTGGGGCGACAACCGGCTCATCCTCTCCGCCCTCAAGAACGGGCCGGTGCGCCGCGACATCGAGGCGGCGGGGGGGCTGAAGCTCATTTACATTGACCCGCCGTTCGACGTGGGGGCCGATTTCTCCGTCAACCTCGAAGTGGGCGACGAGACGCTCACCAAGGAGCCGAGCGTCATCGAGGAGTTGGCCTACCGCGGCACCTCCCCTCGGCCGGTCACCGGGAACCTGTGTCACCGGGAACCTGTTGCCGCCGGCTACGCCGTGCGGTAGCCTCTCTCCATGAATGCTCGTGAAGAAGTTCTCTCGACGCTGGAAGCGCTCGATGAATCCGAGATCGAGCAAGTCGCGCACTTCGTCAGCTTTCTCAAGTTCCGCCGCCGGGTTCAGCCCTTCGCCACGAACCTGGATGACCGGCAATTGGCGGCACTTTACGCTGAGGCAGCAGAGGAAGACCGCGCGCTCGCGGAAGCCGGCTTGGCGGACTACGAGGCCGCGTTGCTGAAGGAGGACTCGGCTTGGGACAAGGTGCGGCTCATTCGCCTGCTTGGCAGCATCTCCGTTCCGGCGCTGGCCGAAGTGGAAAGCCGGATGTTGTTCACACTCGGCATTACTTGATGCCGGCAGCATCGCCCAAGACACCGCCGATGCACCTGACCGACCGCGAGAAGGAAGAACTGAAACGCCTGATTGACGCGGGCGAGCCGCTGCCGGCCAAGTTCAAGCTGCGCCTGTTCGCCGATGCGCCGGAGGTCGAGCTGATGTGGCAGGGCAAGACCAGCGAGGTTACCAGCGTCGTGCTGCCGTTCCAGAGCATCGAGCAGATTGACGAGCCGCGACGCGCCGCGGGGAGCGACCGGAGCGCGGACGGCTCGTCCGCCAGCGGGCTGGAATTGCGCGAAACGGCCACGCCGCTCGAACTGGGCCTGATGTTCGACGCGCGCGGGCGGCAGCAGGGCGGCTGGATCAACAAGCTCATCTGGGGCGACAACAAGCTCATCCTCTCCGCCCTCAAGAACGGGCCGGTGCGCCGCGAGATCGAGGGGGCGGGCGGGCTGAAGCTCATTTACATTGACCCGCCGTTCGACGTGGGGGCCGATTTCTCCGTCAACCTCGAAGTGGGCGAGGAGACGCTCACCAAGGAGCCGAGCGTCATCGAGGAACTGGCCTACCGCGACACCTGGGGCAAAGGCACCGATTCCTACCTCGCCATGATGTACGAGCGCCTCAAGCTCATGCGCGATTTGCTCGCGGACGACGGGAGCATCTGGGTGCATGTTGACAGCGACGTGGGTTCCTACGTGCGAATGCTGCTCGACGAAATCTTCGGACCACAGAACTACATCAACACGGTGACGTGGCAAAGGTCAGACGCGCACAGCGACGTTGGGCAAGGGGCAAAGCACTTGGGGAAAATCTGCGATGCGCTGTTTTACTACTCACGGAATCCTGAAGCTCAAATTTTGAATATGCAGTTTTCGCCGCTGCCAGAGAGCACGGTCGAAAAGTGGTATCGGCATGTTGAGGAAGGAACTGGACGCCGCTACAACAAGGCTGACATCACCGGTCCTGGCGGCGCGGTCAAGGGCAATCCTGTTTACGAGTGGAAAGGGATCAATCGCGCTTGGCGATTTAGTAAGGCACGCATGGAGGAATTGGAGAAACTGGGACGGATCGTTTACTCGGAAAGCGGGATGCCTTACCACAAACGATACTTGGATGAAAGCAAGGGCGTTCCTCTCCAAGACCTTTGGGATGACATCAAAATGATTCGCGGGATTCACGTGAATTCCGAGTCCGTCGGTTACAGGACTCAGAAGCCGGAAGCCCTCCTGGAGCGCATCCTCCAAGCCTCCTCCAACGAAGGCGACCTGGTGGCCGACTTTTTCTGCGGCAGCGGCACGACGCTGGCGGTGGCGGAGAAGCTGGGACGCAAGTGGATTGGGGCGGACCTGGGGCGGTTTGCCATCCACACGACTCGCAAGCGGCTCATCGCCGTGCAGCGGCAGTTGCGCGACGCGGGCCGGCCTTACCGCAGCTTCGAGATTCTGAACCTCGGCAAGTACGAGCGGCAATGGTTCGTGGGCATCAACCCGAATCTGCCGGAGGAGGAGCGGCGGCGGCAGGCCATCCAGAAGGAGGAGCATTACGTCACGCTCATCCTGTCGGCCTACAAGGCGGAGCGGGTGTGGCAGATGCCGCCGTTCCACGGGCGCAAGGGCGGCACGCTGGTGGTGGTGGGGCCGATTGACGCGCCGGTGACGCTGGCGCAGGTGAACGAGGTGGTGGCCGAGTGCCGGCGGCGGCGCTTGAGCAAGGTCGATGTGCTGGGCTTCGAGTTCGAGATGGGCGTCGTGCAGTTCGCGCAGGACGAGGCGCGGGCCAAGGGCGTGGGCCTGGCGCTGCGGAACATCCCCAAGGACGTGTTCGACAAACGAGCGGTCGAGCGCGGCCAGGTGCAGTTTTACGACGTGGCCTACATCGAGGCGCAGCCGAAGGTGAAGGGCCTCAAGGCCACGGTGAGCCTCAAGAGCTACGCGGTCTTTTATCGGCAGGACGAGCTCGAGGAAGTGGCCGAGGGCCTCAAGCCCGGCGGCAGCAAAGTGACGGTCGAGAACGGCCAGGTGGTGAAGATCAGCAAGGACAAGAAGGGCGTGGTGACTCGCGAGGTGTTGACGAAACGGTGGACCGACTGGGTGGATTACTGGGCGGTGGATTTCAACTTCGAGAGCAAGAAGGAGATGGTGAGAGTGGTGGAATCTCAAATCCGAAATCCGAAATCCGAAATCCGAAATGAACAGAGCCTCCTTACGTCGGCTGCTACCGAGGCGGTGGTCGAGCGCGAGATCTGGACGGGCAACTACATTTTCGAGAACGAGTGGCAGAGCTTTCGGACGAAGAAGGACCGGTCGCTGGAGCTGACCAGCGCCGAGCATGAGTATCCGAAGAAGGGCAAATACCGGATCGCGGTGAAGGTGATTGATATTTTTGGCAACGACACGACGAAGGTGGTAGAAGTCAGCGTATGAAAACGATCCATGCGGTTTACGAGAATGGCGTGTTCCAGCCGAAAGAGCCGGTGGACCTGCCGGAGCGCACGGAAGTGGAGTTCGAGCCGAAGGTGGTGGGCGACACGGCCGCGCAGGACCAGGCCATGCAGGAGATTTACGAAATCCTGTCGTTGCGCTTTGACACCGGGGAACGGGATGTCGCCGCGCGGCATAATGAGCATCAGCCATGAGCCGGGTGTTTCTCGACTCGGTGGGGCTGCTGGCGGTCTGGAACGGGAGCGATCAGTGGCATCCAGCGGCGAACGCGGCCTTCGCGCAATTGAACGCGGAGAGGCAGCCGATGGTCACGACCTCGTTCGTGCTGTTGGAATGCGGCAACGCCGCCGCGCGGATGCCCTTCCGTGCGGAAGTGGACCGGCTGCGGACGCGCTTTGAAGTGGCCGGCACGCTGGTTCATCCTACCGAGGAAGACTGGCACTTGGCGTGGGCCGCCTACGCGCGCGCCGAGGCGGACCAAGCCGGCATCGTGGACCATGTGTCGTTCGTCATCATGCGCCGGCTGGGGATCAGCCGGGCCTTCACCAACGACCGCCACTTCCGCGCGGCGGGGTTCGAAACGCTGTTTTGAAGGTGGCTGGAAGGAACTTGGACCATGATTACCAAGCTGACGCTGCGGAATTTCAAGTGCATCAAAGAGCAGGCCTACGAGTTCACAAGCTTCGATCTGCTCGTGGGCCGGAACAATTGCGGCAAGAGTACGATCCTCCAGGCGCTCGCCATCTGGCAGTTCTGCCTGGACGAGTTCCGGCACAGCGAGCGGAAAGGGTCCACCGGGACTCAAGTGGTGCTGCCGAATTTCACAGCGCTGCCGGTGCCCGAATTCAACCTGCTCTGGACCGACAAGGCGGAGCGCCATTATCCCAAGGGGGATGATGGCAAACCCAAGCAGACGTACATACTGATTGAGATCGAAGTCACTTGGCGCACCAGGGGCGGAGAGGAATGCACCTTTGCCATTAAACTGCGTTATATGGCGCCGCAGTCGGTTTCGGCCATTCCCGACGTCAATTGGAAGCGGTTCCGGGAACTGGAGGAGAAGGGGCTGTTCCCAACCCTGGCCTACGTGCCGCCGTTCTCGGGTCTGGAGGACGTGGAGAAGTGGCAGGACATCAGCGCGCTGAAGCAGCAGATCGGC
>Ga0315288_10002709_pt1 | contig 22772 bp, 26 predicted proteins | sample YL17G11_20_MG_FD_203454 | JGI IMG/M metagenome (GOLD analysis project Ga0315288, IMG submission 203454) | Sediment microbial communities from Yellowstone Lake, YNP, Wyoming, USA - YL17G11_20 | ecosystem: Environmental > Aquatic > Freshwater > Lake > Sediment | place: USA: Wyoming | collected...
CGTGGTTATATGTTGCGAAGTATTCTTAGACGCGCCCTGCTCTTTGCTTATAAAATTGGTATTGAAGAACCGTTTTTATATCGGTTGAGTGGCGAGATTATGTCTGAGATACGACAATGGTATCCCGAATATATTCAGAAACACGAATCGATTGCCATTATTATAAAATCCGAAGAAGAACGATTCTTAAGAACAATTTCCTCAGGCTTAACTCGCTGGGAAGAACTTTCCGAACAATACAAGGAGACCAAGGTAATTCCCGGCACCGAAATCTTTAAACTTCACGATACTTTTGGCTTGCCAGTTGAGTTAACCCAGGAGCTGGCTTCAGAAAATAACTATGCGTTAGATTTAGAAGGTTATGAAAAAGAGATGGCAATCCAAAAAGAACGGTCGCGCAAAGTTGTGGTTGATGTACAAACTATCATCTCGGATTCGATGGAAAAAGCGCTTTCAATGCAGAATGAGGAATTCTGTGGTTATCAGAATGATGAGAATGAAACGAGTCTTTTGATTGCGATAAAAACTCAGAACGATATCTGGGAAATATTATTAAAAGACCCGCCATTTTATGCTGAAGCAGGTGGTCAAGTTGGTGATACCGGTAAGATTATTGGTGATGGTTTTGAATTAGAGGTTATTGATAGTTATTATAAGAATAAACATCGCTGGTCAAAAGCAAAACTTGCCAAAGGTGAACTTAACCAAGGTACATTTACTGATGAATCGATTCCAGTGCGTGCAATTGTTGATAAAGAGCGACGACGAGAGATTGACCGGGCTCATACTGCTACTCACCTTTTGCATTCCGCATTAAGAGCAATCGTCGGCGACTATGTTAAACAAGAGGGTTCTTTGGTTGAGCCGGGCAGATTTAGATTTGACTTTACATCCCCAACTCACTTGACCAAAGAACAAATTTTAAAAGTGGAAGAGTTGGTTTATAGAAAAATTATCGAGGATATAAAGGTGGAACATTTAAGAAATGTGCCAATTAACGATGCAAAAGCAATGGGAGCATTGGCATTATTTGGCGAAATTTATGGCGAGCGGGTAAATGTTCTAAAGATAGGAGATTTTTCGATAGAGCTATGCGGCGGTACTCATCTGCGTCGGACCGGCGAGATTGGTATAATAAAAATCATAACCGAAAGCGCGGTTGCCTCAGGAATTCGGCGTATTGAAGCCCTGGTTGGTAAATTAGCTTATCGACATATCAAAAACGAGAGAATAATCCTTGATGAATTGAATCAGAAATTAGAAATCTCGGATAATTTATTAGTTAATAAGATTGATGGACTATTCACAACCCAAAAAGAGCTGGAACGCAGAATTGCAAGTCTGACCGCTAAAACAATTGATGCGGAAATAGAAAAACTAAAGGAGACAGCGGAAAACATTTCCGGTATTAAAGTAGTATTTCAAAATTACGATTATCTTGAAATCGCCGATTTACGTCTAATTGCCGATAAGATTCGGCAAATTGAACAAGAAAACATTTGTGGATTTCTAGTTGCGAGCAAAGCGAGCGATGAACGGGTTCGATATATTCTATTTGTCAGTGATAATATTAAGGATAAACTACCTGCTAATGAAATAGCAAGAACTGTTGGAAAAGCAATCGAAGGCGGTGGTGGTGGTAGACAGGATTTAGCCGAAGGCGGCGGGGAAAAAGATAAAGTATCGGATGCTTATGAGACGCTAAAAATACTTATAAATGAAAAATTCGGTCGTTCAAATCATGTCGATGAGCATGATACTAATGAATAAACTTTATAGATATTTTCTTTATGGTTTTAATTTATGGTTTTTTATTTTCAATATTGGAACGTTGCGGGCACAATCTATTATCTCAACATTATTCCCGGTCAAACAAAATGGTAAGTATGGTTATATTGACAATACCGGAAGAGTAATAATAAAACCCCGATTTGACAATGCCTGGGATTTTTCCGAAGGGGTAGCGGCGGTATGTGATAATAATAAGTGGGGCTATATTAATGGAGGTGGAAAGTACATTATCAGTCCGCAATTTGATTGGGCTGAGGATTTTGCTGAAGGATTAGCGAAAGTTATTGCTGGCGGTAAAGTTTATTACGTCAATAAAATAGGAAAAATTATTATTAAAACTCAATTTATCGGTTCGGGCGAATTTTCCGAAGCCCTAACCTGGGTCAATATTGGCGATGATTATGGTTATATGGATACAAAAGGGAAAAAAGTCATTAAAGCAAAATATGAATGGGTCAGCAATTTTTCGGAATGGCTTGGCGTGGTAAGAACTAAAGAAAAATATGGATATGTTAATCGAAATGGCGATTATGTTATCGAACCGCAGTATGATTTAGCTTGTGATTTTTCCGAAGGATTGGCGGCAGTAAAGAGCGGCGACTATTTTGGTTTTATTGATAAACAAGGAAGAATTGTTATTAAATTCCAATTCCGAGAAGCGGGTAATTATACGGATAGTTTGGCTCGGGTAAAGGTTAATGATTGGTGGGGTTATATTGATAAAAAAGGTGAATATATTATTAATCCTCAATTTGAATGGGTAGATGATTTTTCTGATGGGTGTGCAATGATAAAAGTGGAAAATCTATTCGGTTATATTGACAAACGAGGTAAAATCACAATTAAACCACAATTCCATAATGCAGTAGGTTTTGCTAACGGTTTAGCAAAAGTCGAATTACAAGGCAAATGGGGATATATTGACAAGACGGGCAAGTATATTTGGGAGCCAACCGAATAAAAGAATAGAAAGGAGTTGAAATTATGAAAAAAAGTATTTTATTAATTTTGGGATTTGTTGCAACTTCAATATTATTCGCCCAATCCAAAACCGTTGGACTATTTCCCATTATGGAGAATGGTAAATCGGGCTATATTGATAGTACCGGTAAAATAGTAATTAATCCACAATTTCAGGGAGCGGAAGATTTTTCCGAAGGGCTTGCTGCGGTAAAAATTAACGGCAAATGGGGGTATATTGATACGACTGGAAATATTGTAGTAACCCCGCAGTTCTTTTTAGTGTTTAATTTTTCTGATGGATTAGCGAAGGTGCGTTTTGGTTCCTGGCAAAGCCCGTCAAAGTATGGATATATTGATAAGTCAGGCAAATTAGTTATAGATACACTATATCAAGCAGTCGGAGATTTTTCTGACGGATTGGCATGGATAAAAGTTGATGCCAGATATGGTTTTATTGACAAATTGGGTAAACAAGTTATTGACCCGCAATTTGATGTCGCACAGAATTTTTCAAACGGACTGGCAGTAGTAAAGAACAAAAATAAATATGGTTATATTAATAATAAGGGTAAATATGCATTCAAATCACGGTTTGATAAAACAGGTAAGTTTTCCGAAGGATTAGCATCAGTAAAAATCGGTGGTAAGTATGGTTATATCGATACATCGGGTAAAATCGTTATTAAACCCCAATTTGACGATGCCAGAGATTTTTATGAAGGATTAGCAAGTGTCGAGATTAAAAGGCAATGGGGCTATGTTGATAAATCAGGCAAAATAGTAATTAAACCACAATTCGTCAAGGTTTCTGATTTCTCAGAAGGAATGGCAACGTTCGTAAGTAACATGAAATATGGATTTATAAATACAAAAGGCGAGGCCGTGATTGAACCACAATTTTATGTTGCTAATAATTTTTCTAATGGCGTGGCAAAAGTTATGGTTGGATACTTAAATACATATATTGATAAAACCGGTAAATTCATCTGGGAACCGAAATAAGAAATTTAACTACAGGTTTCCACAGATTTCTAGTCAATTAGAACAACGTTGATTTACCGACTGGTTCGATTAGATTTGGACTATTGTTTTTGACTGAGTTAACCAAAGAAGACACTTCATACGATTCCATTTCATCCGCATCAAAAGGAATAAGCAATGACATTAGTTTATAGGGGTCGGAAAGATTTCTGTCCAGCCAGATTTCACGAGCATCAGTCGTCAATATTGCCGGCATTCGATTGTGAATTGGTGAGATTAATTCATTCGGTTCAGTCGTGATTATTGTACAGGATGTTATAAGTTCACCTTTTGGTGATTGCCATCGGTCATAAAGACCAGCAAAGCCAAATGGTTTTTTATTCTTTAATCGAACTGCTAAAGGAGTTTTGTCTTTACCTTGTTTTCGCGCGCCGTCGGCAGAGCCTTTGGCGACGTTCGACCATTCGTAAAATCCGTCAGCAATTACCAGACAACGCTGAGTTTGAAACGGTCTTAAAAAACTTGGCTTTTCAGATAAACTTTCAGCACGGGCATTAATTGTCCGATAACCGATTTGCTCATCTTTTGCCCAGGATGGAATTAAACCCCATCGCATTGAGACTAATTTGTTATTTCCATTCTTGGTAACACACAGAACATTTCTGCCGGGTGTAATGTTGTAGTCAGGTTTAACCTCAGTCACTACTTCATAAATATTAAACTCATTAACAATAACCTTTTTTTCACTCTTGAGCCAATACCTGCCACACATAGTTATATTATTAGACTTGATTATTTAACCGATGTCAAGATTTTTTGTAACCACGAATAAACACGAAACAAGAAAAGAAACCACTGATTAAACAGATTTCACGGATTATTTTCACCTCTCCCTTGATGGGAGAGGAAATAGGTGAGGGTGATAGGTAAATAAACCCCTCAACCTAACCTTCTCCCACAAGGGGCGAAGGAATTAAATCATAGAGCAAAGAAAAAGTAGGGTAAGGTTTAGCCTTTGGTCCGTCATTCCCGTGAAAACGGGAATCCAGACCCCCGTGTAAACAAGACACTACAATATTCTGGATTCCTACCTTCGCAGGAATGACAGATGAATTGCCTTACTTTTATTAATAAAAATATCTCTGAAGAGCGAAAGAAGATGGTTAAAAAGCGAACTGTTCCGATTATTTTTCCTGAACTTGACATTACCTTTGAAATTGATACAATCATATAAAGTAGATATTAAGAGGTAAATATGTTAACAAATTATATTCATGCCGCGATGGCAAAAGCAACATACGAAATTTTACCGGATGACAAAACCTATTATGGAGAAATTCCGGGATTTGATGGTGTCTATGCAAATGCGGATACTTTGGAAAAATGCCGAGCCGAATTGGAAGAAGTACTGGAAGAATGGATTTTGTTTCGCGTATCGAAAAATCTTGCTTTACCGATTGTCGATAAAATTGAACTTGCCATCAAAGAAACGGTATAATGCCATCATTTGGCTCAATCAGTCGTCGAGATTTAATCTATTATTTAAGACAATTTGGGTTTAAAGGTCCTTATTCTGGAGCAAAACACCAATTTATGATTAAAGACGATACCACTTTAAGAATACCTAACCCACATCAGAGTGATATTGGAAAAGAACTTTTAATCAGAATATTACGACAAGCTAAAATTAATCGGACGGATTGGGAAAAATTATAAAGAAAACACAAAGACAATCTAACACCGAAAACACTGAACACATTTTAAAAAACCTTTTGACAGGATTAACAGGATGGACAAAAGAGAACCGTCCCGATTATTTTCAATAAAAGAAAAATTAATCATAACAAAATAAGGAGGTGTTATGAAGCAATTTAGAATTTTATTTATATTATTCATCGTTTTAGTTTCACTAAACCCGACTGTTATCTTCTCTTATCCATTTGACCCATCTCCAACAATCGGACCAGATGGAACAATATATGTTGCATCAAGAAACAGAGGTGTATTTGCTATAAGTGGAATTTCTAATAACTCATTAGCCAATACGGATTGGCCTAAATTCCGTCATGATATAAAAAATACTGGAAAACTTGGTGTAATTACTAATTCTATAAATTTTCTTAAACCAACATTGCGCCCAACTATTGTATGGACTTTTAATACTCCAGATGAAACAGAGTTTTATAGTTCTCCCGCTTTAGCACAGATTGACGGAGAATGGTTATTATTCATCGGTGCTACTGATGGTTACTTTTATGCTATCAAAGCACTTGACGGTAGTCAAAAATGGCGGAAAAGAACCATTTTTGACCCTACAAGTATACCGTATGTACCCGAAGATGTTTTTTACGCATCACCTGCAATTAATACATACTTCGATACTGCACATATTTATTGTGGTGGTGAATCAGGTGAATTGTATGCCTATTCAACCACCTCGGGTAGTCAATGGCTTTGGCGTTATCCCGATAGTTCGTATGACGGATTGACTTATAACGTAATCAATTCATCAGTAGCTATTTCCGGTAATCGCCTTTATGTAGGAATGAATTGTGGTTTTGGAAATGATTATAGACTATATGCTATCCAAGACGATGGCGGTACTTGTAGCGAGGTCTGGAGTTATTATACTGGTTGTGAGATTGTTTCTTCACCTGCGGTTGACGCTTCCGGTAATATCTTTTTTGGTGATGACTCAGGTTATGTTACTTGCTTAAATCAAAATGGAGGTCTTATTTGGCGCCGTCGAATTAGTACTGGCATCTATAGTGTATGTTCTTCACCGGCAATCGGTCCCAACGCCTTATATGTAGGAACTGATGATGGTTTTCTTTTTGCGTTAAATCGTAGTAGTCCGGGCACTCAAATCTGGCGTTACCCATCAACCGGCACTGGGTTTGAAGGAATCCGCTCCTCACCGGTTATTGGCTCAGATGGCACAATCTATTTTGGTTGCGATGATGGTAAACTTTATGCAGTTACTTCTAATGGTCAACTCAAATCAGGATTTCCAGTTATATTAAGTGATGGTTTTATTACATCTACACCAGCGATTGCGCTTGATGGCACTGTTATTGTTTATACGGGTGAAGACTCTGTGTTTGGTGTCAGTCCAACTGGTACGATACTATGGAGCGTCGACTTGTCGGTTGCAGGGATTGAAGAGAACCGCGAACCACTTTCTACTGACCGCTTTTCGCTTGAAATATATCCGAATCCGGCAAAATCATACTTCGTTATCCGTTGTCCGCAGATGCTGAATCAAGTTCAGCATGACAAGATGATGATAAAGATATTTGATGTGACAGGAAAAGTCGTAAAGGAGATTGGGGATTGCCTTTGGCAACCGCGCAATGACGGTATGGTGAGAGTTTCGTTAAAAAGAATAAATCCGGGAATCTATTTCTTACAACTGAACAATGAGCTAGAAACAAAGAAATTGGTCATATCAAAATAGAAAGGGTTGCTTATTGAATCTTGAAAATTTTTTCACAATGGAGTGATTATGGTAGTGATTATGGCAATGATTCTGAGAGCAATTTGGGGTTTGAATATGAGAATATATCCTAGAATGATTATGGGATTGATTTCCGAATTGATTCCGAAATAGAATCCGTATTTGAATTCCATATAGATTCCGATACAGAATTCGATATTTTAAGTCTAATCTTAGGCAAAAACGAACATCAGATTTTACTCAAGATGCAACCCCAAACCTACCCTCAACGCTATGGAGGGAATACTACCCTACCCTTTAAGAGAATTCGGTATAATAGTATACAGAACATAGGATTAGATAAAAATTTTGCTTGATTTTTGAGCAACTTTTAAGAATACATATAAAAGATAAAAAATTAGCCACTGATGGACACGGATAAAAATAAAGAACTAACCACAGAGAACACTGAAGACACTGAACTCACAGAAAAGACTAATAAAACCACTAATGAACACGAATATACACGAAAATTAATTTTGGAATTAGTGTCCATTAGTGTTAATTCGTGGCTAAAATTCCCTTCTGTGGTTTCAGTGATTTCTGTGGTTAATGTTTCATTCATTTAACATCCTCTGCGGAGCTCGGTATTAACCGCAAAGCTCTGTCCTTTTTCTCGATTGGTTAGAAAACAGCCGACTTTCTGTCTTACCCATCGTTTCTTGTTCTTTGATAAAAGCGTTGCGAGCTCGATTATATCGTCGCCGTATTTGTCTTTGACCTGTGCGATTGAATTTAATACTTGTGCAAGTTTTGGTTTATCATAGAACAGTGCTAATTGATAATAGTCTTGCGAAGATAGATTGCTGACACTGACACCCAACAAACGGACACTCTTCCCTATATAATTTTTTATAAACAACTCGTAGGCAACACCGGCGATTTTTTGCGGGTAGTTGGTCTTTTCTGGAATCGAGGTCTGGATACCGAAATCATTGAAATCAGCACTGCGTACGGATAAGTGAATCGTGCGACCAGCCAACCCTTCTTTTTCAAGTCTTCGGGCAACTTTACTGGCAAGCCAATAGATATACCATTTTATCAGTTCTAAATCAGTAATGTCTTTGGGCAATGTATAAGAGTGTCCGACCGATTTTATCTCATCAAAACTACGGGGGTCAACCGAAGAGTTGTCAATGCCCCAGGCAAACTGATGCATCACTTCACCGTATTTACCAAACTTAGCCTTGAGTAGAAATGCGGGATATTTTGCTAAGTCTTCAATTGTTTTTATTCCCAAATTATTCAGATGGATTTTCATTCGCGGACCAATACCAATCATTTCTTCAACCGGCATATGCCAGATAATCTGGGGAACGTCTTTTGAGTTAACAATGGTAAGTCCATCTGGTTTGTGCCATTCTGCCGCCATCTTGGCAATTAATTTATTCGGACCGATACCAATCGAACATGTTAAATCCAGTTCTTGTTTTACCTGCTTCTTTATTTTCTGTCCGATTTCTTGTGGAGTTCCAAATAATCTCTGCACATCGGTAATATCAAGAAACGCTTCGTCAATCGAATACGGCTCAACTAAATCAGTGAACTCCTTGTAAATATTGAGTAGCCGATAACAATAATCGATATACTTATCCGGATTACCGATAACGATTAAAGCATTGGGACAAAGACGCAGTGCTTCGGGTAATGACATTGCTGATTTGACGCCGAGTTTTTTTGCTTCGTAAGATGCGGTCGTAACAATCGCATGACGGCCCGGACCACCAGTTACTAAAATTGGTTTGCCCCTTAAAGCAGGATTATGTCTCTGCTCAATCTGAGCAAAGAAAGCATCCATATCAATAAGCACAATCACTCGATTTGATGATGCCATAGAAATTAATATCAAATATCAAAAATCAAATAGCAAAATGACAAATCAAAAATAAAATATATTTGATATTTAATATGTATATTTGATATTTAATTTTTGATTTTTTATATTATTAATCAAACCCAATTCTTAATAATTGCCATTTCATATCTTCAGTATTGAATTCGAGTTCATAACCGTTGTTGTTCTCATCCGAGACGGCAAAGCAGTAGATAAGAAACTTACCCTCGCGGCGTTGCCAGCGACCATTGATTTTAGTAATACGATAAGTCTTGCTACGCCAGAGAAACATCCTTGGCAACATAGCTTCCTTCGCCGAAGTGGCTACGGAGGCCGAGCCGGGATTCTTAAACACACAATCAACTGTAATCGGCTCATTAATCGTCTCGTATTGCATAATTTTTAACCACAGAGCACACTGAAAACACAGAGAAAAAATTCAGTGAATTCTGTGCCTTCAGTGGTTAAAACTTCCTAAATAGTCCCACTACTTTTCCGAGCACCCTGACTTCTTTTGTGCCGCGTCGGATTATAATCGGTTTGAAACGCGAGTTGGCAGGAATCAGTCTTATCGCATTAGCATTAGCCTGATAATACTTTAAAGTTACCTCGTCATCAATCAGCACTGCGGCAATTTCATTCTTTTCCACAACCGGCTGCATATTGATTATAACTAAATCGCCATCATGAATGCCGGCATCAATCATCGAATCACCTTTTACCCATAACGCAAATGAGTCTGCATTCTTAAATATCGAACGGTCTACTTTCAGATTGCCTTCGATATTTTCTATTGCCAATAACGGAGTGCCCGCCGCGATTTTACCAACAATCGGTATTGCGATGCAGTCGTCTTTGACTTTAGGAAATTTTTGAGGATGCTTATCAGTAACTTGCTTGATATTGTCCTGTATAACAATGGTTCGGGCGCGATAGGTCTTTTTTTCAATATAGCCCTTTTTCTGAAGCGCATTAAGATGGTCGAAAATAGTCGGTTTCTTTACCTTGAAATATTTAGCAATTTCATCATAAGATGGGGGATAGGAATTATGCTCAATATAGTTTTTAATAAAGTCAATTATTTTTTGTTGTTTTTCAGTTAGTTCTTTACTCATATCGCTCCAATCTAAACTCTAAACCCAAAATAGGAAACAAATTCAAAATTCTAATGATACAAATTGTCATCCTGAAGGAACAGAGTGACTGAAGGATCTCGCCTGCGAGATTCTTCGCTACGCTCAGAATGACAAAAGCGAAGGGGACAACCTGCGACATTTGGATTTTGGTCATTTGACAGTATTTAGGATTTTTCATTTGGCATATTATACCTAACCTTTGTTAGTTTGTCAAGAGGGAATTTTTAGAATACGGATTACACCGATTGTTAAAAATAGATTACGCAGATTTTTTATAGGTAATAAATCTTTTAATTATTTGTATGGTTTGATGTTTTTCTTTGCTTTTTTGACTGCTCGGTTGTGGTCGATTAATTGCCCTAATTTATGTCCCAAATAAGCTATGTCGGTAGCTATGCCAATACCCATTAATAAAGCAGGAACGACGACAGCTCTTTCCCCTTCGACTTCGCGGAACGAATTACCTTCTCTACCAAACAAAGACATCACCGATATCCCGAATAACGACACGCCGACAGCTGTTCCAATAAGACCAGAAATAATTCCTAAACTAATTTGCCAACCTTTACCTTCTTTGAGTTCAGTCATTACTGGAGAGTATTTGCGGTCTTTTCGTTCACCTAATTTATAACCAATATATGTTCCTGCTCCAATTGTAAGAGCGTTGATACCGCAAAATATTGGATAATTTACTTTGTACATCGGGATTTCTATATATGCTGGAAAACATGATTCATATCTTGTTCCTAAATACTCGATTCCTAATTGTGAACCAGCACAACCACCGACTGTAGAACCGATAGTCATTCCAGTCACAGTTCCGAAAACTCTGCCGTCTTGGGATTTGAATGAAATTGGTATTGGTTTTGGGGTATGTAAATGTTTTGTTTCTATTGTTTGCCAAAATCTATCATACGCTATTTTTGCGGCTTCATCTCGATTAATCATCGCAATAATTGAATCAGCATTGTTAATACAATAATTAATTCGATTAATATCAAAAGCAGTGAATTGTAATGTGTCAGTTCTCAAAGTATCATTTTGAAGATAAATAATCTGAGTTAAATATAGAGAATCAGTTTTAAAGAAAATTGCTGATTGAAAATTAGATATATCTGGGAAAAGATGATATTGTTCTCTTTCTGTAATATCAACTGTGTCACCAACTAAATCATTAATTCGATATAGTTTGAGTTCTTGCGCAAAAGCTGATGTGAAAAATAAACTTATTATTAAAAACAGCCCAACTAACCTTTTCATACTTTCTCCTTAAGTCTATTCTCGACTTTAGGTTAAATATAAGATAATGCTAACTACATGTCAAGCTTTATCTTTGAATATTATTCTGAAGCATTGTTAATGCTCTTTGGGCTTCTTGATGTTTTGGGTCGAGTTCAAGAGTCTTTTGAATTTCGACCAAAGCTTTTTGATTGTTGCCAAGTGTTATATAAACCGCACCGAGCAGGTAATGGGTTTCGGCATCATAAGGATTTAAAATTAATGCTTGCTGAAATTCGATTGCGGCTTGATTGAAATTGCGCTGAGCAATACTATATCGCGCCTGAGCTAAATGCAGATAAAATTGATTTTGAGAATGCTGCTGGGTAAGATTCTGAATAATCTGAAGCTGTTCGGTAGCTTGGGCGGGACGGTTTAAACTAATATAAGTCTGCAATAAACTATATCGTGTAACAATATGTTCTGGGTCAATCGCAATTGCTTTGTTATAGGCATCAGCGGAAAGATTGAGTTTTCTTACATTCTGATAAATATTCCCTTTTTGAACATAACCTTGTATACTGAATTCTTTTTTATTGACTAACTGAAACTGCCCCAATCCAAAGATTATTAACCACATTACAATTAATGCTAAAATTTGTGAAAACTTTTTAGCTCTCAACCGTTCGTAAAGTTCGACAATAAATAATGTGGCAAATATAATTAAAAATGGTATGACCGGAGCGCGAAGACGGGATAAAACATAAAAGATAAGCGAAGAAATAAAGTATATAAAGATAAAACAATAAAATAAATAATATTCTTTCCATCGCTTGAATGATAAAAAAAATCCTAAAACCGCCCCGGGGAAAATTATAGCAAAACTTATAAAACAAATCTTTAAAACTATCGAATCGTCACGGGTTTCATAAAAATAATAATTATTTGGGATTTCGTAACTGTTGATAAATAAGAGAAATTTTCTCTCCACTAATTTTAAGTAGCGGGCGGGGTTTTCTTTAATGAATTCTAATCCCTTTTTCAACCAGTAATTAGATGCTTCGGATGGTTTGACTAATTTGTCATTAATTCTTTGTGAAGAGTATTGTAATTGAGCAATTGATACGTCCGGGGTTTGTTGCAAGGGATAAACCGGTCGCCAGGTACCGTCGGTTTGCGGATTATTTCCATAATAAAAATTTATACCGGAATGAGCAGTAAACGGGACAAAATCTTTGCCAACAAAATAGTTCCGAATCGGAATGATTGAAATTGTGATTAGAGCAAACATCGTAAATATGATATACTGCAGGATAGGTTTAATTTTAACTTTGATAATAAAGAATGGGATAAGCATTATTAAAAGCAATATAAATTCGGGACGAATCATAATCAGCAATCCGAGTACGATGCCGGTTAAGATTAATAATTTCATTGAGAAGCGGTCAGTTAATTGTAATAATAGATATGCCAGCCAAAGACTAAAGAATATATTAACTTCGACATACAGCAGAGCGCCGGTATAAAAGATTAGAATACCTGAGAAAATATAAACAATGCTGGCAATTACTGCATTGCGATGGCTCGATATTTTCCGGGTGATTAAATATAAAAACACTGCCCCGAAACTACTTAAAATCGCTTGAATAATCTGAACAATTAAAATCTTACTGCCCAATATCGCATAGACTATTCCTAAGAAATAAGCGTAAAATGGACCCAGAAAAAATACTTCGTGTCCTATCCAATTACCCTGAGCAATACTTAATGCCCATTCGTGATAATAGATGGAATCGACAATATAACGAGTAATGACGGAAAAAGCGGTATGCTTCATTGTGAGAATAAATATTAGTCGGGTTAAGAAAGTAAGAAGAAAAAATAAGATGATTGGTTTATATGGAATATCTCGCGGTTGTCGCATTTTTCGTTTGTATTTCACAAAGACAGTTTATTTAATAGATTAAAATAGTCAATATCTAATAAAAAAGAAATTAATGGAAATTTATTGAAATATAATAGATATACAATTGAATTTCTATTGAGTATCAATTTTGTAGCGCCGAGGCTCGTCCTCGGCAAAAATAAGTTGGGGATAAACTCCAACGCTACATTACGGTAGTTTTGTTAGTGAATTGACAAGGATAATTATTTTCCTATAATAGATGAAATGGCACAAAAGAAGAATCAACAATTTCGAGTTTCTAAGATTAGTCTTTTAAAATCGATTGCACGCAGACCAAAAGGTTTGCTAAGACCAAGTAAAGTTCATAAAGATAAAACGACCTACTTAAGAACTAAGGCGAAAGAAGAATTGAGAAAAATAGAACAGGAACAAAAATGACAAGACAAGAAGCATTCGACTTAGTTACTTCAATGGTTTCGAATAAGAATTTAATTAAGCACATGCTGGCATGCGAAGCTTGTATGCGACGACTGGCAAAGCATTTTGAAGAGAATGAAGAGGAGTGGGGATTGGTCGGTTTACTTCACGATGTGGATTATGATTCAACCTGTAACAGTCCGGAGAAACACACTTTAATTGCCGAAGATATTCTTAGACAAAGAGGGATTAGTGAAGAACATATTAAAGCAATAAAAGGTCACTGCGACCATGCGGAGCGCGATACGAAAATGGCAAAGGCACTTTATGCGGTTGACCCAATTACGGGTTTGATTGTTGCAGCAGTTTTAATGCATCCAGAAAAAAAGTTATCCAAAGTTGATAAAGAATTTATTCTTCGTCGCTATAAAGAAAAAGGATTTGCTAAAGGTGCAAATCGAGAACAGATTGCAAAATGTGCCGATATCGGATTATCATTAGACGATTTTACACAAATGTGCCTTGAAGCAATGACCGGCATTGCAGGAGATTTAGGATTTTAAGATATGCCACTGATGAACTCGGATAAGAAAAAAACCAAGCCACAGATGAACACAGATAAATACAGAAAAACGACTGGAGTAAAGACTTTTCAAGATATTGTATTTACTCTGCAAAAGTTCTGGGCAAGAAAAGGTTGTGTAATCTTTACACCGTATAATTCAGAAGTTGGGGCTGGGACTTTTAATCCGGCAACATTCTTAAGAGTCCTGGATAAAAAACCTTGGCGGGTCTGCTACATTGAACCGTCAAAGCGCCCACGCGATGGTCGCTATGCTCAAAATCCGCTTAGAGTTCAGCAGTTCTGGCAAATGCAGGTTGTGCTCAAACCAACACCAAATAATATTCAAGATTTATATTTAAAGAGTATTGAAGCACTGGGTATTTCATTAAAGAAGAATGACATTAGATTTATTGAAGACGACTGGGAATCACCAACCTTAGGCGCTTGGGGTCTGGGCTGGCAGGTTGAACTTAACGGAATCGAAATTACCCAATTCACGTATTTCCAACAGGTCGGTGGTTTGGATTTAGAAATAATCCCGGTTGAAATTACTTATGGTTTGGAACGGATTTCGATGTTTATTCAGAATCGTAAGTCAATCTTTGATGTGCAGTGGAATAAAGATTATACCTGGGGTGATATCTATCGCCAGAATGAAATAGAATTTTCTAAATATAATTTTGAACTAGCAGATATTCCATTACACCAGGAACTTTTTGATAAGTATGAAGCACAAGCAGAGAAACTATTAGAACAGAATCTGGTCTATCCAGGATATGATTGTGTGATTAAGTGTTCCCATTTGTTTAATATGTTAGAAGCAAGAGGTGCCATTTCTGTTTCGGAGCGGACTAATTATATCGCTCGGGTCAGACGATTAGCACGGAAAACAGCAATTTCTTATATTAAATGTCAAGAAGAAAACAAAGACCAGCAAACCAGTTAATCTTCGGTCAGGAATCTAAAATTACAAAATCAAGTCTATATAATGAGAGCTCGGAAAAGCCCGCTCTCTTGATTACACAGATTTATAACCGATTACACAGATAGAGTGTTTCAATGACTTCAATCGGTGTAATCTCTTCGTTAATCTGTGCAATCAGAGATTTCAGACATTATCAGAAATCTCATAATAAAGAAGAAAGGATGTGATTAGAAATGGCGATTGACCCGATTTGTAAAATGGAGGTAGATGAGAAAAATGCTAAATTTACCAGCGAGCATAAAGGTAAAAAATATTATTTCTGCGCGCCTGGTTGCAAAAAGACATTTGATGAAAAACCCGAGAAGTATGTTGATATAAAACCACAATCTGCCGGTGGTTGCGGATGCTGCGGGCATTAAAATTTAGCCACAGGAAAGCACGGATTTTTTGACGATTATCATCTGTGAACATCTGTGACTAATCTTTTAAATAAAATTGACAAACTTATTTTTACTGTTATAATAAATCATCTATGGAAAAAATTGATTTTCTTGGTTTAGCAAAGAAATTAAAAGGTCCATGGGAACCAATAGAAGTTCTACGCATGGATGGATGTCATGTATTGCTCGCATTATTTGATGGTGAATATAAGTTCCATAAACACGATGGCGACGAAATGTTTTATGTAATAAAAGGTGAAATTGAGATCGAAATGCAGGACAAAACAATCAAGATTAAAGAGGGCGAAGGTTACTTGTTGCCAAAAGAGACCGCGCATCGTTCCCGAGCTGCAAAACCATCGATTGTCATAGCTTTTGAGCGAACAAATTTAAGAACTATTTGGACACATAGTCCTCCAAAATAGATTTAACACTTAAAATACCACAGAGACACAAAGTCACAGAGGGGCACAGAGGAAAACCAAGAATATTCTCTGTGTTCTCCGTGTCTCTGTGACTCTGTGGTGTATCTTTTTATAAGGAGTATAAAAAATGGCAGAAATAGGTTGTGGTGAACAAGTTATTGAAATACGCTGGCATGGTCGTGGCGGACAAGGTGCCAAAACTGCGGCGCTGCTCTTCGGTGAAGCAGCTTTAGACACCGGCAAATATATTCAGGCATTTCCTGAGTATGGACCAGAACGAATGGGTGCACCAGTTGTCGCATTTAACCGGCTTGCCGACGAAACAATTCGAACTCACTCTGGTATTAAAGAACCAGATGTAGTTGTTGTCTTAGACCCGACCCTGATTGAAATCGCAAATGTTGTTACCGGACTGAAAGACGGCGGAATATTGTTAGTGAATACCGAAGATACACCGGAAGAGCTAAAAAAGAAATATAACTTGGGCGATAAGAAAATAAAAATCTATTGCGTTGACGCATCCAAGATTGCATTGGAATCCTTTAATCGCGATGTTCCCAATACTCCAATGCTTGGCGCATTAGTTAAAGTGACTGGCATATTCGATTATGACAAAATGATGGAATCAATCAAAGCAAAATTATCGGTAAAGTTTCGCGGTCGTGATGAATTGATAAAAGGTAATTTACAGTCAATAAAACGAGCATACGAAGAAGTCGTAGCATCCTGTTAAAACAAACTTTGAACACGAATATCACTAATAAACGAATCTCACGAATAAAAAACTATAATTTGACATTCAGTAAAAAATTCGTGCTATTAGTCGATTCGTGTAATTCGTGTTCTTCTGTAAGAAAGGTTGAAATATGGCAAAGTTAAAATCCTGGAAAGAATTGCCTTGCGGCGCGATTCTAACCGACACCAAGGCAGTATTAGATAATAAGACCGGTGCCTGGCGCGGTTTCCGACCGGTTTGGAATAAAGAGAAATGTATTAACTGTTTAACCTGCTGGATTTATTGTCCGGACGCAGCAATCATTCTAACGGATGGGAAACACCAGGGAATTAATTACGATTATTGCAAAGGTTGCGGTATCTGTGCTGAAGTGTGTCCGAAGAAAGTTCAGGCGATTACAATGGAAAAGGAAGAAAAATGAGAAAGCCACTGATGAACACGGATAAAACAAATTATAAATTAAATTTTATGAAATCTACGACTAAAAATTCTCTTTTATCAGTGCTTAACCCGTGGCTAATTTTGAAGAAGGAGGAGAAATGACGCTTGCGAAAACTGGTAATGAAGCAATGGCTTATGCAATGAAACAATGTAATCCGGACGTAGTTGCGGCATACCCGATTACACCGTCAACCGAAATCGTACAGATTTTCTCCAGCTTTGTTGCGGATGGCTTGGTTGATACTGAATATATTCCAGTCGAAAGCGAGCATTCGGCAATGAGCGCCTGTATTGGTGCGGCAGCAGCGGGTGCAAGAGCAATGACCGCAACTGCATCTCAAGGTTTAGCTTTAATGCACGAGATGTTATTTATTGCGGCTGGTTTAAGATTACCGATTGTGATGTGCGTTGCTTCCCGTTCATTATCTTCACCATTGAATATTCATTGTGACCATTCAGACTCAGTTGCCTCACGTGATTCGGGCTGGATTCAAATCTTTTGTGAAAGTTCTCAGGAAGGTTATGACAGTGTTATTCAGGCAGTAAAGATTGCTGAATCTTGTTATCTACCGGTAATTGTAGCGATTGATGGATTTATTCTTTCCCATTGCATGGAGCGGATTGAGACTTTAGATGATGTGGATATAAAGAGTTTTATCGGTAAACTAAAACCTAATTATACACTTTTAGATATAAAAAATCCGATTACGGTCAGTCCCGCGTGTTTAACCGATTCTTATTTTGAACACAAACGAGCTGAAGCGCAAGGTATGAACGACGCTTTACCCAAAATTGAGAAAGTAATTTCAGAATACGCACAGAAATTTGGACGCAATTATCCAGTAATTGAAGAATATCGCACGGATGGAGCAGATGTTGTTATTTTAGCAATGGGTTCGACGGTTGGGACTGCCAAAATCGTGGTTGATGAATTAAGAGCAAAAGGTAAAAAAGTTGGCGTGGTAAAACTCCGTATTTTCCGACCTTTGATTGCTCAAAAAATGATTGATACTTTCAAAAAGTTCAAAGTGGTTGGTGTATTAGACCGGGTCGAGTCGATGAGCTCTTATATCAGTCCATTAGCAACCGAAGTGCGCTCTGCATTATATACCCTTAGTCCCAAACCGATTGTTCCATCTTATGTTTATGGATTAGGCGGTCGCGAAATTACCCAAGACGATATTGCTTCGGTTTTTGATGAATTATTACAAATCAAAGATACGGGTAAAACCAAAGAAGAAGTTTCATACGTAGGAGTGAGGTAAGATAAAAGTGAAACCACGCGATTTCACAGATTTTCACCAGATAACACAAAGTGTCATTCTGAGCGAAGCGAAGAATCTCTTGAGACCTTTAGGTAATTATCTCAGGGGGAAAAGTGGTCATTATTTTCTTGTGTTAATCTTGTGTAATCTTGTGGTTTGGAGAAAGAGGTAAAAAATGGCATCGATTAAAGAACTATGTAAAGAACCCGAATTGTTTTCATCCGGACATCGTGCCTGTACTGGTTGTGGTGAAGTTTTGGCAGTTAGACAGATTTTATTAGCCGCAATAAAACCAGTAGTCTGTGTAATGCCGACTGGTTGTTTAGAAATCGTGTCAACGATTTATCCGCACACTGCCTGGCAGGTGCCAATGTTTCATAACGCATTTGAGAATGCGGCGGCAACTATATCAGGTGTTGAAGCTGCATATAATACTTTCAAGCGAAAAGGCGAGATTAAAGAGAATATTAACTTTATTGCGTTTGGTGGTGATGGCGGAACTTATGATATCGGATTTCAGGCATTATCTGGTGCAGTGGAAAGAAATCATCGGTTCTTATATGTTTGTTTAGATAACCAGGCATATATGAATACTGGTATTCAGCGTTCATCGGCAACACCAATGGGTGCTCATACCACAACATCTCCGGCAGGAAAGGTAAAACCGGGCAAGTCACAATGGCGAAAAGATATTGTCGAGATTATGATTGCTCATGATATACCGTATGCCGCACAAGCAACGGTTTGGAACTGGAACGACCTATCGAATAAAGTTCGCAAAGCATTATCTACCCAGGGTTCAAGTTTTATCAATGTCTTAGTGCCCTGCCCATTAGGCTGGAGTTATCCATCGGCAAAGACGATTGAGATGTCAAAGCTCGCAGTCGAAACCGGTTTCTGGCCATTATACGAATGCGAGAATGGTGTATATAAAATAAACTATACACCAAAAGAGAAAAAACCGGTGGTCGAATTTATGAAAGGGCAAGACCGATTCAGGCACTTATTCAAGCCTGAAAACAAGCATCTATTAGATACATTCCAGCAAGAAGTCGATAAACGCTGGGAGAAACTTGTTAAAAAAGCAAGTTAACACTTTACCACAGATTCACCCCGCACCTATTTTCAAGATGGTGTTGTTAAACTCGGATTCTGCGGTTAGAACTATTATAACCTGTAAAAATAGGGGCGGGGGACCCAGAGAACACAGAGAATCTTTAACCACAGACTTGCCCCGCACATTTTTCCAAGAAAATACTAAGTCCAATAAGATATTTATGCGAAACTTAAATAATTCGTAAAAATGGTGCGGGGTGAACACGGATTAACACGGGTAAAGAATAATAACTTATCACTGAAGATACTTAAAACTAGTCAATTATGTCATTGCGAGGGAGTGAAACGACCGAAGCAATCTCCAGTTTCATAATTAACACGAAATTGAACATTGAGTAATTGAAATTTGATTGATAATTGGTCATTGAAAATTGATAATTCACCTTTTGTCATTGCGAGCGTTAGCGTGGCAATCTCCATTGTGTTAATCTGTTGTAATAATCTTCGAATCTTTCAATCTTCAAATCTTCTAATCGTCAGGGGTGGGTGCTTAGCCTACTTGGTCACCTGGTAGGTGACCTACTCGGCTGTCTAGTAGGCGACCTAGGGGGCTACCTAGTAGGTAGCCTACCCCCTTGCCCCCCGGCTCACCTAGTAGGTAACCTACTATATTACCTAACCCATTGTCCAGTAGGTAACTTACCCGATTACCGACTAGGTTACCTAATAGATTACTAAGTAGGTTGCCTACTCCATTACCTAGTAGGTAACCTACTTGGTCTAACCGACCCATGACTCATAAATTTTGGAGATTTAAAGAGAACCGTCCCCGATTAATTTCCTGAGAATCACATAAAAATCAGTCATTCGTTATCTTATCGCCATATAATACCTGTATTGATATTTTTATAATTCATTGTAAATTATCAATTATATATTTTAATGTGTTAATTGGAATTGCAAAATTCAAATTTTGTGCTCCCCATTGTGAAGCAATTGTGGTTATGCCGATTACTTCACCTTTCATATTAAAAAGCGGACCGCCACTACTGCCATGCGATATCGGAGAAGTTATTTGTAGAAATTTAATATTCTTGATGTCACGTATTCCACTAATTATTCCGTCTGAAAGTGTGTTTTCTAGACCATAAGGATTACCTATTGCTAAAATCCGTTCACCCGCCATTAAATTATCTGAGTTTCCAAGTGTAACTGGTGAAAATTTGTTTGTCGTACCCTCTATATGTAATATAGCAATATCTTGTGATGCAAATGCTGCAATCAACGATACATTTTTATAAACCTCCCCGTTGATAAACCCAATTGAGACGTTATGTGCTTTTTCGAGAACATGGTAATTTGTAATAATTCCTCCATTTTTTGTAACTACAAATCCACTTCCCTGTGCTATGTCATTACCCTTTTTATCAACTGACTTTATTAGTACAACGGATAATCCATACGTTTTTGCAATCGCGGGAATTGTTAGTATAATATCTTGAGAATAATTTGCTACAATTGAAATTTCTTCTCTGAAGTTAGTCTTTGTAAAAGAATTTGCGGATTCTATGTATATATTATCTTTTTGTAGATCCAAAATCATCTCAACTTGGTCTTTATATGAGTAAAACTTATTAGAATCTCGTGGGAATAACCCAATCGCAAACCACAATCCAAAACCAATAGTAAGTCCAATTCTTGTTGCATTACTAAATCGTGACCCTGCCCATAATAACGTTATACCTATAGGTGGAAAAATCAGAAGTGTTATAATTACAAACCATTTACGATAGTACCATTTTATACCAGGTTCATTTGTCTTATTAATAATCCAAGACCCAACAATCCATAAAGCAATAAAAGAACATGTTATGATTAGTCCATTGTTAATATTCAATACTCCTTTTTGTAATCTATTTATCAATAACAAGAACCAACATGTTGTAATAATACCAAAGAAAATTGGATGTCTTTTTATTTTAGCGAGCAGCCATGCAAATCTAATCTTATTTTTATTGTATGATTTGGGTGTTGGTTGTACTTTATCGTAGGATTGTGATTGATTAACAGATGATTGTGGCGGATAGGTAAATGAATTGCCACATTTAGGACAATTTACTTTTAAAGTTTCTGTTGTCTTTGGTAATCCTAGTTTTTGCCCACAATTTTTATTAGGACAAACTACAATAATTCTATCTTTAATATCTTCTTCATTCATATTACTTGAATCTAGCAAACTTATACTTTTTTATTGCCATTCAGTTATCCTTTTGCTAAATCATAACTACGGAATGGTTTATTGTCAACTGATTGTATTGCATATAATTGATTTGTCGCACTTATGAGTCACACCCTTAAGAAAGTCTCTGAATAAAGAAAGAAATAGGATGTATCCCGAATTTATTCCCGCAAAAGGATTCTTAAGTTAAAAGGTATAATTTTTAACGTAAAAATCGTGAGTATTATTATAACTCCACTGTTTGTTTGTCTTGAATGATATTGTATATTTTTAGTATTCGAATTATTTGCAGTAAGATGGAATCATATCTACCTTTTCTATCTATTTTTCTAATTAAATCTGTAATTATATCCTCAAAATACACAACTTCTATGTTATTATCTCTAAAAAACTTTTCGTGCATTGTTCTTTTCTTTTTGCTCTTCCCTAAGAATATTATTGACGTTATTAGTATTTTTGAATATTTTTTATTCCCAATTATACCTTTAATTTTTTCTACGCGTTCCTTTCTTGTTAGTTGCTTTATAAGTCGATTTAACATTTCTTTATCCGCTGTTGCTATTGTATAGACAGAACGCCATTTAATTTCATAATCGTAATAATGCCCTTTTTTATCAACGGCAAGAATATCGATATTGCTATAATTACTTCCTCCCTTTTTACCATATACCTTAAAGTTAATATCATCAATCGTAAAATGATTTTTACAAAGATGAAGCCACTCTTTTACTATTTCCTCATTAACATTCATCTTATAAAACTATTATTGTTTTTCCTTCATCCAAATCTATGCTTAAGATACCGCATAATTGCACGATGTGCTTTTACTTCAACTTGTCTCACTAGATTACTGACTATTGTACCCCTTGACCAGTCGTAAGCATACAAGCCTTCTCCAATGAGAGATACAATTGCTATTATTATGATAACCGCAGTAT
>Ga0315288_10002710_pt1 | contig 22767 bp, 20 predicted proteins | sample YL17G11_20_MG_FD_203454 | JGI IMG/M metagenome (GOLD analysis project Ga0315288, IMG submission 203454) | Sediment microbial communities from Yellowstone Lake, YNP, Wyoming, USA - YL17G11_20 | ecosystem: Environmental > Aquatic > Freshwater > Lake > Sediment | place: USA: Wyoming | collected...
CCTGCCAGGGACTGCTTGCAGTACATGCTCGACCTTACGTTTGCACTGAAGGGCTGGTTCTGTAAGAAGGAGCGTACTCAGAGTCTCATGGACAAGGTCTATGGCTTGGGCGACTTCTTCATGGCCTTCGAGCCATTCACTCAAGCCAACTTCATCGTGCGCCTGAAGCAGGAGCAGAACGCGATATCGCGCATGGTAACCCGCATCCACACCGTTCGGGAGACCGAGTTTGTTTCCTCTGGCCACACCATGGCCAAGGCAGTTACTGCCTTCGTGTTGATCGCGCTCTTGACCGTTAAGGTCGACCCCTGGTACGAATCGGTGTTCCTCGTCGGCGTGATCGCCTGGTTCCTGAGCTATCTCATCATGCTAATCAGCGATCTGGACAACCCGTTCGACTATGACGAAGAAGGAAGGCCACGGGGGCAGGAGATCTCGCTCAAGCCGCTCGATGACGTAGAGAGAAGGATCGCGCAGAAACTAGAATTCGTGAACTCTGCCTCCATAATGGCCAGCGAGTCTCCGTCACCCTGAACTCGCCACCACGTGCGGCGGGAACGGGACGCGCACGTTCTCCTGAAGGAAGGCGCGGATCAGGCGGCGGCGCAGCTCGCCCGTCACCTCCCACTGGCTCACCGGCTGCGTATCGCCCAGCACCTTGATCGCCACGCCGGTGTCCGACATCGACACCCCACCCCAGACCCTTCGCTTCGCTCAGGGTGACGTCCCTCACATTCGCTCCAGGGCGGCGAAGGAGGCGAGCAGGCGCTTGAGGCCGGCCGCGCCCTTGAAGGCGACGGTGACCAGCAGGTCGCCGCTGCTCTCCTGACAGCTCACGACGATGCCCTCGCCGAACTTGGCGTGGCGCACGTGGTCGCCGGCACGGAAGGCGTCGGCGGGAGGCGAGGGCCTTTCGTCGGGCGGTTTGCGAACCGCCCCTACGGCCCCTCCGACAAGCTCGGGTCCTTCGACAAGCTCAGGACGAGCGGAGAGGCGCGAACGGAAGTGCACGTTGGCCACAGGGCGTTCGCGGGCGGTGAGCAGGTGAGGCGGGATGTCGGCCAGGAAGCGCGACGGCGGGTTGTGGCCGCCGAAGCTGCGGCGGAAGGCTCGCACCAGGTACAGGCGCCGCCGGGCGCGGGTCATGCCTACGTAGATGAGGCGGCGCTCCTCCTCCATCTGGTTGGGGTCGTCGTAGGAGCGCATGTGCGGCAGGAGGCCTTCCTCCGTCCCAACGATGAACACCACCGGGAACTCGAGCCCCTTGGCGGCGTGGAGGGTGATCAGGGTAGCGGCGTCGGCCTTCTCGTCATACGAGTCCACATCGGTGATCAGGGCAGCGTCCTCCAGGAAGCGGGCCAACGCTTCCGCCGGGGCGAGCTCGTCGTATTGGTTGGCCACGGCCCGCAGCTCCTGGACATTGTCCCAGCGCTCCTCGCCCTCGGGTCCGCCTCCGGCCGACTCCAGCAGGAAGCGACGGTAGTCGATGCGCGCCAGGATCGCTTCCAGTAGCTCGGACAGGCTCTGTTGGGGGGTGCCGGCGATGAGCTCGTTCACCAGGCCGAGGAACGCCAGGAGGGCGGCGGCGGTGCGTTTCTGGAAGGGGTGGCCACCGCTGGTCCTGGGCTTGTCGAAGGGTGGTTCGACAGGCTCACTCTGAGCGCGTGGTTCGACAGGCTCACCACGAGCGGGTGGTGAGCCTGTCTCGGCCAGGAGCTGGAGAGCCGCGTAGGGCGGGATGCCCTGCTCGCGCGCCCAGCGGCCGAGCTCCTGGACGGTGCGCTGGCCGATGCCGCGCGGCGGAACGTTGATCACCCGCAGGAGGCAGACGGAATCGAAGGGGTTGTGCACCAGGCGCAGGTAGGCCAGCAGGTCCTTGATCTCCCGCCGCTCGTAGAAGCGAGTGCCACCCACCAGTCGATAGGGGATGTTGCGCCGGACGAAGGTCTCCTCGAACGGGCGGGACTGGGCATTGGTGCGGTACATGACAGCGAAGGCGCCCGGCGTGAGAGAATCGGACTTCATCAGCGCCTCGACTTCGCCGGCCACGAAAGCGGCCTCCTCCTCCTCGTTGTAGGCCTCGTGCACGACGATGGGCAGGCCGCGCTCGTTCTCCGTCCACAGGCTCTTCTCTTTGCGCTGGAGGTTGACGCTGATCACGTGGCTGGCCGAATCGAGGATGTTCTGGGTGGAGCGATAGTTCTGCTCCAGGTAGACCACGCGGGCGTTGGGGAAGTCGCGCTCGAAGTTGAGGATGTTGCGCAGGTCGGCGGCGCGCCAGGTGTAGATGGACTGGTCGGGGTCGCCGACCACGCAGATGTTGCCGTGGCCGCTCGCTAACTGGCGGGCGAGCACGTATTGGGCGATGTTCGTGTCCTGAAACTCATCGATGTGAATGTGCAGATAGCGCTGGGCGTACTTGTCCAGCACATCAGTGGCCTCGCGAAAGAGGTGGACGGTCTCCGCCAGGAGGTCGTCGAAGTCGAGGGCGCTGTTCTCCACCAGCTTCTCCTGGTAGCGCTTGTAAACGCGGGACACCACCTCCTGGAAGTAGTCGCGCACCAGCAGAGAGTAGGCTTCGGGCGTGGCCAGCTCGCTCTTGGCCCGGGAGATGGCAGACAGCACCGGACGCGGCGCCGTGCGGCGGGGGTCGAGGCCCAGCTCCTGAAACACCTGGCGCGCGACGGTCATCTGGTCGGCGTCATCGTAGATGGCGAAGGTGCGGGGCACGCCGATGCGCTCGCCGTCGACGCGCAGGATACGGGAGCAGACGGCGTGGAACGTGCCAAGCGTTATGTCACGGGCGACATCGGGCCCGACCAGGGCGAAGACACGGTCGCGCATCTCGCGGGCGGCCTTGTTGGTGAAGGTCACGGCCAGAATGCGGAGCGGGTGGACGCGCTGGTCGGTGATGAGATAGGCGATACGGTGGGCGATGACGCGGGTCTTGCCGCTGCCCGGCCCGGCAAGGATGAGGAGCGGCCCTTCGGCCGTTTGCACCGCTTCTCGCTGGGCGGGGTTCAGGCCGGCGAGGATGTCGGTCATCGCGGGGAACCAAGAACCAAGAACTCAGAACCTAGGGGACCGAAACCGAAAGACAGGAGGGTCATGCAGGCCCATTGTAGCACCGGCCGGAGCGAGGGCTCAATCTGACAACGGATGCAGAACGGACACCGTCAGACTTCGAGCGGGCAGCGCGCGCACTCCGCCGGCAAGCGGGCGAGGTGTTCGTCTGTTATGTCGACTCCGCCCTGCTGGAGGAGGCGGATGACGGCTCGCAGCGGCAGGCCCACCACGTTGCAGTAGCAGCCGTCGAATGAGGCGACGGGGCGGAACGCCTCGTCCTGGATGGCGTAGGCTCCCGCCTTGTCGAAAGGCTCGCCGCGGGCGATGTAGTCGGCTATCTCATTGTCGCCGTACGGCCGCATGCGGACGGCGGTGGTCACGTGTCCAGCGAGGGCCGGTCCGCGCCGTCCGGCGTCCACGAGCGCCAGGCCGGTGATCACCCGGTGCTCCCTATCGCGCAGGCGGCGGAGCATGGCCGCGGCCTCGACCGCGTCGCGGGGCTTGCCGAGGACGGTCTCGCCATCGATCACCAACGTGTCGGCCGCCAGGACTAGACCCGCGCGCTCGTGCTGGGCGATAGCGAGAGCCTTGGCCCTGGCGAGACCTTCAGCCATCTGGTCCGGCGTGAGGCCTGTGGCAGGCAGATCCTCATCCAGATCCGGGACGACCACGCGGAAGGGCAGGCCGAGGCAGGCCAGTAGCTCGCGCCGTCGCGGCGAGCCAGAGCCAAGGATGAGGGACACAGCCTGTGGTGTCATTCTGAGTCCGCCGGCGGCGGACGATGAATCTGGGGAGGGGTTGAAAGACCCACGGTGTCTGGAATGCTCCACCCCAGACCCTTCGCTTCGCTCAGGGTGACAGCATGCGGGTCGCCGGTTATCGGGCTCATGTGAACGCAGCTAGGGGCGTTCCAGTGTCGCTACGACCTCGATGTGGTAGGTCTGAGGGAACATGTCCACCGGCTGGGCTTCCACCAGGCGGTAGCCGCCGTCGCAAAGGGAGCGCAGGTCGCGCGCCAGGGTCGCGGGGTCGCAGGAGACGTAGACCAGACGGGCGGGCGCCAGGGCCAGGACGGCGGCCAGGGCGTCGGGGTGGCAGCCGACGCGAGGCGGGTCGAGGATGGCGGCGTCGGGCCGCTCCGCCAGCTCCGGCAGAACGCTCTCCACCTTGCCTTCGTAGAAGGTGATGTTGTCGATGCCCGCCTGGTTGATGACGGCGTCGGCCACGGCGGAAGACGACTCCTCCACCGCCATCACTCGCTTGACGTAGGGCGCCAGGAGCACAGCGAAGGTGCCCACGCCGGCGTAGGCATCCAGCAGAAGTTGGCCTGGCTCCAGGGCCAGCTTCTGGCGCACCAGCTCGATCAGCACCTCGGCCTGGGGCGTGTTCACCTGGAAGAAAGACGCGCCGGAGATGCGGAAGCGCTTGCCCAGAAGCTCCTCCTCGTACCAGGGCTGGCCGGAAGGGATAGACGGGTCGATCTCCTCCAGCGACGGGTGGATGAGGGCCTGGCCCGTCTTCACGCCGTAGCGGACGGCTACCTGGTGCAGGCCGCCGCATCTGCCCTGGACACGCCCCAGCACATCGTCGATCCAGGGGTGCATGATCAGGCAGTGGTCGATCTTGACGAAACGGTGGCGCAGGGGAGTGGTGAACCCGAGGTCACCGTGGCGGCCGACGCTGAAGCGGGCGTGGTTGCGGTAGACCCAGGTCTCGACGGCAGGGATCGTGGGTAGCAGCGGTGATTCCTGGAACTTGCCGATGCGTCGGAGTTGATCGGCGACGATGCGGACCTTGAGCTCGGCCTGGTGGGCGTAATCGATGTGCTGCCAGTGGCAGCCGCCGCACGTCCCGAAGTAGGGGCAGGGCGCGGCGACGCGATGAGGCGAAGGGGACAGCACCTCCACGACACGGCCCGTGAGGTAGTCCTTGCTGCGCCGCTCGATCTGGACGACGGCCTCCTCGCCGGGGATGCCGTAGGCAGCGAACACTACCTGGCCGCCGTGGCGGGCGATGGCGCCGCCCTGGAAGGCCATATCGGTCAGGGTGAGGCGGAGGCGTTCCTGTGATGGCTGCGCCTGCGATGCAATCTCGGATTCTTGGTTGGCGGGGGCTCTCTTTTCCATGGGGCTGTGCGCGCGAGCGCTTCTCCAGTGTATCTCGAAAGCACTCGGTAGGCCAACGCAGGTGCCTGGACCCCAGCCTAAAGGCTGGGGCATGAAGGGTGACCAGATGCCTCCGCCTTCAAGCGGGGGCCGAAAGTGCACCGCCGGTTGGCCAACTCAATTCGGGTGACACAGCGAAAGGGGCATGGTATAATCGGCCAGCTTTAGAAGGGACGGTGTATGAACTTGGGCGATGGCTGGCAGAACGTGGTGGCGCTGGCGGCGACGCTGGGGGGAGCCTATCTGCTGGTCTTCTGGGTCAGCATTATCGCCTGGACGTATCGCGATATCCGGGAGCGCAGCCGCGACGCCGCGTTCCAGGTCGTGGCCGTCCTGCTGGTCCTGGTGTTTAGCGTCCTGGGATTAATCATCTACTTGATCCTACGACCACGAGAGACCCTGGCCGAGGCTTATGCCCGCTCGCTGGAGGAGGAGGCCCTTCTGCAGGAACTGGAAGAGCAAGGCATCTGCCCTTCGTGCAAGCGCTACATCACCGCGGAATTCATCATCTGCCCATACTGCCGCACGCAACTCAAGGAGCCCTGCGGCAAGTGCGGCCGGCCGCTAAGCTTCAACTGGCTGGCCTGCCCCTTCTGCGCCGCGAACCGGTCGAGGGCGGGCGGCGGCGTGCCCCAGGGCCTGTCGGCCATGGCGGAAGAGGAAGAGGCGACGATCGAGCGGCCCAAGCGGCGGCCGGCATCGTCTCGAACGCCCGCGGACTCCTAGCCCCCGAGCCTTATCCCTTCTGCCCCGAAGCCAGCGCCTTACCCAGCGCATCGTTGTCCAGGCGCTCGGCCATCAGTTGGGCGATGCGCTCCGCTTTGCGCCGGCCACAAAAGCGACCGCGGGCGTACAGGCCCTCCAGGGTGCGGACGGCGGCTGGTGTATCTTTGGCAGTGATGAGCAGAGGTACGCCCTCGCCCTCGGCACGCTCGGTGACGTAGGCGAGGGGTTTTCGCCCGCCGGTGAGCACCAGGCAGAGCGTGGAGGTGTGAAGGGCCGCCAGGTGCAGGTCCGGTTTGTCGCAGCGGACGATGACGGCCTGCGGGCCGAACCGGACGAAGTAGCCCTGGCCGGGGTCGGCGGCGATGGAGGCGATGGTCATCCGCTCCACGATGGTCTCCGCGTGTCCGTCGAGGAAGAGCGTCTCGGCGTCGAGGGCGGCGGCCATCTCGCCGATGGTGGGGGCAGCCAGCAGGCGGTCTTCGGGGAGGGCGGCGAGCAGGGGAATACCCTGCCCGGCCAGTTCTTCTTTGATGGAGGCGAGGCGGGACTCAGGGGTCGCGGTGAGAACGACGCCGCCGAAAGAGCCGCCCAGCGTCCTGGCGACGGACGCTATTCTTGCAACGTCGAGGTCGGCGAAGCGCTCCACAAGCACCGTCGCGCCTTCCTCGATCTGTCGGGGAGCGGCCTCACCGGCAGGCAGCTCAAGAAGGAAGGTGGTGTCGGGAGCGCCCTTCACCAGACCGGCCGCTTCCTCGAGCGAGACGGGCTGGGATGACTTGCCTCCGGCCAGCGCAAGAGTGTCAAAACAGAGGGCGTCGGCGGCGGCGGACTCGTCCTCGGGCGAGCCGAGGCGCACAAGGGCCGCCGTGCGCCCGTCCTGACGCAGGCGTTGGGCCAGACCGACTGCCATAGCGGTCTTCCCCGCTCGCGGGCGCTGAGAGAAGAGGACGAGGGCTGGCATCGTCAATCCTCCACGCTAGCGAATACCGCGGGCAATTATAGCAGACACGATGGCGATGGTCTGCCTCACTGTGATGCCATATGCCGTCCTTGACAGTTCAAAGGGGACGACCCTAGAATTGGGCTGCTCCTGCCGAGGTAGCTCAGGTGGTAGAGCACTTGACTGAAAATCAAGGTGTCGGCAGTTCGACTCTGCCCCTCGGCACCAAACACGAATAGCGCGTTCCGCCTCCAGGATGGAACGAACGCAAGCCGGAGGTCGGACATGACGAAACGAAGCACGCGCCTGGCCAGAGCAGGCGACAAGGCACTGGACGCCTCGGATGACGCAGCGGCGATCCGGGGCTTTTCTCTTCTGGCGCGCGGGCCGGTAGTGCTGGCGCTGGGCCTCGTGATCTTAGGAGTGCTCCTCGCCTCCGCGGCCTGCGGTGGAGGGGGAGGCGGCGAGGACAACACGACAGCCGGGCTCGAGCTGCCAGCGGACCTGTCCGACGAGCACAAGGACGCCATTCTCGAGATCAAGAACCTGGCGGACGACACGAAGCCGCTCGCGACCCTTGTCTCCCACAAGGAGCTGGCTGAGGACGACATCCGCGCCGCCATCGAGGGCGACGCGCAGTTCACTGAGCTCGAAACGCTGGCGAAGAGCGCCGGCTTTGGAGCCGTCACCGCCGGCGTCGAGCTTCAGTACGACAACGACGTCAAGGTGACCGCCGCCGTGCTCGACTCGCCCGAGGGTGGCCTCGCGCTCGCCATGCGGGAAACGGGCGCGACTCCCGTATATCTGGTCGTGCACGTCGCCTCTGACGGGAAGACAGTTACCGAGTACAACAGCGAAGGGACGGTCACGCTCGACATTGAGACCCTCGAGGGCGGTGCGGCGGATTCGCCGGACGCGCAGCATAGCTGCCGGACGGGACACTGCATCTTCGCTGCGCTCACGTGGCTCTCCGACTCGTGGTACGGCTGGTTGGTCGGTGAGATCTGCCAGGCGTGCATGGAGTCGGTGGTCGCGCTGCCGGCCACCGCGGGTGCTTCAGCCGTGCTGTCGATTCCGTCGTGCATGGTTTGCATCCCAGGCCTTGTGGCAGCCGGGATCTCGTCGACGATCGTGTGCTACGATGCGCCGTGTTCGTACTGCACGGACAATAGCTGCGGCGACCCTCCTCGCTCGAACGATCAGTACTGCCTTCCCGCGATGGCAGGTGATAGCGCCCGCGTGACCGGGGCCGACACCGGCTACTACTGCGACGGCATCACGCAGAACTGGGATGGGAGCGACGACTATTCGGAGAGCGAGTGCCGCTATAGCAGCGAGTCCACCGGTACCGTCCGGACTTGCCCCTACGGCTGCGCGGACACACCGCCCGGCGACACGCGAAGCCGCGACTGCGCCCCGTTGTCCACCTGCGACCCGGCAACCTGCAACGGCGAGCAGCCGACTGGAGAGCCGACCTGCGTCCACCGCGCCCCTCCCGATAACGACGTGATCAAGCGCGACTACGAGGTCCGCCAGTGCGTACCGACGATCTACCCCGGCGGCTCGGAGTGCCAAACAAGTACCGACGAGCGGGAGGTTGAAGAGTGCGCCTTCGGGTGCGCCTCCGACAACCCCTCCTGCGCTGAGCCCACGCAGACCACCTCCTGCGACCCGGCCATCTGCAGCGGCGACAGGCCCAAGGGCGACCCGGTGTGCACCACCGATCCGGGTGGGCACACCGCCCGGATAACTCAGCAGTACGAGACGTGTTCCTGCCAGTCGGTGCAGGGTGTGTCGGCCTGCGTGTGTGCCCCAATTGCCCCCCATGTGTCGCTCTGCACTAGCGCCTGCGCCGACGGCAAGTCCTGCGGGGGTAGCCGCGGAGGTGGAGGTTGCGACCCGAGCACCTGCGAGCAGCCCGACGTGCCCATCGGCGACCCGCGCTGCGTCTTCCGCCCCGATGACCAGCAGTGGATCATCGAGCACGACTACGACCACTGGGAGTGCAGCCCGGTGCAGGGCGGCGACGACGCGTCGTGCGAGCAGATGACGATCACCAAGCTCGAGGAGACGTGCCCCAACGGCTGCGCGCCCGACGGCAAGTCGTGCGCCGCGGAGTTGCCGACCTGCGACCCGGCCCTCTGCACACGCGAGGACCCTGTCGGCGACCCCCGCTGTGTCGGGTCGCCTTCGGCCTACATCATTGAGCAGCCCTTCCAGGACTACTCCTGCACTGACCTACCCACCGGAGGCTCCACCTGTGACTGGAGAAGCGCGGTTGAAGTCATGGAGAACTGTCCCTACGGCTGCGCCCCCGACGGAAAGTCGTGCGCCTCAGAGGACGACGTGCCAGCGGCGCCCGGCGACTTCCTCGCGCTTGAGAATCCGGGCGGCACATACTTCGAGTGGACCGACAACTCTCTCAACGAGGACGGGTTCAAGATCTACTTCGGCGCAAGGTCGCTGGGGCGGCCGTCGCAGTTGATCACCACCGTCGGCCCGGACACGCAAACGGTCGATACCGACTTCGTGCGATCCGGGTCTGAGATCTGCTGGGAGATCTACGCTTTCAACTCGGCGGGAGAGTCCGCGCCGGCCTGGTACTGCCTGCCGCCGTAGCGCCCGCGTCCTCGCCTCTGCTTGACAGATGAGCGCCACTCAGGCTGTCATGGAAGTGGGGAGAGCCTGACTAGGGGTACCTCCCCGGCATAGATTGGGGGCGTGCAAATGCAGGTGAAGCGTCTAGGCCGTACGGGCCTCAAGGTGACGGGAGATCTGCATGGGCACCATGACCTTCGGCAACCAGGCGCCGGAGGAGACCGCACATGCCATTCTCGACCGGGCCCTGGAGGCGGGCGTCAACTTCATCGATACCTCCGACATTTACCCGGTGCCGGTATCGATCGAGACCGTGGGGCGCACCGAGGAGATTGTCGGCCGCTGGCTCAAGAGCAAGCGGCAACGTGTCGTGGTGGCCACGAAGTGCGTCGGGCAGGTGGGACCCGGGCCCAATGACCAGGGCGCATCTCGGCGACACATCCTCGATGCCGTCGACGGCAGCCTCCGCCGCCTGCAGACGGACTACATCGATCTCTACCAGCTGCACTGGCCGGACACCGAAACGCCGCTAGAGGAGACAATGCGAGCGCTGGACGACCTGGTCCGCTGGGGCAAAGTACGCTACGTCGGCTGCTCCAACTTCGAAGCCTGGCGGCTCTGCAAGGCCCTCTGGGTCAGCGACCGGCTGGGGCTGAACCGCTTCGAGACCGTCCAGCCGCGGTACAACCTGCTGGCCCGCGGCATCGAGCGGGAACTGCTGCCCTTCTGCGTTGAGGAAGGCGTAGGCGTTATGGCCTACAATCCCCTGGCCGGCGGCCTGCTGACCGGGAAGTATCGCCCGGACGAGCCGCCGCCGGAAGGCACACGTTTCGCCCTGGAGAATCCGACCGGATCGCTTTACCGTGGACGCTACTGGCACGAAGGGATGTTCGAGACCGTGGAGCGGGTGAAGGAAGCGGCCCAGGCGTGCGGCGTCAGTCCGGCGCAGCTATCCGTAGCCTGGCTCCTGCAGCGGCTGGCAGTGACCGCGGTCATCCTGGGGGCGACGCGACCGGAGCAACTTAAGGAAACGCTCGAGGCGGTGGACGTGAGCTTGGACGCCGCGACCATCGCCGCTCTGGACGCCCTGGCGCCTCCTTAGGCGCCGGCCCGCCCTTGTCTCCCCTGCTCCGGCAGGGCCACGCCGAGGCTGCGCCACATGTACCACGCCCCCACAGTGCGGAAAGGCCGCCAGGCCTCGGCTATGATTCGCATCTGCTCCGGCGAGGGCGCTCCGTCCAACCCGTAGACCTGCTGGAAGCCGCGCCGGACACCCAAATCGTCGACGGGCAACACGTCCGGCCGGCCGAGCGAAAAGATGAGGAACATCTCGGCCGTCCACCGTCCGATGCCCTTTACCGAGGCGACTCTGCGGATCACGTCTTCGTCGTCCATGTCGCCGAACTCGTCCTCGCGTAGCTCGCCGGAGGCGAACTTGCTGGCCAGGTCGCGCAGATAGACCAGCTTCTGTCGGGAGAGACCGGCCGCCCGCAGGTCTTCGTCCGAAGCCGCGAGGAACTCCTGCGGAGCGTAGAAGCGCTCGTCGTCTGTACCGAGAAGGTCGAGGACGCGCCTCATGATGGCGCGGGCCGCCGGGCCCGCCAGCTGCTGGAAGAAGATGGCCCGGGCCAGCGCAGGGAACGAGCCAACCCGCGGCTCGAGGGTGAACGGCCCCACGGAATCGATAACGCGCCCCAGGACCGGGTCGGCGCGGCGCAGGTGCGCGACAGCGGCCTTGCGATCGAAGGTCAGCATCGCGCGCGCACTCAGTGCGCGGTCTCCTCCGGCATCCCGGGTTCGGTCATCGCGGCGGGGTCGAGAGCGCGCTGGAGCGCCTCTTCCGAGAGGCTCGTCTGCTCGCGGGCCACTTCCCGGATTGTGCGGCCGCTGCGGGCCGCTTCCTTGGCCACTGCGGCGGCGGCGTCATACCCGATGAGCGGCGCCAGGCCGGTGGCAATGGCCAGCCCCTTCTCCACCAGTTCCGGCCCGCGGTCGGTGGCGCGCAGCCCATCCACGCAGCGCTCGGCGAAGTTCCGTGTGGCGGCGGCCAGCAGTTGGATGGCCTGGAGCAGATTGTGGGCGGCCACCGGCATCATCGTGTTCAGCTCGAAGAAGCTGCGAAGCGCGGCCTGCGCGATGGTCGCGTCGTTGCCGACGACCTGGGCGCAGACCTGGATCAGCGCCTCCGGGATCACCGGGTTCACCTTGCCGGGCATGATCGAGCTGCCGGGCTGGACTTCCGGCAGCGCCAGCTCGCCCAGACCGGCGCGGGGCCCCGAGCCCAGCCAGCTGATATCGTTGGCGATCTTGTACAGGGCCACGGCGGCGGTCCTGACCGCGCTGCTGCAGGCCAACACCGCGTCCAGGTTGTTCTGGGCCTGGAAGTGATTGTCTGTCTCGCGGATGGCGAGTCCGGTGGCCGCCGAGAGGCGCTGGCAAGCGCGGCCCGCGAACTGGGGGTGGGTGTTCAGCCCGGTGCCGACGGCCGTACCGCCCAGGGCCACCTCCCCCAGGTCGGACGCCGCTCGTTCAAGACGCCGCAGCGCCCGCTCCACCTGGCCGGCGTACCCCAGGAACACCTGGCCCAGGCGGATCGGCGTCGCGTCCTGGAGATGGGTGCGGCCGGTCTTGACGACGGGCATGAACTCCTGGGCCTTGGCGGCCAGCGAGAGCTGCAGGGCGCCCAGCGCCGGCGCCAGCTCGTCGCGGATGGCCAGGCAGGCCGAGACGTGGATCACGGTCGGGATGACGTCGTTGGACGATTGGCCGACGTTCACGTGGTCGTTGGGGTGGACCAGCTTGGCCCCCCGCTGGCCCCCTAGCAGCTCGGCCGCGCGGTTGGCGATGACCTCGTTGGCGTTCATGTTGGTGGAGGTGCCGGAGCCGGTCTGGAAGACATCGACGACGAACTGGTCGTCGAAGCGACCCTCCGCCACCTCAGCGGCCGCCCGCGCGATCGCGTCAGCGAGCGGCCGCTCCAGGAGCCCGAGCTCGGCATTGACCTCGGCCGCGCACTGCTTCACGAGGCCCAACACCTGGATGAAGCGGCGCGGAAAGCGCAGATCGCTTATCGGGAAGTTGAGGACAGCCCGCATGGTGGAAGCGCCGTAGTAGGCGTCCAGCGGCACCTCCATGGGCCCCATGGAATCGCGTTCGCTGCGGGTGTTCGCAGGATCACTCATCTCCTCCTCCTCTCACACATCGATTCGCCCATCGCTCTCCCGGCGCCTGGGCCGCCGGCGGCTAGTACTTATGGATGAGCTGGCCAGCAGCCGCCAGGGAGAGCACCTCATTGCTGCCGTCCTCGATCATGGCGGTGCGGGCATCGCGGAACAGCTTCTCGACCAACAGCTCCTTGCACAAACCCATGCCGCCAAAGAGCTGGACGGCATCGCTGGCCACCTCGAAGGCGACCTCCGTGCAGTAGACCTTGGCGGCGATCGAGTAACGGGTGGCCGGCGGCTTGGACGTGGCGTTGTAGATCATGACGGCGCGAGAGAGGGCACGCGCCGATTCGACCTTGACGAACATGTCGAACAGCTTCTTCTGGACGAGCTGATGCTCGCAGAGAGGCTTGCCGCCCTGGACGCGCTGCTTGCAGTGGGCCAGCGCCTCTTCGAAGGCGGCGCGGGCAACGCCGGTGAACGTGGCGCCCATGCCGGAGTTGGCGCCCGCCAGGATGCGCTCCGCGGCATAGGGATAGCCGGCGGGCTCCACCAACATGTAGCTTTTGGGGATGCGCACATTATCGAAGAAGATCTCCCCCTGGTTGAGAGCTCGCTGTCCCAGCTTGTTCAGCGGGCGTCCTCGGGAGACGCCCGCGAGATCGAGGGGGACGAAGGCGATGCCGGTACCAGCCATCCCCAGGGAAGGATCGACGCAGAGAAACGCGAGGGCGTGGGTGGCGATGGTGCCGTTGGACACCCAGGCCGCTTTCTGGCCGCTGATGACCCACTCGTCGCCGTCCAGCTTGGCGTTGGCCTCAAAGCAGAAGCCGGGGCGACGCCCCAGCCCGTCGCCGACGTAGACGGCGTCGGAACCGCGTTCGGGCTCGCTGACCGCCCAGCAGCCGATGTACTTGGCCTGGCGATCCTGAGAGAAGGGCACCACGTATTCGCGTATCAGCTCCGGGTTGCCACTCCCAGCAGCGAGGGCGAAGGGAAAGGCGGCGACGCCCAGCGCGATCGAGAAATCGGCGCTGCCCCATCCCATCTCTTCGGACACGATGTGCCGTTCTAGAGGAGAGAGGTTGGCCCCGCCCAGGGACTCCGGTAGACCCTGGCTGTGGTAGCCCAGTTCGTAGGCCGAGCGGAACACGTCCCAGAGGATGGAGTCGGGCTTGATGACATCCTCGGGGTCGGCGACGGCGTCCAGCTTGATGCTGGCCGGCCGTAGCACCTCCTCGGCGAACCGGTGCGCCTGACCCTTGAGATCGATCTGTTGAGGGGTGAGGTCCTTGTTCAGGTCGAGATAGGGGCTCATCATCTCTCCCTTCTTCAGACGCCTGCGCGGTTCGACTCGGAGGTGGGCCTGGCCCATTCTCGCACAAATCCTCTGGTCGGCCCAAGCCCAACGAGGAGGGCGACAAGGGCAGAAATATCGCCGGCGAAGGGCCAAGATACCTTGGATGTTGGGCTCCAACTGAGTATGCTGTGTGCGTGAGCGTGCTCGACGACCCGTCCGCCTATCAGCGCATCGATGTCAGCGGAACGCGGGCCCTCATCCGCGACCTGCCGCGACAGTGCCGCGTCGCCTGGCGGGAGGCTCAGGCCCTGGACCTGCCTGCAGACTACCGCGATGTGGATAAGATCGTAATCCTGGGCATGGGCGGCTCGGCCATCGCCGGCGACCTGCTGCGGTCGCTGATGGCGCTGGAGAGTCCCGTCCCCGTCTTCGTCCACCGCGATTACGGCTTGCCCCTGCTCGTGGACGGCCGCACGCTGCTCATCGCAGCGAGCTATAGCGGCGACACAGAGGAAACGTTCTCCGCCTTTGAAGCGGGCCTTCGTTCCGATGCCAAAAGGCTGGTCATCGCCACCGGCGGCCGCCTGCTCGCCTCGGCTCGCGCCAACGGCGTCCCTGCCTTCGTCTTCGACTACAACTCCACCCCTCGCGCCGCGCTGGGCTACGGGCTGATGTCGCTGCTGGCCATCACGGAGAAGCTCGGCATCGTGGGGGGCAAGGTCGAGGATGTGGAGGAAGCGGTGATCCTCATGGAGCACATGGCTGGCCGCATCGGCGAGCACGTGCCGCTGAAGCGCAACCCGGCCAAACACGTTGCTCAGAGGCTGGAGGGCCACCTGCCGGTGGTTTACGGCGCCGGCATCCTGACGCACGTGGCCCATCGATGGAAGACGCAGTTCAACGAGAACAGCAAACTGTGGTGCATCTGGGACGAGCTACCCGAGGCGAACCACAACGCCATAGTTGGCTACGGCCTGCCGCCGGACATCGCGGCCCGGGCGCTCGTGATCTTCCTGCGATGCGCAGCCCTTCACCCGCGTATCCGTCTCCGCTACGAGTTCACCCGCCAGGCGCTGGCCGAGGCGGGAGTCGCCAACGAAGCGGTCGACGCCGAGGGACGGAGCCCGCTGGCGCAGATGCTGAGCACGATCTTCTTTGGCGATTACGTTAGCCTCTACCTGGCTATCCAGGGCGGCGTCGACCCCACGCCGATCGGCCCTATCGCCGGCCTCAAGCGCTGGCTGGCCGAGCGGCCGGACTGAAACGCGCCCCACCTTGGCCCCTCAACCCTTCGACCCCTCCGTTCGCCGCCGGCCTCGTGCCTGCGATATGACATAAGTGTCGGATCGTGCGAGGTGTCGAGACGGCCTACGAGAGGGTGGTTGGCATGCCCCGATCTATCTGGAACGGCGTCATATCCTTCGGGATGGTCAGCATCCCCGTGAAGCCCTACACTGCCACCGAGTCCAAAGATGTCTCCTTTAACCTGCTGCACAGCCAGGCCCGAGCCTCTCTCCACCGCTTTCTGTCTCACATGTCCCGGAACATCGCAGAGATTGCGGAGACGGGGGAAACGCACTACAACTTGTGCGAGCTAGCGGGTTTCTGGTAGGAGAGCCATTGAGGCTGGGCGGGTGTCGATGTCCATGCCCGATCGATTAGCGCATCTCGCTGCTAGGCTTGATGAAGAGGTCTTTCAGCGCATTGAACTCAGCACCCCTGCCGCGTTTCTCGTAGGGGCCGCACGCTCCGCTGCCTCAGCTTTGCGCGCTCAGATACGGGAGGAGCTAGCCGGAAAACCTCGAATTACGGGCTTCGACGTTTACTATCCGGAGGATTTGTTTGAGGAACTCCTGCGGGGGGGCGAGAAGGGCGCAGACCTACTGGAACTTGAGAATCTCCTCGCGGAGAACGTGCATGCCATCGTCATCGTGCTAGAAAGTGAAGGGGCCATAGCCGAGTTCGGAGCTTTCGCTAACCATGAGAGGCTGCGAGACCGTCTAATAGTCGTCGTTAACAGCAAGTACCGGCGAGCTAGGAGCTTCATCATGCTAGGGCCGGTCAGCTACCTCCGGCGGAAGACGACCAGCAAGATCATATATCACGATTTCAAGCGTCCCGATCTGCGCAAGCTGGGTGAGGATGTTCGAGGTGCGGTGCGGAAGGTAAGCAAGGGTGTTGTGGTCGATACGAGCGTGCGTAACCCAGTGGCAGCTCAGCACTATCTGAGGGCGGCCGTACACGTTCTCCACCCGGTGTCTCAAGCCGGGCTGCAGTCCCTAATCCAGCGTGCCGCCGGTGGCACCCCCGAGCAAGCCAACCGCATTGTTAGCACGTCTTTGAGCATACTGTATCGCGAGGGCGAGGTAGCTCTCAGCGCTGAAGGGTACAGCCTGACCGAAGCAGGCCGCCACAGGTTGGGAAGGATGCTCCAGCTCGAACGTCAGGGGCGCGCCATGACCCGCTCCCTCGACCGTGCACGAATCGATGTATTGACGTGGAGACTAAGACACCCGCAGAAGCTGACAGCATAGGGGGCCCGTGCCCTCAGATCAGCTTCGGCTTGGGCGGTGTTTCGCCGTCCCGGAGGAAAGCGCACTCACTAATCGCCAAGCTAGCCGCTAGCTGGCAATGCAGCTCCCGGCTAGCTTGGCGTCTGCTTAAGAGTGAGGGCACGGGCCCCCTTTACCGTACGGGAGGCAGGAGCTGAGTGGCCATGCAAAGTAGCTATGCCTTGTCGATGTTTGGCCTTCCCGTCGTGAGGGACCTACAGTCGCTTGCGGACGAGATGTCGCTGTCTGCCGGTCTCCTTCACAAGCTGTGGGCAGCCAACCACAGGTTCTACCACCGATTCGAGGTGCCGAAGAAGGGGGGCGGGTCCCGAAGCATCCTGTCACCCTCCAGAGAGATGAAAGCCGTTCAGGCGTGGATCCTAAGGAACATCCTGGACAAGGCGGCGGTCCACGAAGCTGCCACTGGCTTCCGGAAGGGCCGGAACGTCGCCGATAACGCTGCCCCTCACGTGGACAACCCCTATTTTCTCTGTATGGACATCGAGGACTTCTTTCCTTCTATCCCATACAGCAAGGTGTATGGCGTCTTTCGAGGGTTGGGATACAGCCGACACGTGGCTCATATCCTTTCGCACCTGTGCACCTGCGACGGGAGATTGCCACAAGGCGCCGTGACATCGCCGGCCCTGTCAAACACTGTGTGCATTAGATTTGACCGCCGTATCGGCGCCTTCGTGGGTAGGCGCAACATCGCGTATACACGATACGCCGACGACTTGACGTTCTCGTGCATGAGCCCGAGCCGACTAGTCGCAATCATGCCAACAATTCGGCACATCGTGCAGGACGAAGGCTTCGCGCTGAATACCGGCAAGACGCGCCGCATGGGTCCACGCCAGCAGTGCAGGGTAACGGGCCTGGTGGTGAGTGGAGGCCAGGCGGGGGTCGGCAGGGCACGAAAGCGCAGGTTGCGGGCAGCCATTCATCGTCTGCTGCCGGGGCAACTAGGCCCAGATGAGCTCGCCGCCCAGCAGGCCCACGTCCAAGGGTGGCTGGGTTTCGTGAACGCGGTGGACGCCAAGGCGTTAGCCCAACTGCGAAGCTACGCAGCAGCGCTCGCCGGCCGGCACGGCATCCCCGATCTCCTCTCGCCGTAGGTCTACCCCCTGCGGGTCCTCCTTAGAGCTGGGCCAGGACGTCCGCCGCAGCGTCTCGCGACCCCTGACTGTCTCGCGCTTCGCTCGGGCCATGGGACACCGGGGACGGTGGCCGCCCGACGTCCCGCGGGTCGATCTCCTCGCGCAGGCGGAGGAAGACCGGCGCCCGCAGACGGCCGTTGCGCGTCCACTGAGCGAACTTCACCTCGGCCACCAACTGCGGGCGGACCCAGGTAGCCTTGGTCTTGCCCAACGGCGGCTCCTCGGCGAAGGGGCGGCGGTCGCTGCGAAGCTCCTGCAGCCGCCGGTGGATCTCCTCCAGAGCGGCGTGGTCGAAGCCGGAGCCCACGTTGCCGACGTAGACGAGGCGGTCGCCGTCGTAGTAGCCAAGGAGCAACGCGCCGAAGGTCGCGGCTCGTTCGCCGGTGCCCTGGGTGTACCCGCCAACCACAAACTCGGCGCTGGAAACGTCCTTGATCTTGAGCCAAGCCCGCGAGCGCTTGCCGGCCTCGTAGACGCTCTCGCTGCGCTTGGCCACCACGCCCTCCAGGCCCAGCTTGGTGGCTTGACGGAAGGCTTCCTCGCCATCAGCGTCCACGTGATCCAGGTAACGAACCAGAGACGACGGGAAGAGAGCCTGGGCGAGGGTCGCCTTGCGCTGGGCTAAGGGAACCCTGGTGAGATCGAAGCCGTCCAGGTGGAGCAGGTCGAAGACGTAATAGAGGACGGGCGTCTCCGCGTCTTGGCGCGCAATGTCCTGTCGACGGGTGAGGTGCATCCGTTGCTGCAGCAGCTGAAAGCTGGGCAGGTCGTCCTTGTCCAGAGCGACGATCTCGCCGTCCAGCAACATCTGGGCGGCCAGCTCGCCGGCCAGGGCCGGATACTGGGCGGTGATATCGTTGGCGTTACGGCTGAGCAGGGTGACTTGCCCGTCGCGAATGAAGGCCAAGCCGCGCAGACCGTCCAGTTTCGGCTCGAAGAGCCAGTTTGGATCGGAGAAAGCGCCGGCCGCCAGCTCGGCCAGCATGGGCCGCAGGCGGGCGGGCATGGCGCCGCGGCGGACGCCCGGCAGGTCGTCGAGGCGCCCGGGGAGGCCCGAGTGGCGGGTCGGATCGGGTAGACGCCCCTCCCGCAGGTCCTCGATATTCAGCCCCGATAGGACGGAGCGCTCCTCGGCCAACACATCCCGTTCGGCGTCCGCGAAGCCGTCGCTGTGCTTGATCAAGAGCCACTCGGTGGGGCCCCGCTTGGTCTTTATCAGTGTCCACGAGCCCTTAAGCTTGTGGCCGCGCAGAGTGAAGGACAGCTTGCCAACCGCCAGTCCTTCGGCGGCGCGGGCGTTGGCCTCGTTTCGATCGTGAAAGGAGAGGCGGCCGTCCTCGTCGGGAGAGTATGTGCCGACATCCCAGACGATGACCTGGCCGGCGCCGTAGCTCCCCTTGGGGATCACACCCTCAAAGGAGGCGTAGTCCAGGGGATGATCCTCGACCTGCATGGCCAGGCGCTTCTCCTTGGGGTTGAGCGACGGACCCTTGGGCACCGGCCACGACTTAAGGACGCCGTCGACCTCCAGGCGAAAGTCGTAGTGCAGGTTGCGGGCGGCGTGCTTCTGAACGACGAAGAGTAGAGGCCCGCGCCCCCCCTTCGCGGGCTGAGGAGGCGGCTCGCGTGTCTGTTCGAAGTCCCGCTTGTGGCCATAGCGATCGAGCATGTCCTTCCATTATAGCTTTGTAGCGGGCCGGCTTGCCCACTGCTCCTGGGGCCGCTCATGGTTCGACAGGCTCACCATGAGCGGTGCTGCTACCCCTACGCTTGAGCGAACGCGGGGGTCTCCCCTCACTGCCAGATGCTTCGCTCCGCTCAGTGTGACAGGGGAAGCGGGAGACCGCCGCTTGCCACCCTGGCCGGTGAGGGCTACTCTGTCTGTGACGAGACAATGGGTTACCTGGAGATCGACGAGATACCGTCCCTGCGGAAGCCGGTGTTGATCGCGGCCTTCGCGGGGTGGAACGACGCTGGGCAGGCGGCCACGGCAGCGATCCGCTTCTTGGCCGAGCGCTGGGAGGCCACGCGCTTCGCCACCATCGACCCGGAGGAGTTCTTCGACTTCACGACGGCTCGCCCCCTGATCCGCCTGGGGCCCGGCCTGGAGCGAGAGCTGGAGTGGCCGGCCAACATCTTCTTCTATCACTCCGCGCCCGCCCTCACCCGCGACGTCGTGCTTCTCCTCGGGACGGAGCCTCATCTGAAGTGGCAGGCCTTCACCGACACTGTGCTCCAGTTGGGGCGGCAGTGCGGCGTCGAGCTGCTGGTCAGCCTGGGAGCTTTCCTCGGAGACGCCGTGCACTCACGGCCGGTCCCGCTCATCGGTTTCGCGAACCGGCCAAAGCTGACCAGGCGTCTGGTCGAGCTTGACGTCTCGCCATCCCGCTATGAGGGGCCTACCGGCATCGTCGGCGCCCTGCACGACGCCTGCCGGCGGCAGGCGATGGCGTCGGCCAGCCTCTGGGCGGCGGCGCCCCACTACTTGTCGACTACCTTGAACCCGAAGGCCGCGGCGGCTCTCCTACAGCGTCTGAACGATTTCCTTGAGCTAGGGCTCGACCTGGGCGAAATGAAACGGGCGGCCGCTCGCTTCGAAGCGCAGGTGGAAGAGGCGCTGGCCGCCAACCCCGAGCTCGCGGCTTACCTGCGGCAACTGGAGGAGCGATTGGACACCGCAGGCGAGCCGGAGCCGCGGACCGAAGGCCCCGAGCTTCCACCCGGTGAGGCGGTGGTGGAGGAACTGGAGAAGTTCCTGCGGGAGCGGCGGCAAGAGGGCGAGGAGCATTAGGGCCCGCCTCAGGGGGGCTGCCCACAAGCGGCGCTGAGTTCACCCGCTGCGGGCTACGGGGAGACCGGCGGCGTGTTCGTGCCAGGCCCCACGTCGCCGAACTTCTCATCCACCAGCGCGCGCACTTCGGCGGTGGTCTTGCCCTCGCTCTGCCAACCCGCGGCGGCGGTCGCGATGTCGGCGCAGATCGTGCAATATGCGGCGTGCTTATCGCCCGGCCACGATCCTTTTTCGCCCGCGGTCACCCTCTTGGGCTACCCCAAAGTCAATCTTGCGGGTATTATAGACAACCGGACTCCGGCGGGCCCCCGAGCTCGTACGTGGTAGAGCCACAAGGAGGTGGTCGATGGCGCATCAGATTTGTCACTTCGAGATCCCCGCGGACGATGTCGCGCGGGCTAAAGAGTTCTACAAGAACCTTTTCGGTTGGCAGATAAGTGAAGTCGAGGGAGGCTATCATCTGATCCAGATCGGCGAGAACGAGGTCGGCGGTGGCATGATGAAGCGGGTGGTGCCCCAACAGCAACCCACCATCTACTTCCAAGTGGAGTCAGCGGACGACCACATCCGCAGGATCCAGCAACTCGGCGGCACCATCATCGTGCCCAAGACGCCGGTGCCCACCATGGGCTACTTCGCCCAGGCGATGGACACCGAGCGCAACGTTTTCGCTATCTGGCAAAACGACCCACAGGCCAAATAGCCTTCTTCGACCAGTAGCGCCCCGTTGGGGGCAAGGAGGAGACCATGCCCATCACCCTGGATGTTGTCGGCAAGACGATGACGCCCACCACTTTCGAGTACACGGACCGGGACGTAATACTCTACGCCCTGGGCGTGGGCGCCGGCACAGACGAGCTTCAGTACGTCTACGAGCAGGGGCTGAAGGTCATCCCCACCTTTGGTGTGGCACCAGCCTTCCCCGCCCTTATGGGGCTGAACACCCTCATCACCTTCAACCCGATGATGCTGCTGCACGGTGAGCAGCGCATCGTAGTCAATAAGCCCTTCCCGCCGAAGGGCAAAGTCACCACCACCGGCAAGATCAAGAACATCTGGGACAAGGGAAGCGGCGCCGTCGTGGTGATCGATGCGGAGACGGCGGATGAGAAGGGCGATGTGATATGCATCAACACCTTCGGCGTGTTCCTGCGCGGCGAGGGCGGCTTCGGCGGTGAGCGCGGCCCCAGCGGCCCCCGCAACGTCCCGCCGGAGCGCGCGCCGGACGCGGTCGTGGAAATGCAAACGCTGCCCCAGCAGGCGGCCATCTACCGCCTCTCCGGCGACCGCAACCCGCTCCACATCGACCCCAACTTCGCCAAGATGGCCGGCTTCGACCGGCCCATCCTGCACGGGCTGTGCAGCTTTGGTCATGTGGCCCGCGCGGTCATCCAGAAGTTCTGCGGGGGCGACCCTGATCGCCTGAAAGAGCTGGAAGTGCGCTTCTCTGGCCCCGTATTCCCCGGCGAAACCCTCATCACCGAAATGTGGCGGGAGAGCGACACGCGGATCATCCTCCAGGCGAAGACCCAACGGGGCGAGGTCTGTCTGAGCAGCGGCACGGCTACCGTCGCCTAGCGCCCACTGGAAGGAGGCAGCCTGCGCCTTGGGCCGGGCTCCCTTCGATAGAACGGTACGCAGAGGAGGCGACGAGCCTCCTCTGCGCACTGATTAGCGTCGATACCAGCAACCCGCCGGGCTCAGACAGTCGCTTCGTGCGCCAGGCTATCCTGAAGGCGATCGGAGGATAGCGATGCCGGAAGTGGAGACCGAGTTCCTGTTTCGGGCGGAGATCGACCTGCAGGCGCCCCAACTGGTGGGCCAGACGCCCCAGGGCAACCGCATCATCTTCCTGGTCGAGCGGGGCATGTTCGAAGGACCCAAGCTGAAGGGCGAGATATTGGCGGGCGGCGGCGACTGGTTCCTGCTGCGCCCCGACGGTGCCGGCGAGTTGGACGTGCGCATCACGCTACGCACCGACGACGGCCAGCTTATCTACATGGCTTATCGGGGCATCCTGGACGCTGCGCCGGCGGTCATGACCCGCATTTTTGGCAGGCAGCCGGTGGAGCGGAGCGAGTACTATTTCCGGATTGCACCCACGTTCCAGACCGCGTCGCCCCAGTACGCCTGGCTGAACCGTATTCAGACCATCGGTATCGGCGAGGTGACGACCAGCGGCGTGGCCTACGACGTCTACGCCATCCGCTAGGCCTGACCCGCGGCGCCTCGATATCCCGGACGGCAGCCAGCTGCCGCTCTGCGGCCGAGCGGTCTCAGAGCCCAGTAGGCTGGCCCTTTTCGA
>Ga0315288_10002712_pt1 | contig 22733 bp, 13 predicted proteins | sample YL17G11_20_MG_FD_203454 | JGI IMG/M metagenome (GOLD analysis project Ga0315288, IMG submission 203454) | Sediment microbial communities from Yellowstone Lake, YNP, Wyoming, USA - YL17G11_20 | ecosystem: Environmental > Aquatic > Freshwater > Lake > Sediment | place: USA: Wyoming | collected...
ATTAACGGTAGCGGCGGCGGCATCAACTTCTACGGCGGCGAGGCCACGTATGAGGTTAAGAACTGTCTGCTGACGGGCAACTCGGCGACGACGGTGGGCGGGGCGATTTGCAGCAACATCTTCGCCATGCCCCAGATCCGCAACTGTACATTTGTGGATAACACGGCGGGCGACTTAGGCGGGGCGGTGTATGGTGACTGGAGCTGCAACGTTGTAATCAGCGACTCCATATTCAAGCAGTGCAACAGCGCAGCGATAGCGGAAGAAGATTCCGGCGGAAGCGCCGTTACGTACAGCCTGTTCCACAACAACCCGGACGCCGATTACGCGGTTTACCATACGGACACGAAGGTGACGACGACATCAACCGGGCCTGGCCTTAGCGCCACGAACAAGAGCGGCGATCCGCTGTTTGTATCCGGGCCTCTGGGTGCGCACTACCTCAGTCAAACGGCCGCAGGTCAACCGCTCAACAGCCCGGCGGTGAATGCCGGCAGCAGAAGCGCTGCTGCATCGGGCCTGTTCACTCGCACGACCCGCACGGATGGTGCTGGGGATATCGGTATCGTTGATCTTGGTTATCACTTCCGCAGACATTCGACCGTGCCTAAGCACAACCTCAGTGTCACTGTGACAGACGGGCACGGAACGGTTCAACCGACCGGCGGCGCTTACTATGATGGCGCGCTGGTGGGGCTGACGGCGAAGCCGCAGACGGGTTATCGTCTGGCGAGCTGGCTGGGGACTTCGGATGACAGCTCGAAGGCGAACACCAACGTTGTTGTGATGATTTCCGACAGGGACGTTTATGCCGGTTTTGCGCAGCAGAGGACGATTATCGTCGGCAGCGAGCCGAATTATACGTCGATTCAGCGCGCTATCGATGCGGCCGGCGACGGGGACGTCGTTATCGTGCCGACGGGCACATACACTCCGGTGTATCCGTACCCCGGTCTTTACATCGCCAATAAGAGTATTACTCTGACGAGCAGTAATCCCGATGATCCGTGTTGCGTTCGGGCGACGGTTCTTAACGGCTATTACATCGCCGTCTCGACCGCGTCGGATATGTCTGAGTCGATCATCGAGGGTCTTACGATAAGAGGCGGCGGGCTGGACGTCAGCTACTGCTCGCCCATTATCCGCAACTGCGTCTTTACGCAGTGCAACGTGTTTGGTGGGAACGGCGCCGTGCCGGACCCGCCGGTACATGACGGTTACGACGGCGGGAGCGTTGTCGGCGGCGCAATGACAATCTACAATGGCTCGCCGCAGGTTCAGAACTGTCGGTTCGAGAATTGCTCGGTCACCGGCGGCGACGGCGCACGGGGTCCCAACGGTAATGGCGCCCATCCGATTGGCTGGGACGGCGGCTGGGCCGGATGGGCTTACGGCGGCGCAGTGTACGTCGCATACAGCAGCAGCCCCGTCTTCCAGGATTGTTCTTTCTTGAACTGTTCGGCCCGCGGCGGCAACGGCGGCGACGGTGGAACAGGCGACCAGAACGCCCGGGGCGGAAGAGGCGGCAACTGGGAATGGTCTGCGGCCATCGAGGCGGATATTGCGTTGTGGTGGGACGGCTGGGAATGGGGTCCGTTTGATGTCAACGGGTATCCGAGGCTGAGCCGTTATACTTTCGGAGGCTTCGGCTTCTACAAGGATTATTGGAAGCACAGTGGTTACGGCGGCGCGGTTTACTGTGAGTGGAACTGCTCGCCAAAATTCATTGACTGCAATTTTGTGAACAACCATACGTTCGGCGGTGTTTGCGGCATCGGCGGCACGAGAGTGCCTACTCCGAACAGGAATATGGATATTGAGAATTTCGGCGGTGCGTTATACGTCGCATACGCCAGCAATGCCGAGCTGACTAACTGCTCGTTCAGCGATAACTCGGCGGATATGAGCACCGTTGCAATTCCGGACGATATTTTCGTCAGCTACGGTGGCGCTATTGCGGTCGAAGCAGACAGCTCAATCAAGCTGGTCGGCTGCAACATCCGCCAGAGCGAGGCCTGCATCGGAGGCGGCCTGTACTGGTCCGATTCGTCGGCGACTATTGTTGACTGCAACATCTCGGACAGCGAGGCCTATCACGGTGGGGGCCTGTATGCGGCTGAGTCGAAGGGTAATATCCGCGGCACGACCGTGACGAGGAACCGTGCGTATAATGCTCCTCCGCCTCCGCCGACCGATCCGAATGCTCCTCCGCCTTATGAGCCGGGCGCGATATTCGGACAGGGCGGCGGTTACTTCGGCTTCGCGTCGCTCGTCGATATTAACGACAGTGTCTTTACCGACAACCAGGCCAGCGCATCAGGCGGCGGCATTTACTACGTCGGCAGCGATCAGATATTTAGCAGGAATCCGCTTCTTCACAACTGCCTGGTGTCGAGTAACGTGGCCGGCCGAGACGGCGGCGGAGTATCGGCGAACTGGTACACCGATCTGGCGATATCCGATTGCACCATCGCCGATAACGTGGTCAGCGGGGCTACGGGCCAGGACGCCGGGTTCGGCGGAGGTCTATACAGTTCGTACGAGAGCAGCGTCGATGTTATCAACTCGATTATCTGGAACAACTCTGGAACCGAAGGTGCCCAGATAGCTGTTGCTGTGGGCGCCGAATTTGAGCCGAGGCCGTCAACGGTCAATGTTGCGTACAGTGATGTTATGGGCTGGCAGGCGCCGGACTATCCGGCCGCAATCGACCCGAACGCTGTGTTTGTGGATGTGGGCTGCACCCTCGGCTGGGATGCCGCTACTATCCTCAATGAGGATCCGCTTTTCGTAGCCCGCTACTACGTTCTTAGCCACGTATCAGCCGGTCAGGCAGAGAACAGCCCTGTGATCGATGCCGGGAGCGGCGGCGTAAATAATCCGGCCATTGGTTTGGGCGGTTACACCACCGCGCTGAACGGCGAGCCTGATACGGGCACGGTTGATCTGGGCTATCACTATAAGATAGTGAAGTACCGTCTGGATGTCAGCCTGTTAGGCGGTCACGGCGGTTTCACCATCGAGCCGGACTTCGACCCGAACGATCCGAACGGCGGCTGGTACATCCGCAATATGGTGGTGACGTTGACCGCAAGGCCCGACTACGGCTATCGTGTTTATGGATGGTTCGACGTCAACGGTGTAACGCTGTCGGTTGACAAGAAGTACGAAGTGGTTGTGGATTCGAATGAGACTATCCGGCTCATATTCGAGCCGGTCCAGACGATAGCGGTGCACGGTGCGGGCAATGCGATCCAGCAGGCTATCGACAACGCCAGGAGCGGCGATACGCTTGTTGTGTACGCGGGCACTTACGACGGAGGCATTAATCTGCGCGGGAAAGACATTACCGTGGTCAGCAGTAATCCGGACGACGCCAGTATGATCGCCAACACGGTAATCGATTGCACCAACAGCACCAGGGGCTTCATCTTCAATATGCTTGAAGACGCCGATACCATAGTGGACGGCTTTACCATTATCAACGGGAGTATCGCCGGCGGCAACGGCGCCGGCATATTCATTGACGCGAACAGCAGCCCGACACTAATCAATATGGTGATCCGCGACTGCAGCGCCACGGGAGCCGACCCCAATGACCCGACCAGCATGGCCTTTGGCGGCGGCATATACGTCGGGGTCAACAGCGGCCCGACGTTCATAAACACCGCGGTTATCAACTGCTCGGCAGACATTGGCGGCGGCGCCTTCTGCGACTTCAACAGTGCGCCGATATTCAAGTACTGCGCGTTCATCGACAACTCGGCCGACTCGGGCGGCGGTTTGGCTTATGATGCGAACTGCGTCTCCGCGGTGCTCGATTGCACGTTCCTCGGCAATGAGGCGGTTGATGCTCTGCTTGGCAGCGGCGGCGGGCTTCGCTGCGAGCCGAACAGCGTCTTAACGATTGCGGACTGCAATTTCACGGAGAACCTGGCGCCTATGGGCGCCGGATTGTATGCCGAGCCCAACAGCCTGCTGACCGTGGCCGATACCTTATTTGAGAGGAACGCGGCGGCTATTTACGGCGGCGGTATGTTCTGGTCGGGCGGGATGGAAATTACGGATTGTAACGTCACGCGCAATACGGCCCTGTTCGGCGGCGGCCTGTTCGCTGTTTATTCGCCGGACACGACCATAACGCGGTCCGTGGTGAAGTACAACCGGGCGGCAATACCCATTCCGAGCGACCCGAATAATATATTTGACCCGAACGACCCGAATTCCATACTGGTTATCGACCCGAATGTCGTCTCGGTAGTCGGCGAAGGCGGCGGCATGTTCTGCTTTGCCACGCCGGCGGTTGTTCGCGATACGATTATCAGCCACAACTACGCCGACACCTCCGGCGGCGGTTTGTATATCGCCGGCTACCGGAGCACGGCGCAGATCGCCAACTGTCTGATAACGAACAACGGGGCCGCCAGAGACGGCGGAGGCATATCGGCGAACTGGTATGCCATACCTGTCGTCTCGAACTGCACGCTTGTGACCAACGCCGCTTCCGGCATTGCTGGCGAAGAGGGCAACACCGGCCTGGGCGGCGGACTAAACGTCTCCTATCACGCCGAGTGCTTCGTTACCGACAGTATCTTCTGGGACAACTATGCCCTCAAGGGCCACGAGATGGCGGTAGGCACCGGCTTCGAGCACGACCCGAGAATGGGGACGCTCAGCGTCTTAAACAGTGACGTCAAGAACGGCAAGCCGGACGTCAGTGTGCCTCCCGGATATGAAGCGTATCTGAAATGGGACGACCCTAATGACCCAAATGACGATAATATCAACGCCGACCCGCTCTTTGTAGAAGGCGCGCTCGACGGCTACTACCTCAGTCATCTCGCTACGGGTCAGCCGGCGCAGAGCCCGTGCGTCGATGCCGGCAGCGCCTTCGTAGGCGACGTCGGCCTGGTGGGATATACGACGCGTATCGACGGCGCACCGGATACGAGCGTTGTGGATATGGGCTACCACCGCCGGACGCTGGAGTCGTGCCGCTTCTGCGATCTGGTTTACGACGGGCTTATCAACTTCGCCGACTTCGCCATGGTTGCCGACAGGTGGCTGGACGAGCGCTGTTCGGATGCCAATGGCTGGTGCAGCGGCGCGGATGTTACATTGGATATGGCGGTCAACTTTAAGGACGTGGCCTTCGTGGCTGAGTGCTGGCTGGTGGAGGACCTCACTCCTCCGTCCCCGGACCCGGCCGAATGGCTGAGCGAGCCTAATCTGGCGGGCGCTACGACCGCCAAAATGGTGGCCAAGACGGCCTTCGATGCCTGGGGCTGGCCGGTTGAGTACTTCTTCGAGTGCGTCCGCGGCAATTGCGACGACAGCGGCTGGATACCCGGCTCGTCATATACCGACAGCGGCCTGACGCCCGGCGTCAGGTACGGCTATCGGGTGAAGGCGCGCGACACCTCGCTGCGGCTGAACGAGACCGGCTGGTCGCCCGTGGCGTACATCGGCCAGGAGGACACAATTCCGCCGGCCGCGTTGATGTGGATACTCGTGCCGACCCCAATCTCGCCGAACTCGGTTGCGATGCAGGCTTACGCTGAGGACGCCAGCGGCGTGCAGTACTACTTCGAGAACACAACTATCAGCGGGCACTTCAGCGGCTGGCAGGATGAGCCGAACTGGATCGATACATACCTTACTCCGGACACGCAATACTGCTACCACGTCAAGGCGCGGGATAATTCGCCGCTGCGTAACGAGACCTTCTGGTCCGATATAGCCTGCGCGACGATCGTACCGCCGGACACGACTCCGCCCACGCCTAACCCGATGCTGTGGGCTGGCGCCCCGAATCTCCTGCCTACTGATATCTGGATCGGGCTGGATGTGGCCGTAACTATGACGTGTGCCGTCGCCAACGACCCGAGCGGGCCGGTGCAGTATTACTTCGACTGCCTCGACGGTCCGTACGATAGCGGCTGGATAAACGTCAATACCTACACGACCGGTGCAGTGGGCACGATCGGGCAGCATTTGCGGTTCCGTGTCCAGGCGCGTGATATCTGGGACAACAGGACCGGTTGGTCAACGGTGGCGACATCCTACCCGCCGGAGACGACTCCGCCGACGCCTGACCCGATGCTGTGGGATGCTACCGACTCGAATCTCCTCCCGACGGAAATCTGGATTGGGCCGGATCTGACGTTCGGCTGGGCCGTAACTATGACGTGCGCCGTAGCCAACGACCCCAGCGGGCCTGTGCAATATTACTTCGAGAGCGTGGACAACCACGACTACGACAGCGGCTGGATAAACGTCAATACCTACACGACTCCTGTAGTAGGCAGGTCGGGGCAGCTTCTGCGGTTCCGCGTCCGGGTGCGCGATGCGTACTGGAATATGACAGACTGGTCGTATCCGGTGCCTGCATATCCCATCGGCGTCGTGCGGCGCTGGGAAGACTACCCACCGTACATGAGACCATAATAGAAAGGCCCCGAATGATTTTCGGGGCCTTCTTTTTGCGCTTGAGGAGGTGGTCGAAGCGGGGGATTCCGCCATGTTGCCAAGTCGCGCCAGGCGCCGTCGGCATAGACCCTTACCTTGTTGTCATAAGTGTTGACATAAATCTGGCCTTGCACAGGATTTGCCGGGTCGCCCGCGCTTCTATTTGTTCTTGAGTGCCTGGTAGCCGTAGTGGGCTATGAGGTGGTCGAGGATTACCAGCGCGGTGTAGCTCTCGGCGACGGGCCATATCCGGCCTGCGATAGTCGCGTCGCGCCTTGTGATGGCGGCGAGCTGCTTGTTCTCGAGGGTATATTTGTCGATAGTTCTCTGCGGCCTGTCAATCGTCGGGGTTGGCTTGACGGCGAGCCGCACGATGATTGGCTGGCCGGTGGATAGGCCGCCCGTGATGCCGCCGGCGTTGTTGGAATCGAAGACTACCTTGCCGTTCTCGGCGTGCATCCGGTCGTTGTTCTGGTAGCCGGTCATGTCCTTGACTGCCAGGCCTGCTCCGACCTCAACCGCCTTGACCGCCCCGATGCCCAACATTCTGCCGAGCTCTGCGTCGAGCTTGTAGAAAACCGGTTCGCCCAGTCCGGTCGGGACGCCTGTTGCAATCACTTCCACCACCCCGCCCGCCGAATCGCCGGTGGCCGAGATTTTGTTGCAGGCCGCGACCATTTCCTCGGCTGCGCCGATATCGGGGCAGTTGACTACGGGGTGGACGCCGTACCTGTCCCGAATCTCGTCCGGCGCCGGATGCGGGGCCTTGGCGCGGATTGCGTCGATTTCCTTTTCGACCTGGGCGAGTATCCTGGCTTTTTCGAGGAACCTCATCTCCATAGTGATGCGGTTCTTAACGTAGATTTCCTGGTAGAAGGGGTCCAGGTCGCGGCGCATCTTCTTGTAGCTGTCGGTGTAGTCGAGGGCCTTTTCGTGGGGGAGGTCGGGGCATCGCACGCCGGCGATCTCTTTTATGTATGCGAATACGTCAATACCGCATTTCTTGAGGATTGTCTTGGCGACGTACCCTGCGGCGACGATGGTGGATGTATAGCGTCCGCTAAAAAAGCCTGCTCCGATGGCGTCGTCGTCCGGCCCGTACTTGATGAACGAGGCGTAGGATGCGTGGCCGGGGCGGGGCGTGCGGTTGGTGTCCTGGTACTGCTTGATGTGTATGAAGTGGCGGTCGAGGTTGGGAATCAGGATTACCAGCGGCGTGCCGTTGGTGTGGTTCTTGTTGCCGGCGTTTTCGATGGTGTCGGCGGCGTTTATGCCGGAGTAGATAACCGGCAGGTCGGGCTCTTTTCGCGGGCTGGATAGTTCATCCGCCCCGGGCTTTCGCAGCAGCAGGTCGCCGTAGATTCCCTGCTCGGTGAGCAGGAGCCCCGGCGGCACGCCCTGCAGGACCGACGTAAGCCCCTCTTGGTACGATCCGCCGGCAACGGTCACTTGAAATATCCTTCCAATATGGCAGCCAATCATTTCTTTCCATTCTCCTTAATTACTCAAACTGACCGGTTCTTTTTGACACGGATTTACATGTCGCGGCCTTGGGCCGCAGCCAAAATCCGAAATACTAAATCCGAAATCCTAAACAAATTCAAATGACTAAAACTCACAAAATTCAAAACAAACCGCACGGTGTTGATTGTAGTGGTTTTTCGGGCGTCTGCAAGGGGCAATCTCTCGGTGGAATAGAGGTTTGTATTGCGTATTGCGGGGGGTGAATTGGGTTCGATTGGGTTCGTTTTTTCGGCGATGGAGAGGGCTGGTGTTGTTGTAAGTGCTTGTTTTGTATGGCGTTAGGGTCATCGGGGCTATTTTGAGATTGGGTTCGTTTTGCATAATGATGGTGCCCCGCCGGCACAGGGCCGGGGACTAAACGGGCGGAGCGGCGGGGTTCTGCCCCCAAGGGGTCTGCGTTTTGGTTCGAGATGGTAGGCGGTTCGGGGGCGTCTTGTTTGGTTCTGTTGTGACCCGCGGCGTAGTCCCGGGGGCTAAATGGCGGGGTGGTTGGTGGTTGATTCTTTGGGGATTCTTGGGAGGAACCCCCGGTAAAACCGGGGGCTAAATTCTGTTGGGAATGCGGGGATTCGAGGTTTCGGATTACGTGGAGTCTTTGGAGTTCGAGCATGGTTTTGAATAGGCTGTGCTCAATTCTTCTTTCGTACATCAGGAGGCGGTCGAGGACCCTTTCGTTTGAGAAGTCTTTTAGTGCGATGCGGCCGAGGACTAGGTCAGGATTCGAGTCGGCAGGGTCGGGTTGCGGGAGGGCTAAACCCTTTAGGCCGAAGGATTTGGCGAGTTTGGCCAGTGGGTTTGTGGCGTCTTTTTCGGTTAATACGTCTATGGTCTGGTTTTGGGTTAGGTCGGCGCGCTTGAGTCGCCATGAGAGGCTTACGATGCGGTCTGCTAACATAGACTCCATTGGGGTGAGGGGGTTTAGCTCGGCCAGGATTTGGTCTTTGTAGAGGTCGTAGTCGGCCTGGGATTCGCCTGCGATTACCTGCTGGTGGGCTAATAGGCCGTGCTTGAGGGAATTTTGCGAGGCGAGGGCCTTGCCGCGGGGGGTGAGTGGGCCGGTTGATCTTTGGGCGTTACGGCGGTTTGCGATGATTTGGGCTTGGGTTGACATGATTGGACCTTCCTTTGTGATTGTTTTGACACGGATTAACACAGATTAACACAGTCTTTTATGATATTCAGCTTCGCGGCGGGGGGAGCTTTCAGTATGGCGGACCTTCAATATGTGTTGTTTACTATTCATTTTCGAGTATCCTCTATTTGTTAGATGTATATTATACAGGATACGATGTTAGATGTCAAGTGAAATTTAACCACAGATTTCACAGATCCGTTCGAATTCGCTCAGGACAGGTTTTCGCAGATTTTTTTGCCACCAAGACACCAAGGCACAAAGAAATCAGACACGGATTCACACGGATTTATACTGTCATTACTTCTTATCTTTGGCACAGAGGGCACAGAGGAATAAGGGGGTATTGGGGTGCCAGGAGATCAGGAGACAGGAGACAGGAGACAGAATACAGGAGACAGAATACAGGAGACAGAAGACAGGAGTCGAAAATGGTGGCGACGGCTGGGAATAATGCCGCAGTCAGGTTTATAGAAAGGACTTTAGGCCGTTTCCCAAGTCTAAAATTGACTTGGTGGCTTCCTCGTGTTTAACGTACTCGTGCGCTCGGAGCAATTTGCTATGCGCAGCCGCGAATGCAGCCTTAGCCATTTCAGTGACTCTCTCAACCATATAGCCAGCTTGAACAACGTCGGACAATTTCAGCTCCAATTCACCTGCAAAGGGGCTCACCTTAGCGGACAGGGGTGAATCTTTGTTGGCTATATCCTCACCCAAAGCGGTAAAGTTCATATCAAAAAAGCCTCGTACAAAATTGTCGCGTATGATTTTATCGAATGATAGGCCCTGGGTCGCGGTCGTGGAAATGTGCGCCAATCTGTGCGGGCTCGCCGTATGGAACCCAAGGGCGGTTAGGTCAATCAAAAAACGAATCTGTTCGGATGACGGTTTCCACTCGGACGGCGGTGACTGTGTATCGAATCCCAGAGTCTCTATGATGTCGGGGATGAGGAAGAATTTGTTATATCGATAGGTGTCCATCTGTGCAAGGAAGTCCAGTTCCTGCTCCCATATCCGCCATCTATTGCGTACTTTCGTGTAGAACCCCGCAGCCAATTCATCAGGCCGGTCCTTGATGAAACACGCTGCGTGATACTCCTGGACACTCTTGTGAATAAACTTGCATTCACCACCCTCCTCTATAATCAAACAAGTTATCCTTATGATGTCGGCGAGAACCGCTTCTGCATCCGCCTGAAGCTGGGCTGTGCTAATCGCTTGCTCTGTGGTCCTCTGCAGGTCATCCTTGGCCAAAATCCCCTTGTCCGCCTTCCGCGTAAGAAAGCACACTGCGTTGAAAATCCGGCGAAGCGCGGAGTCACCAAGCTTTGACTGCCTCGGTCTTTTATAACCTGCTTTTGTTTTGTCATGGCGGACAACAAGCAGATCGAATAACCCATCATAGAAAGCAATCGCAGTTTCCGGTATCGTCTGCTCCATTCGGTAGCGCACAACAACTAGCGCGACCATGAGCGGAGTAGAAAGGAGGCGCGATATACCCTTCTTGCTGTGCTCTATGATTTTGGTTATCTCCCTCGCTTGCTTTTGGTCCTTTACCATGCAGGGGATGACATTCTTATACTCACCTTCGCCTAATGGGCACAGTTTGAACAGGCGGAAGAAAGGCGACGCTGCAATGCCACTGTCGGGACGGGAGCTGATCAATACGCGCAATTTCTCATAACGCTTTATCAGGCGCTCAATCTCGGTGATAAGGGAGGCTCGCCGGTTCTCAGTCACTTCATCAAATGCATCTAAGAAAAGGATTACTTTCCCGTGCTGAGCAAGGAAGAGAAGTGTTTCGCTATCGACTTGAAGGCCAAGCGATTGAACCTCGTCAACAAGGTGGTCTACAATCGTTTCATCCTTCCTGATCCTGCGCAGCTCAACAAAAAGAGGAATCGCGCTGCCCTTCAGCATTTCTTGTGAAGTCAGATAGCGAAAGAAAATCGATTTACCCTGTCCTATTGTACCTTCGACTACGAGATTACCTTCGTAGCCCAGATCCTCAAGTTGCCTAATTACTTTTTCCTCCTCACCCACCTTGATCTTCGAAGGGTAATAGAAATCCATCAGATCAACTTCCTTCTCCGTCTGCCAAATAGTCTTTACCCTCCGTACATCCTTCAGCCTCTTATAGAGTGTGTCGATCTTGGCTTTAGTCCTCCATGCCTTAATCTGCTTCCCCAATTGGTCCTTGCCCAGTTGGTAGGCATCGTCTATTACATTCTCAAGTGCTTTTTTCGCCGCAAGAGCCGCGCTAATCGCTCCAATAGCCATGGTTTGTGCTCCGTATTCTTTGCGCAACCGCTGTTCTTTCCGCTGTACATACGCGCTTGCCCAGGAGAGGCGTGTCTTTCGCTCTCTCACCCGGGTTAGTTGGGTCATCGTTCCAGGTTGTTTGTACTCTGGACACAAGAATACCCCAGGCAGAATCCAAGTTCAACAACAAAAATCCGGAAAAAATTGGTATTTGGTCCCAAACTCGGTAGATAGTGTTGGTGCGAAGCATCGCACGCTACGTGCTTCTTATGTACTTTCGTCTGGTGTCTCGGGCGTCTCTCTCCACTTTGCGGCTTCGGTCTTCGCTAGATCGAAGTCGCGATGTGCGACGCCGCAAGTATTCCTGACCCGGTTTACCGCTAAATGTTGCAGCGTCCCGTCTTTCCCTACCTTCCATCCACAGACAACACAGACAACATCGCGCTGTTCTGTAAACAGTCCAACCGTCACCCCCTGTTTCGCCCCGAGCGCGATCTTTTGAGCCTTCGCAACGGCCTCCTTCTCGTCATGCACGTCTTTGAGGTAGTTACTGTCGGTCAGATTACGGTTAGGGTCACATATACGTACGAGAAAGTCCATGATTACCTCCCGATTCATCCTATACAAGATCGATCGATAGTCTATCCGGCATTTCGCCCTCTCACACAGGCTTAGCTCGCTCAACGTTGCCGCTTCTCTGTACTCTGCATGCAAGAATACCCCGGTCGCAGTCCAAATTCAACAACAAAAATCCCGAAAAATTGGGCTTTGCCCAGGACCCACAACTTTTTCGTCGTTCGTCGGTCGTATTTTGTTGCGCGTATGGCGTATTTCGTTGCGCGTATGTCGTGAAGAGTACCCCCAAGCAGGCTTGGGGGCTAAATAGGGGGGGGAATTCATTATTGATAATTGATGATTGATTATTGATTATTGGCGTGGCGGGGGGGGAGAAACGAATTTCAGATTACAGATTGAAGATTTCAGATTGAGATTGCCACGGGGCTTAGGGCCTCGCAATGACAAGCGTTGTTACGCGCTAATCGGTCGTTTTTATGTTGGCGCCGAGGCTTTTCATCAGTTCGGCGTAATCGGGAAAGGTCACGCTCATTGCCTCTGCGGTATCTATAGTGCATTGGCCTTCGAGGGCGAGTCCCGCGATGGCCAGGGCCATTACGATTCGATGGTCGGCCCAGCCGTGCAGATTGGCGGGTTTGGGCGCGCTTTGGCGTATAATAAGCCCGTCGGGCAATTCTTCAACATCGACGGCCAATTTCCTCAGCTCCGCGGCCATACAACTGATCCGGTCGGTTTCCTTGAAGCGGGCCTGCGGAACGTTGAGCAGCTTGGTTGTTCCCTCGGCGAAGGCGGCGGTGACGGCCATTGCGGGCAGGGCGTCGGGCGTCCTGTTCATATCTATTTCGACGCCTTTGAGCGGGGCGGCCCTGACCACCACCGAACCTGCGGCAACGGCGATATCGGCGCCCATTGCCCTGAGGTAATCGACGACGGCCTTGTCGGGCTGGCTGTCTGCGAAGTCCAGGCCGGAAATGGTTACCTCGTCGCCCAACAGGGCCGCGGCGCAGAGGAAGAACGTGGCGCTGGAGAAATCAGCGGGTATCGCGGCGTCGAAGGGTTTGTAGGCCTGGCTGCCCCTGATTTTGAATCTGCGCATCTGGTGATTTTCGTATCGTATCTGCTGCTTGTCGAGCCAGTCGAGCGTCATCCGGACGTAGTCAGGCTCGTTGAGCAGCGTGACTTCTATCTCGCTGTCCCGGCGGGCCAGGGGCGTGCACAGCAGCAGGCCGGAGAGATACTGGCTGGTCTTGCAGGCGATGGACGTCTTGCCGCCCGTCAGTGTGCCGGTTATCTGCACGGGGGCGCAGCCGTTGTTTTTAAGGCTTTTGCATTTTGCGCCCAGGTCGTTCAGTGCGTCGATGAGCGGGCCGATGGGGCGGGCCTGGATTTGCTCGTCGCCGGTGAAGGTTGTAGTTTGGCCGGGCCGGGCAAGAGCGGCCGAGCCCATTGCGATGCGAAGGGTGGTGCCCGAATTGAGCACGTCTATGGTCTGAGGGGGGGCGGCGATTTTCCCGCCGGCGCCGGCCACCTTCCAGACCGCCGGGTCGGATGTGTCGATCCGTGCGCCCAGCGCTCGGTAACAATCGACAACCGCCTGCGTGTCGCCGGAGAGCAGGGGGGCGCGGATCGCACTTTGGCCGGGCGCCAAAGAGGCGATTGCGACGGCGCGGATCGTATGCGACTTCGAGGCTGGAATCGCCACCGTGCCTTTGAGCCGAGATTTTGCGGCAATCAGTTTCATAAAAACAAGCCACAGAGAACACAGAGGGACACAGAGATAAGAAGAATAAAGGTCATATTTTCCTAATTCTCTGTGAACTCTGCGGCAAAGACATTAGAAAGAAAGTATTTTGCATTTTTGTACTTTGCAGTTTATATCAGAAATGCGGGGCAATTGGAAGGGGATTTTTGCCACTAAGGCACGAAGACACGAAGGATGGAAGGGCATAGGTGACACAAGGGCATAAGAGCAGGGGGGGGAAGACGGGAGAGTGCTGCCGCGAAGAGACGAAGGTGAGAAATCCGGGGCTGCGACCACACTTCACAAATAGGACGACTATGCGAAACAGATGTTACCTCGGAAGAACAGATTTCCGTTCCGGGCTCTGCGCTTCGCTACGTGTCTCCGCTGCGCGATGCTGCGCATCGCTCCGGTCGCAATGACGACGGGGTAGCGGGACTTACGAAATGCGGCACTACTCGCGGTCGCCGCAGGCGGGGTCGTGGGGGTTTGCGCAGGTGAGCCATTCGCCGGCCAAAGCGGCCACATCGAGGAGGTCTGCTTGCGGGTCGGCTGCCAATGCAACAAAGTCCTGGAAGTCGATGTAGCAATCGTTGTTCAAATCGCCGGCAAGGACTTCCCGGCATTGGAATATGGTGAATGATTTGTCGCTGGTGTCAGCGACGGCAGGATTCTCGGAATCGCTGATGCGGATGAGGCACTGGTTTGAGTCGGCGGGCGGGATGCTCCAGTCATACCAGCCGGTATTGGCGCAGGCGCCAATACCCAGATAGGTTCTGCCGTTGTCGGGAGAGTAGTCGATTTTCACCGAGTCGATCTCTTTGCCTTCGAGGGTTTTCCAGGTGATTTTATATGTGTTTGCCGCCGCGAGGATGTCGCCTCCGTTTGGAGACAGCACTATTGGTTTTGGGATGGCAGTGTAGGTCCAGGTGTCATTGGGCTCGTAGATACCCTCGACCGCGGTGTTGGTGGTATGACGCTGGAACCAGGTGAGGGTGACGTCGAGGTCATTGACTTCGACGAGGAGATAACCGTTGCGTCCGGCGTGATAGACGGACTCGACGGTGTAGCGGCTGTTGTCGCCGGGATACTTCTTGTTCCACGTGTAGAGCGGCCCGGCGGTTCCTACTATGTACTGGTCGATGTCGTTATTTGGGTCGCCGTCGCCGTCATCGACACGAGCGTGGTTGTAGAAGTGGTCGTGGCCGCACAAGTATATTCGTCCTGCGTTGTTGCTGATAGCCGCCCAGAGTGCATCCCGCTTGTCGGGGTAGTCATCGAGGCCGGCCCTGTCTTTGGCCTTGAAGGCGGGCTCGTGTCCGGTGATGAATATATGTGCTTTGGTGTTCGCGGCCAGTTGAGCGTCGAGCCAGGGCTGGTTGACTTTGTGGTCGAGCCTGTGGCCGATGCCGGCGTACTGGTCGAGCATTGCGATGAAGGCATTTTTGTGCGTGAGCGCATAAGTCATATATTTCTCGCCGGCAGGGCCATTGCCCGGGACCCTGAGGTTCGGGTCGGAGTCACTGCCGAAGACCTTAAGCCAGCGCAGCGCATAGTTATCGTCCGCAGAGGGATTTGTGTACCAGGCATCGGCAAGCTCGTGATTACCTCGACCGACATAGACGGCGATGCCGGCGTCGTACACGGGCTTCATTATCCTGACCCACGCCCGCAGATCAGACTCAAATACGCTGGGCGACGAGATGGACATTCCGGAGACAAGGTCGCCGGGGAACAAGACGAAATCAAGACCCTGGCTGACAAACTCTTCGGCAAGCTCGGTGAGGATGACCTCGTTGACCCCGTTGATGTCGCCCCGGCTATCGCTGGTCACGGCAAATTTCCACGGCTGCGCCGCGGACGCGGCGGTAAGGGTCGCTATAAGCAGGGCTATCGCAACAAAATGTGCTGTTATGTTTTTGATTTTTTGTTCCTTGCCGAACTTGTTGCCTGTCGGCACAGCCTGATTCTATGTCACTCGTATTTGCCGTCCTGTATATCTCGGTTCGGAGCGGACGGCAATCCTGCACGATTCACAGTGTAGCAGCCCAGACACATCGTATTAGGATGCGAGGCATCCCGTCCAAAGCGCTGCTGAAAACGCGCGTCCGAACAGCCGAGGCTCCTTACTCGGGCTTGCTTCGTTCCGGGGCATACCAGTCGGCTGTTTGGCCCGTGCGTTCGAAAAGAATGTCCACGTCGTTAGCGTCGATTGTGCCGTTTGCGTCTATATCTCCAATCAAGTATTCTGCGTTTGCCTCGCGGCTGCGAATACAATTCTCCACGAGGACGGCGAAATCCGTCGTATCGACGATGCCGTCGGCATTTAAGTCGTATGAGAGGAAGCTGGCGGCGGGGGGGCTGTCCGCGGCGGTCCAGGCCAGGCCATACTGCTGAGGCGCGTCGGTCGCGCTGGAATCGAGATCGTTAATTGACAGAACGATCTCGTAGGTGGTGTAGTTGGCGTCGGTACGGCAGTAAATGTGCTCGACGTTGTCAACGGCGCTGTCGGAATAGTCGAGCAGGTAATCGTTGTCGGGGTCGTTGGGATCGACTGCCCAAAGCTCAAGCCGCAGGTTACTATCCTTTTCGGGGGCCGAGGCAAAGGGATACGTGCTATTGTAGTGCCTGTTCCAGACGGCGGTGGCGGTGATGTGCTTTCCACCGGGATCGGGCAAAGTGATTCGGTAAACGCTCTGAGGGTTCACGCCCGCCTGGAGGACGTTATTGTCCCAGCCGGCTGCCGGCGCGTCGCCGGGCGTCGCGCGGCCCGCGGTCAACTGGTCGTAAGCAGCCTTGGCATTTATCATTCCGGCGCCCTGGATGTAATCGAGCGGAGCCCGGTGGTCATCGCTGGTTTCGAGGCGGCCTTTGTGCCAGTAGGGCAGCTTTGTAGCGGAGTTCATGATAATGGCCTTGATCACGCAATTGGCGCCGGGCGAAGGAGCGGCGGCGGATAGTTGCGGCTCTTGTTTGGCTTTCTGGACGAGCAGGCCGATTGTCCCTGCGACGACCGGCGTGGCAAAGCTGGACCAGTTGCCGGCCGGCTCATAGCCATTGGGGTCATTGGGATCTGCAACGAGGCAGTTGCCTGGGGCGACGATGTCGGGCTTGGAGCGTCCGCTGCCTGTCGGGCCGAAGCTCGAATGCTCGGGGCGCGCCAAGGCGAAGTTGGCGAGCGCTGCGGCAAGGTGGTCGCTGCTGACAGAGTCCACAACGCCGACGCCGATAACATTTGCGCCGGCGGCGGGGTAGAGGGGCGGGTCGCAGGAGTTGATTCCATTACCGATGCTGGCGACGAATATAAGTCCGTGCTGTTCGGCGAGCGCCTCGATGCCCCTTGTCCACCAGGTGTCGAATTCGTTCCCGATACTGGCGGAGACTACGTCGGCGTCGGGCGGCGATTGGCCGAAGACGTTGTTAATTATGAAGTGCCAGAATTCATAGACATCTGCGTCCGCGTCCGGGACGATGCCCTGGTAACGGAACCCGCCGAGGCCCGGCTCGAAGGCTTCGAGGTCGCGGCCGAAGAGAATTGAGCAAGTAGCCGTTGCGTGGGGTGAAATGCCGGGCGATAGGCCGGGCAAATCGTGGAAGGTCAATTGTGCGTTGTTAAAGCAGCGATGTGCGACGTGGGGGCGGTAATCGTTCTGCGGCTTGTCGTCGATGTAGGTGATGCTTCGGCAGATAACGGCGATTTTGACGCCGGAGCCGGTTAGGGCAGGCTCGGCGTCGCGCAGGGCATAAACGCCTGCGTGGTTCAGCGCAAGCGGCTGAAGCGGTCCGCCGGGCGCCTGCTCATCGCCATGCGCAATCGCGCAGAAAGCAATTATGCAGGCTAACAGGGCTGATATTAGCTTTTTCTTAGCAGTGTTCAACATTGCCCAACCCCAGATGCGGCGCAGAACTCACAAGCGGCCGAGCCGCCCCGGGAGCCGACCTCTTTAGTCCGTGCTCCGGCAGCGCCGATACTTTCCATTATGATAGCAGAAATCAGGTTGGATTTCAAGTAAATTATCACACTTGGAGGCGCAAAATCGTCGTTTTTAGTAATGAAAAAGGGGGCTGGAAAAGTTAGCGAGAAATGTTGCCTTTATCGGGCGGTGCTGCTATACTCTTGCGGGCGTATTGTCCTGAGTTAAGGATTGTAGTGGGTATGAAGGTTATACTGGATTCCAGGCAGATAGGCAAGATTATCGATGATTTGACGGGGCGGATTGCGTCCGAAAAGACGGGCGGGGCGGAGATTGCGACGATTGGCATTCGCAGCAGGGGCGAAGTTCTTGCGCAGAGGCTGTCCGGTCGGCTGTCGGAGGCGCTGGGCGAGGACGTTCCTTGCGGGACGCTTGATATCACGCTGTACCGGGACGATTTGAATTCGCCGCAGGGGGATGGTCAGCCGGTTGTGCGGACGACTGAGATCGGGTTTGACATAAACGATAAGATAATAATTCTTGTGGATGACGTTTTGTACACCGGGCGGTCGGCGCGGGCGGCGATGGACGCGCTGATTGACCTGGGCCGTCCGAAGGCGATAAGGCTGGCAGTGCTTGTTGACAGGGCCGGGCGGGAGTTCCCGATACAGGCGGACTACGCCGGATACAAGAGCGACGCGGCGCCGGGCGAATTGGTGCAGGTAAGGTTCGTGGAGTCGGATGGGAAGGACGAGGTTGTAATAGAGTAGGGGCGGGTCGTGAAGCGGACAAGGAATATCGAAATGCAGGATGCTGTGCTGCCGTGGCGAAATCGAAGAGTAAACAATTAAACTGGGAGCGCAAGCACCTGCTTGGGCTGCGGGAACTGAGCGCGGAGGAGATTACCTATATTCTTGATACGGCCAAGGGCTTCGAGCAGGTGAGCACGCGTTCTGTTAAGAAGGCGCCGCCGCTGAGGGGCAAGGTCGTGGTGAATCTGTTCTTCGAGGATAGCACGCGGACGCGAACCAGCTTTGCATTGGCGGCCAGCCGGCTGAGCGCCGATGTTATTGAATTCACGCAGAAGGCCAGCTCGGTGAGCAAGGGCGAGACGCTGCTGGATACGGCGCGGAATCTCGAGGCGATGGGGATTGATATTGTAGTGGTGCGGCATAGTGCGGGCGGTGCGCCGAGATTCCTGAGCAGGAATATCAATGCGTGCGTGGTCAATGCCGGCGACGGATTCTGCGAGCACCCGACGCAGGGGCTTCTTGATGTCTATACAATTCGCAAAATTAAAGGGACACTGGATGGACTGAAGATAGCGATTGTTGGCGACATTGCTCACTCGCGCGTCGCGCGGAGCGATATGTGGGCGATGACGAAGCTCGGGGCTGAGGTGATATTCGTAGGTCCGCCGACGCTGATGCCGGCGCAGGCGAACCGGCTGCCGGTGAAGGTGAGCTATTCGCTGGACGATATTATCGAGGAGGTGGATGTGATAAACATGCTTCGTATTCAGTTCGAGCGGCTGGGCGGCAATCCGTTTCCTTCGATACGGGAGTATTCGCATTACTTCGGGCTGACGGTGGAGCGGATGAAGAAGACCAAGCCCGGCATCCTGGTGATGCACCCCGGCCCGATTAACAGGGGGCTGGAGATGGAAAGCGAAGTGGCGGACGGGCGGAACAGCGTTATCCTCGAACAGGTGACTAACGGGCTGGCGGTAAGAATGGCTGTGCTGTTTTTGGTGAATCAGGCGGCTGCATCGGGTCATTGATTATTTATGATTGATTATTGATTATCGTAATGAGTTCGGACCTTTTAATAAAGAACGGGCGTGTGATTGACCCTGCGAATGGGATAGACAAGCAGTGCGATGTGCTCGTCGTCGATGGGCTAATTGCGGAGGTAGGGCGAGCGGAGGAGGGGGCGGCCAAATCGGCCAAGAGGGTCATCGATGCAGCCGGTAGGCTTGTGGTTCCCGGGTTGATTGACATTCACGTTCACTTCCGCGAGCCGGGCGACGAAGAAGAGGAGACGATTGCGAGCGGGTCGGCGGCGGCGGTGGCGGCGGGCTTTACGTCGGTTGTCTGCATGCCGAACACGAACCCGGTTATAGAGAGCGAGACTGATGTCGAATACGTTCATCGCAAGGGCAGGCAGGCGAGGAAGACGCATGTCTATACGATGGGGGCAATGACCAAGGGTCTGCAGGGCGTGGAGCTTGCGGAGATGGGGATGATGGCGGAGGCAGGGGCGCTGGGCTTTACGGACGACGGCAGGGGGGTGCAGGACCCGGCGGTTATGCTGCGGGCGCTGAAGTACGCCCAGATGTTCGATGTTTTTATCGCTCAGCACTGCGAGGACGAGGCCTTTGCCGGCAAGGGCGTGATGAACTCGGGGTACTTCTCGACGATATTGGGTCTGCCGGGGATAGATGCGCTGGCCGAGGAGGCGATGCTGTGGCGGGATATTCAGCTTATCAGGAAGACGAAGGTCCGCTACCACGCCCAGCACATTTCGACGGCCGGCTCGGTCGAGCTTATCAGGGCTGCGAAGGCGGATTCTCTGCCGGTTACGTGCGAGGTGACGCCGCACCATTTGCTTCTGACGGAGGAATGCTGCTCCGAATACGATACGAACTACAAGGTCAATCCGCCGCTGCGGGGGAGCGGCGACATCGAGGCGCTCAAACGTGCGATTGCTGAGGGGCTTGTCGATGCCCTGGCGAGCGACCATGCACCGCATCTCCAGAGTGAGAAAGAGCTCGAATTCCTGGCGGCGCCGTTCGGCATTGCGAGCTTGGAGTGTGCTTTGGGGCTGTACGTCAAGGCGCTGGTTGAGCCTGGGATTTTAGACTGGCCCGCCCTGATCAGCCTTATGACGAATCGCCCGGCGAGGATAATCGGGATTGACAAAGGGACGCTGGCTAAGGGCAAGCAGGCCGATATCACCATTATAAACCCCGATTCCGAATACGTGATCGACGTCAATACCTTCCGCTCCAAGAGCCGAAACTGCCCCTACAACGGCTGGAAGGTCAGGGGCAGGGTCGAGAAAACAATCGTCCAGGGAGAGATACGATTCGAGGCATGAGTGTTGAGCGGAGTGATGTTATCCCCAGGGGCATTTGCGGATGCAATTTTGGCTGTTAATCTTCATACTGAAAGTGTATAATGATATTTTGTGGACTCAGCAGGCCGTGTGCCGATAGCAGCCACAAATGGCCCGAGCACAATGGAGAAGAATCATGGGTATTACGTATGTGGAAGGCCAGGTGAAAGGGCCGTCGTCGCAGAAGCAGGAAACGGTCAGGTTTCTCGTGGACAGCGGGGCAACGTATTCGCTGCTTCCGAAAAAGGTCTGGAAGGCGATCTGCTTGAAGCCGCAGCGTAAAGTCTCATTTACGTTAGCTGACGGGACAACGGTTGACAGGGCCGTATCGGAGGCATATATCATTCTTCCACAGGGGCAAGCTCACACACCGGTGATTCTTGGCGAGAAAGGTGATGAACCCCTGTTGGGCGTGGTGACGTTGGAGATTCTGGGCCTCGTTTTTAATCCATTCGACCGGACCCTCAATCCTATGCGAATGCTGCTATGTTGATGCGCTGTGGGCGTTCTGCTGAGGTGAGTGGCATGAGCATTACGCTCGCATCGCTTCTTGCATTGGGATGATGGTCAATCGTGGTGTAGAGGGCTGGCGCTGTGGCAGTGAGGTGAAAGACATGGGTGTTGAAGTACTGAAGTGTAAGAACTGCGGCGCACCGCTTGAAGTCGGTCAAAGTCCCGAGATTGTAAGATGTGGCTACTGCAACGCGGTACTCTGTGTCAGCAGAGAGCCAAACGGGGCAGTTGACCTCTATGAGGGAGTAGATCGCGCGATGCCTGACGAGGGGAGCCACAGCGAGCCAGATTCATTTCTCTTCAATAGCCAGATTCCGGTGTGGAATTATGCTCTTTTGATGGCGGTTATCAGCTTTGTGCCGAGCATACTTCTTTCGTTCGTTCTGGGTGCGGCCGGGGTGATGACCGAAGAGTCGGGGCCTGAGCTGGGCGGCTTCGGCCCTGGGATCGACTTTGCTATGATTGTCTGGGTGAGTCCCGTTGTTGAGACGCTATTGATGGGCGTTATATTGAAGGCGTTATCATTCATCAGCAGACGAAGATATGTGCTGGCGGCGATGTCGTGCGGTGTATGGGCGGGTCTGCACTCGCTTTGCAGCCCGGCGTGGGGGCTTGTAGTCTTCTGGCCGTTCTTCGTTTTCTCTTGTTCGTATTTGGCGTGGCGGCGGAGGTCCTGGCGGCATGCGGTGTGCGTGACTTCTCTTATTCACATGCTTCACAATCTGCTGCCGGGGCTGGCAATAGCTGTTAAAGGATTTACGCAATGAGGCCGTGTTCGGCTGGTGCAGCAGGGCGGGAAATCGTTTGTAGTTTGGTGCGATCGGGTTTATAATACTTGTATGAATCGTGAAGGACTGTTGGAACAGGTAAAACGGGCTGTCTGTGAAGTGGAGCCCGGCGCTGAGGTTATTCTGTACGGGTCACGCGCGCGTAAGGATTGTCGTGCGCAATCGGACTGGGATTTCCTGATATTGGTTGACGGGACGTTGGATGATGAGCGTGTAGATAGGATTCGACATCGACTCTACGAGATTGAATGGGACTGCGACCAGGTTCTCAGTTCGGTTGTGCGCAGGAAGGAAGAATGGAACAGCCCACGCTACAAGAGTATGCCGTTTCATCAAAATGTCGCCGGGGAGGGAATACTGTTATGATGATTCCCAGCGACGAATTGGCTTTGTACCGTCTGGCGAGGGCACGGGAAACACTTGAGGATGCGCGTATCTTGGCTCGTTCCGGTCGTTGGAATCCGTGCGTAAACAGACTTTATTATGCGTGCTTTTATGCTATCTGCGGCCTCCTGGTTCAAGAGGGTCTGTCGTCGACCAAGCATGCCGGTGTGCGGAGTCTCTTTAACCGGCATTTTGTCAAGACCGGGAGAGTGGACAAGGAAAAGGCTCGCTTTTTTAATGACCTTTTTGAGCGGCGTCAAGAGGGCGACTACATGGATTTCGTGTGTTTTGAAGAGTCTCAGGTCCGGCCGTGG
>Ga0315288_10002714_pt1 | contig 22730 bp, 16 predicted proteins | sample YL17G11_20_MG_FD_203454 | JGI IMG/M metagenome (GOLD analysis project Ga0315288, IMG submission 203454) | Sediment microbial communities from Yellowstone Lake, YNP, Wyoming, USA - YL17G11_20 | ecosystem: Environmental > Aquatic > Freshwater > Lake > Sediment | place: USA: Wyoming | collected...
AGTTCAGGTAGTCATCGCCCGGGATGTAGCGGTTGGCGGCGAAGTACCGGTTCGGGACGAGCGAATCCCGGCTGACGATAGGGGAGATGGCGTCATGGAAGGCCAGCAGGGGTCGGGGGGCAGGGGTCAGGGATTGGGAACCAGTCAGGAAGCCGACAAGGCTATCCGCAAATGCTCCTGCGGTCAGCGGGCCAGTGGCGACGATGGTCGTGCCGGAGTCCGGAATCGCGATTGCCTGTTCGCGGCGGATTGTGACGCCGGGCAACCTGGTGATGCGTTCGGTCACGGCTCGGCCGAATGCGGCCCGGTCTATGACCAGCGCCTTGCCGCCGGGAATCGCATTTTCCCGCGCGATGCGGAGCAGTTCGGAACCCAGCAGTTCGAGCTCGGCCTTGAGCAGGCCATGGGCATTGGTCGGCTCCAGGGACTTGAGCGAGTTGGAGCAGACCAGCTCAGCGAAGTCGGCGGTGCGATGCGCCTCGGTTGACACTCCGGGCCGTTGCTCCCAGAGTTCGACCGCGACGCCGCGCTTCGCACACTGGAACGCGGCCTCGCAGCCGGCAAGACCGGCGCCAACAATAGTGACCGAACGGTCTAGTGGTCTAGTGGTCAAGTGGTCTAGTGGGAAAAGGGGACACACCTCGGAGGAATGTCCCCTTTTCCGGTCTGCTAATACAATCCGCTGATGCTCTTGCCGGTCGGGTATTCCACGCTGTAGGCGAGGTTGATGACGGATTTCTCCTGCGGTTTCAGTTCGAGCTTGAAGGTGTAGGCGCCGAGGTCTTTGTCGTCCTCGTCCGATTTCGGTTCGAGTTTCGTGAGCGTGACCTTGATTGATTTGTTCTGGCTGACCGGAATCTGCTCCACGAGCGTGATGTCAATCGGCTTGGCGTGGTAGTTCTCGACCGTGGTCTTGTATACGAAATCAACTTTGGTCAGGTTGCCGATGATGCCGGACTTGGAAGTGAAGCTCTTGACCAGCTCGCGCTTGACCTTGACGCGGTCGTCAACCCCGAAGCTCAGGTCTGCAGACTCGCCGGGCGCGATGTTGGCAATCCAGGCATGGCCGGTGAATTCGTCGCCGACGTAGGTATTGCCCTGGCCCGCGAGGAAGATGAAGTCGGTGTTGTTCTGCACCTTGCCGCGCAGATAGGCGACCGGGTCTATGCGGGGGTAGGCATAGTAGCGGAACTCGGTCGGCAGGGTCGCGTCGTGCAGGAAAAGCTTCTTGGCGTCCTCGCCGCTTTGCAGGCTTACCCGGCCGGGAATCGCGTATTGCAGGGATATGCCGGTCTCGACCGGTGGGGCCGGAGCTTCGGCTTGCTCACTGGCGAAGTCGCCGTCCATGGTCATGGCCCCGGGGGCAGGCAGGGCCTTCATTCCGTCCCGCATCGCGCGTTTGCCAAAGTGGACCGGTTCATACAGGTCGAGATACCAGCCGATCGGTTCGGGTGCGGTGCCGCCGGCAGAGGGCCGTGCGGTCGAGAGCAGGACCTTGACGTCGTTCCAATCCTCGTTGGTGCGCTGGCTGAGCCGGGCGTAGTACGTCACGTTCGTGTTCTGGCTGGAGGGCGCGGCCCGCAGTTCATAATAGGGGCTCCACGAGACGCTGTAGGGTACGTTGTAGCTGAGCGTGATGTCGTAGCTGCCCTCGTGGTCCGCGAAAACGTCCACCAGAATCGTCTTGCGATTCTCCCACTGAGCGCGGGCGTTGGCGAGTTCCTGGGCTGCGGCGCTGATGATTTCGCTCAAGTCCTTGCGCAGCTTCGCGAGCTCGGCCTGGCGCTTGCGCACCGCAATCATCTCACTTGCGAGGAAGCCGAGCGCGGCGCTCCAGCTGCCGGCATCCACCTTGCCCAGACCCAGCTCTTTCGACATCAGTTCGGGTGCGCCGAGTTTGATGGAGCCGAGGAACGCCTCCTTGGCCTTGAGAACGTCCTGTTCGTCGATGAAGACGCGGTCACGGACGTTCAAGGATTCCAATGAATCCATGAGCGTCTTGACCCGGCCGGTGGGCTGGGCGGAATAGCCGGGTTTGACTTGGATTTCGCCGAGCTTCAGGCCCGGCGCCTTGACCCGAACTGAGTTGTCGTCGAGCATGCCGGTGAGGGCGCTGAACGCGACCTGCTGAGAACCGGCGAGCGCGACCTGGGCCTTCCGGATGACCAGGGCCTGGTCAGGATAGGCGATTACCGAGTCAATGCGGGAGTCGGTGCTGGTCAGGGACACGGCCAACAGCAGAAGCATACTCATTGAACCTCCTTGTGGTTCCGGCACGAAGCGACGTGCCGATTGCAGAGATATACCGGAACAACGTTCTGATTTAATCCCAGAACCGCAGCATTGTCAATTCACGATTGTGCCGCCGCCAATGATAACGTCGCCGTCGTAGATGACCGCGGCCTGGCCCGGCGTAATGGCCCACTGCGGTTCGTCGAAGGTCACGTTGAGCGTCCGGCTGTCAGCCGGCTCGATCAGCGCCGGTGCTGCGGTGTGCCGGTAACGAATCTGGACTGCGGCGCGGAACGGCTGGGTGACGGTCGAGACCGAAATCAGGTTCACCTCACTCAGCTTCATCCGGCCGCTCCGCGCCTCGGGCGCGTGACCGACGAAGATGATGTTGGCCGCGGGGTCGATTGCCGTCACGTAGTAAGGCCGGGCCGCGGCCACGCCAATACGCCGGCGCTGACCGATGGTGAAATGGATGATACCCTGGTGCCGGCCGATCGTCTTGCCGGAAGCGTCAAGTATCGGCCCGGGTCGGGCGAGTCCGGGAAACCGGGATTTGAGGAAGTCAGGGTAGGTTCCTTTCGGCGCAAAACAGACCTCCTGGCTTTCTTTCTTTTCGGCGGTCGCGAGGCCGTGCCGGCGGGCAAGCGCGCGCACTTCCCGTTTGGTCAAATCGCCCAGCGGGAACAAGGTGTGGCGCAACTGCGCCTGGGTCAGAGAATACAGGAAGTAGCTCTGGTCCTTGTCCGGGTCGAGGCCGCGCTTGAGGAGCCAGCGGGCTTCCTGGTGGCCAGTGGCTGGTGGTCGGTGGCCGGGGGGCTGGAGGCGGGCATAGTGGCCGGTGGCGACCCTGCCGGCGCCGAGTTCGCGGGCCTTGCGTACCAGGATGTCGAATTTCAGGAACCGGTTGCAGCGGATGCAGGGATTCGGAGTTCGGCCCCGGGCGTATTCGGAACAGAAATCGTCAACGACGAACCGCTGGAATTCAGCCCGGAAGTCCAGGGCGTAGTGCGGGACGCCCAGTTGGGCACAGACCCTGCTCGCATCATCGATCGCCTCAAAGCCGCAGCAACCCCGGCCGCTGGTGCACGAATCAGCCTCACCATCCCAGATTCGCATTGTAACCCCGAGAATATCATGGTCTTGCTCTTTTAGCAGTGCCGCGGCCACTGAGGAGTCGACACCGCCGGACATCGCCACCAGTACCCGACCGGCACGCTGTCGCATGCCTGAATCATACGCGACGACGCCGGTCGATGTCAACCCGGTTGATTTACCGCAACATAAACCGCAACATAAACGCACTTGACCCGGTCTAACACTATGCTCTGGAGCGAGTTTGCGCGCTCTGCTCGTTGCTTGACAGCCGACTGAGACCGGTTATAATCACGTATCCGGCGTGAGTCGGGTACTCGGCGACCAAAGGGAAGCATCACGAACCAGTCAGTTGCCCGCCTGACTCGCGGCCGGGCGGACTAGATTTGACGCGGCGGTTGAACAAATTGGCGCAGGAGGAGAAATGAGGAAATTCAGTCATGTCGCTTGGCTGCCGATTCTGGCGGCAGTGGTCGGGTTGGGCAGGCAGGTTCAGGCTATTACCATGGAGCCCTACTGGGAATCGCTCTACGACAGCCCGTTCCACGGTGACGACAGCGCAATCGGAGTCGTTGTTGACCACGAGGACAACATCATCGTCACTGGTTCGGTAGAGTCCATACCAGGTTACATCTACAGTGCTGACATCGCTACCGTGAAGTTCAATCCGGCCGGCGAGACACTGTGGGCGCGCCATGGCGCGTTCCACCTGCGCTTCCCTTCCTGGCCTGAGGACATCACCACCGACAACGACAACAACATCTATGTCGTCGGCACGGCAGGTGGCGTGGATACAGCGGAGGCAATGGTCACAATCAAGTACCACCCGAATGGCGACACAGCCTGGGTGCGCTGGTTCCCGGACTGGTGGTACTCGTATGGGAAGCGAGTTGCAGTGGACGCGCAGCAGAACGTCTATGCGGCCGGTACTACGCGCCGTCCGACCGGGACCGGCGACACGTTGGATTTCCTGCTCGTCAAGTACGACTCGAGCGGCAACCAGTTGTGGATGCGCTATGGAGACGGCCCGTCGACGAGCGGATACGACATTCTGCGCGCGATGGCGCTGGACCCGGTGGGCAACATCATTCTCGTCGGCAGCACCGCGGACACGCTCCGTCCGTTGAGCCGGAATTTCCTGACGGTCAAGTTCAGCCCGGACGGGGACACGCTCTGGAGCCGCTATCTCCGCGAGGGGGATACCTGCTACCCGACGGCGGTCACGACCGACGATGGCGGGAACATCTACGTCGGCGGCGCGGCGTGCCACCGGACAACGACCCGCTGGGACTATTTCGTGGTCAAGTACAATCCGGCCGGCGAAACCCTGCTGACGGCGTGGTACAACAACCAGGTAACCAATGACGCCGACAATATGTCGGCACTGGCGGTGGATAGGTTCGAGAACATCTATGCCACCGGCACGAGCAACGATACCGTGGAAGGTGACCCTACGGACAGAGCGTGCTTTGCCACGGTGAAATGGGCGCCCTCGGGCGGACTCCCGACATGGATTCGCAAGTACCGCGGAACCCTTCTTGGCTCTGAAAGCTATGCGACGGCGATGAAGTTGGACAGGCACGGCAACATCTACGTCACCGGCAGCACTGAGAATGATTACTCATCCTGCTTGGAGCAGGGAACCCTGAAGTATGACCCCTACGGCAGCCTGAAATGGGAAGCCCGGGTCGCCGACAGCTCTTCCGGAGCTCACGGCCGGGCGCTGGCGCTGGACAGCCGAGGGAGTGTCTACGTGGCGGGCGACGGCTGGTATGCCGACAACGCGCGTTTTGACTACACCCTGACCCGGTTCTCGGGCCCGAATGTCGGGGTGGCCCGGGTCGTCGAGCCACGTGATACTATTCGCGTCAACCGCACGGTCATCCCGACCGTGATGGTCTACAACTACTCGCCGATTCCCGCCACTAACGTGCCGGTCTTCATGCTCATCGGCTCGACGATGTTCACCCTGACCGTGCCTTCGCTGGGCGCCTACGACAGCACGTCGGTGCTGTTCAATTCGTGGTCCAGCCGGGATGCCGGCGATTTCCCGATTACCGCCTACACGACGCTGACCGATGACTGGGAGAACGGCGACGACACGGCTCGCGGCTACGTCACGGTCGTGCTGCCCTGGGTGCAGAAAGACAGCCTGCCGCTCGGCCCCAAACGGAAGTACATCAAGGACGGCGGGTCGCTGGCCTACGACAGCAGCCTGAACGTGATTTACGCCGTGAAAGGCAACAACACCTGCGAGTTCTACTCCTACGGCCCGGTCGGAACCTGGGTCCAGCGCGACAGCGTGCCAGTCGGAGCCGGCCGGCGCAAGGTGAAGAAGGGCGCCGAGCTGGTCTACGGCGGCAGCAACACGGTCTACCTGGCCAAGGGCAACCGGACCGCCGAGTTCTGGGCCTACAACCCGCAGACCGGCTGGGTGCAGAAATCGCCGCTGCCCAGCGTGCTCAAAGGCGGCACCGCGGTGGCCTATGCGCCGAATCTGGGCCGGATCTATGTCCTGCCCGGTTCCAACACGCGCCAGATGTGGACGTATGATACGAACGGCACCTGGACGACCGGGTTGCCGGACGTACCGAGCGGGCCCAAGAACAAGCAATGCAAGGACGGCACGTCACTCGCCTATGACGGGTCCCGCTACGTCTATGCCCTGAAAGGCAAGACCAGCGAGTTCTATGCGTACGACGCCTGGGGCAATACCTGGATGACCAAGGACCTGCTGCCCAACTCAACCCGGACCGGCAAGAAGAAGACCTCGGGCGACGGCGCGTCGTTTGCCTTCGCCAACGGCATGGTCTATGCGTTCAAGGGCAACAACACGAACGAGTTCTGGGGCTGGAACCCGGCGGCCGATACCTGGACCGAACTCGATTCGATGACTACCGGCCTGAAGAAGAAGAAGGTGAAGGCCGGCGGGTCCCTGGTCGCGGTCCGGGGCAAGGTGTATGCGCTGAGGGGGAACGGCACCAACGATTTCTACATGTACAACGCGAACGTACAGGGTTTCTTCGTCATGCCGGGACAGCCGGGCGGGCAGGGCGGCGCCACCGTGGCCGGGCTGAAGCTCGGGATGAGGGTCGCGCCCAATCCGTTCCGCGGTTCGTCGGTGGTGACGTACGCGCTGCCGAAACCCGGGGCGGTGAGCGTCAGGCTCTATGAGGTCACGGGCCGGCTCGGGCTGGACCTGTTCTCGGGTCGCCAGCGCGCGGGCAGTTACCGGCTCAGCCTGGCCGACCACGGGCTGAGCGCGGGTGTCTATTTCCTGAAACTGCGCTTCGATGACGGCACCGGCGAACAGCAGGTCACGGCCAAGGTGCTGGTTGAGCGCTAGATTACTGATGACGCTGAATGCCGCGGTCCGGGATGATCGCGGCATCCGGCTGAAAGCGAGGACGTGCATGAAGCATTTGGCAGTTCTGAAGATACTGCTGGCGGCCGGCGTGCTGCTGCCTTTGACCGCGGGCGCCGCGATTGACCAGATGTGGGCCAGGCACTACGCCAGCGTCAGCAACTCCGAGGAACTCGATCATACGGTCGCCGTCGTCACTGACCGGCAGGGCTACGTCTATGCTGCCGGAACGAGTCACGACACGCTCAGCGACACAACCTGCTACGTCACGACCAAGTACAATGAGTGGGGACGGAAGGTCTGGCGCACGGACTTCAAGTACCTCCAGTACGACTACCAGATCTCGCACCTCGACTCGGTTTCATCGTCGCCGCTGCTGGCGATTGACAATGCAAACGGCTATCTCTACCTGGCGGCGACCGAGCGCTGGTGGCCGCCGGAAGGCGTCTGGAGCCACCGGGTCCGGATAGTGAAGTACGCCCTGAACACCGGTACTGTCGTCTGGTCCGAGACCTTGTTCGTCGGGAATCCCAGCGGCTGGATTGACGACTACGTGACCGGCATGGCCTTTGACTCGGTGAACAACAACCTCTACCTTTGCGCGACAACGTGGCGCGACCGTAACCCGGGCGCGCCGGGCGATACCTACAATTACGACTGGGGCATCGTCCGAGTGAATCCGGCCGACGGCAACGCGGTGTGGACGGCATACTACGGACAGGCACAGGAACCGGACCAGTACAATACGGATTTCGCGACCGGCATCGCCGTTGGTCCCGGACGGGACCCGGTGGTCTGTGGCGCCTGCTTCAACCCGGTCAACTCCTACTACAACTGGACGGTAGCGCGGTTCAACCGGGCCACCGGGGCGCTCGTCTGGGCCAATCCCTGGCACCGGTCGGACATCCGCGAGGATAATGAGGAGCCCTGGGCAATCTGCGCCAACGACTCCGGCATCTATGTCGCAGGTTTCGTCTATCAGAACAGCCTCAGCGTCTACGGCTACGCCCTGACCAAGTTCCAGCCGGACAGCACGTCGCGCGGCTCGGACTTCGGGTTTGCGTTCGAGGAAGGCTATCTGAGGGCCGTCAAACACACCACGGCGGGCGGCGGCCGGGCCTATGCCGTGGGAACCGTGTGGAACGAAGCCTCAGTCAGCTATGACTGGTTCACGCTGGCCTGCTCAACGGGCGCCAGGCCGACCGATATGCTGACCGAGAAATGGCAGGCGCTTATGGACACGGCGCAGAACGATGACTATGCGACCGCGGTGCAGCTTGACAGCCTGGGCCGGCCGTGGGTGATGGGCTCGGTGGATACGGATACGATTATTGACTGGATGCTGCGGCGCTACAACCCGGCCTTCGGCACCCTGCTCGCGCCCGACCTGGTGTACCACCGGAACACGGACTGGAGTGACTTGAGCGTGCCGACCAGCTTTTCGATTCGGGATACGAATCACGTCTATGTCGGGGGCTTTACACTGAACGACAATTCCGACGAGAATCACACGGTAGTTCGGTTCAGCGCGCGCATCGCCTCCGCGGTGCTCGATTCGCTGCGCGACTCGACCTTTGCCTGGCGCGACAGCGTGGACTCGGGGGCGACCGTGCGGCCGCGCGCGTTCTACCACAACAGCGGCTATTGTCTCGCGACGCCCCGGCTCAGAACCGCGATCGACCCCTTCTACGCCGATACTACGACGGATACCATCGGCGCGCCGCCGGATTCCGCGCGCCAGGTGCTGATGCCGGGGGGCTGGACCGCTTTGCAGCGCGGCGCTCAGACCATGAAATGCACGCTCGACCTGGCCGGGGACACGAGCCCGGCGAATAACCTGCGCGCGAGGAACGTCTTTGTCCGGGTGCGGGACGTGGGTCCGGACCAGATTATCCTGGCCGACACGTTCGAGGAAGGCGGGACGATAACACCCCAGGCCCGGGTGCACAACTACGGCAACACGACCGCGCTGAGCTTCCCGGTGACGTTCCAGATTGGCGACAGCTTCAAGACTCTGACCGTGACCAGTCTGAAACCGGATTCGGTGCTGGTGGTGACGTTCGGTTCGCTCAGCCTGAACCGCGGCAAGTACCGGGTGCGGGTCTATGCCCAACATGGGACCGACATGAACCGGTTCAACGACACTCTGAACCGCGCCGACTCGCTGTTCATCCGTTACCGGGATGTCTCCTGCCGGGGAATCATCGCCCCGGTCGGGAACTACGACGAGAACGCGATTATTACCCCGGCGGCGACGTTCAAGAACTACGGCAACGTCAGCGCCACTTTCAAGACGCACTTCCTGATTAACCCGGTCTTCGACAAGGGCTCGGCGAGTCCGATTCCGGTGATTGCGCTGCCCGGACTCAATCCGCAGTCCGCGCCGTTTGCCATCCAGCAGTCTCGGACGACGGTTAAGCCGGCCAAACAGCAATCGGCGACCGGCAAGCGGCTTGCCGCTGGTTTGCCGCCTCGCGTGCCCGAGGGGACACGATTCCGCATCGTGTCCCCATCCGGCGGGCCGCAGTCTGCTTTCGGCGAACCGCAGGATCTGCCCTATCACGAGAGTCTTTTCGTGACGTTGGCGCCGGGCGAGTCAGTTGCGCGGACCTATCCGAACTGGACCGCCTCACCACCGGGCACGCACCGGGCGGACTGCTACACGCTGCTCGCCGGCGACCGCAACCGCTCGAACGATACCGCGCACAGCACATTCTCGGTCGGTCGGCACGACGTCGGCGTCGTGGCGATTCTCGCGCCGCGGGACACGGTGCTCGCCGGCAACGTTACGCCGCGCGCCACGGTGCATAACTACGGCTCATTCTCCGAGACGTTCAAGGTTTTCTTCCGGATTGCCGGGGGCACGCCGTGGGTGGATTCGCTTGCGCTGACCCTGGCGATCGGGCGCGATTCGACGGTCAGCTTCCGCAACTGGGTGGCGGCCGCGGGCAGCTACACCGCGCGCTGTTCGACGTATCTGGCCGCCGATGTGGACCGGAGCAACGACACCCTGGGCAACGCGTTCGTCGTGGTTCGGCATGACGTCGGAACGGTGGCGATTCTCGCGCCGCGGGACACGGTGCCGGCCGGGAACGTTACGCCGCGCGCCACGGTCCACAACTACGGCTCCCTCGCCGAGACGTTCAAGGTCTTCTTCCGGATTACCGGGGGCACGCCCTGGACTGACTCACTTGCCCTGACGTTGCCGAGCGGGCGCGATTCTGTCGTCAGCTTCCGCAACTGGGTGGCGACGCCGGGCAACTACAGCGGCAAGTGCTCGACCGGTCTGGCCGGCGATGCCGACCGGAGCAATGATACCGTGCGCGTCGGATTCGTGGTGGCTGAGCATGACGTCGGCGTGGTGGCGATTCTCGCGCCGCGGGATACGGTGCCGACCGGCAGCATTAGGCCCCGCACCACGGTGCACAACTACGGCACGGTTCCAGAGACCTACCGAGTCTTCTTCCGGATTACCGGCGGCACAACCTGGCTGGATTCGCTCACCATGACTCTGGCGAGCGGACGCGACTCAACCGTCAACTTCCGCAATTGGGTCGCGACGCCGGGCATCTACAGCGGGAAGTGCTCAACCGGCCTGGCCACCGATGTCAACCGGGGCAACGATACCCTGCGCGCCGGATTCGTGGTGGTCCAGCATGATGTCGGGGTGGTGGCGATTCTGGCGCCGCGGGGCGTGCTTGATTCCGGGACCGCGGTTGTACCGCGGGCGGTGGTCACGAATCTGGGCGGCATGACCGAGAGCTTCCTGGTGCGGTTCAAAATCGGGAGTCTCTACGCCGACAGCCAGCCCGCGAATCTCGCTCCCGGGGCGACGGACACTCTGGATTTTCTCGGCTGGATTGCCAGCCCGCTCGGACGTCACATCACGCGCTGCAGTACGATGCTGGCCGGCGACGCCAACCCGGCGAACAACCGTCTGACCGATTCGGTTCGCGTGATTCCCCTGACCGGCCTGGAGGAAGGACGGCTCGCTCTGCCGCCGGCGTTCATGCTCGACGCGCCCAGGCCCAATCCGTTCAGCGCGCAAACCGTGATTCGGTACGGGCTGCCCAGAGAGGCGCACGTTGCGGTCGGCATCTACTCGGCCGCCGGCGAGTTCCTGAAGAGTCTGTACCGCGGCACCCAGCGCGCCGGGTACTACTCGCTGGCCGGCAATCTCGGTTCTCTGCCCGAAGGCATCTACTACTGCCGCCTCGTGTCGGACGAGTTCCGGGCGGTTCGGAAACTGGTGAAGGTCCGCTAGGCATTGTGCCGCGGACCGCGAAGGCGCCCCTCCGGGCGCCTTCGCATTTCGGCGGAACCCCAGAGTCCAGTGGAGAGCGAGGCAAGGCGAAGTCAGAAGGCAGAATACTGAATGCAGAATCGAATCCGGAGCTTCGACCACAACGACACAACGAACACAACGGTCCAGAGCGGGGGGGAGCGCCCGGTAGAGCGTCTACCAGAGCGTCTACCAGAGCACCTACCAGAGCACCTACTAGAGAGCCTGGTAGAGCGTCTACCAGAGCACCTACCAGAGCACCTGGTAGAGCGTCTACCAGAGCGCCTGGTAGAGCACCTACCGGGGCGGTGCCCTTGAAACCGGTTCGATTGCTAAGTTGTTGAGTAGCTTGGCACTAGACTGAAAGCCGCTGTTTTTGAGCTTGGCTACCCTCTGGGTCAGAATATGACTCAGGAGTCATGTTTGTGATGGGCTTTCTGAGTCGGAGGCTTCGAGGTTTCACCTCTCGGAAGCGTTCTCCCCAAACCCCGCATCATACGGGCTTCGCCCCTGATGACGGAAGGTCCGGAGGTCGAATGTCGAGTTGCGGATGACAATCGCGGCTCCGCGTCCAACGGTATGGGTCGGCGGCGAGAAAGGCGAGGACCCGGTTCCGGCTCGAAGCAGGGCACGGTCGCGGACTACGTCCAGCAGAACCGGCTGAATCCGGAGCTGGTGGAGCGCATCCGCCGGCTGGTGATTGAGCACAGCCGGAGATAGCGGCGGCCGGGTCGCACGCAGGACGTCCGGCCGGCAGGGGGGCTGAAGTTCGCTCTTGACAGGAGTGATAGGGGGGGTATAATTTCAAGCTGGCAAATTGAGGAGAGGGAAGTCACAGACACATGCTTTCCCCGTCTGAATCTGCGCCAGAAGCAAAGAGAGGGGCTATCGTCAGAGCGGTGGGGACGGGAGCCCGAGAGATTTTCTGCCCACCTCAGAGAAGGCTTGCGGCACATCATGTTGTGCCGCGGCGAGGAGGAGAGACGATGCGAAAGGCGCTGATAGTCATGATACTCTGTATCATGAGCGCGGTGGCGTTCGCGGAGCAGGCCGACATGAGCAAGTACATGTCGTTTGCAGGCCCGCTCTCGGGCCCCCCTGCGGACTACACCACGGAAGGCCTGAAACCGAGGACGGACTGGCCGGGCGGGCCGTCCGGGGCGGACCAGTGGAAGTACGACAACAACAACATAATCAACGCGTACTACTTCTATGACGCAGACAACGTCGCCGCCGTAATGATGACGCCGACCTATCTTCCGTCCATCATCGCGCAGTTGGACGTCCACGTGCTCACCAACGGCGACCCGTACTGGCCTTGGCCGAACAGCACGAACGACTCATTCAATGTCTGGGTCTGGTTCCCGACGAACCGGGGTGACCAGTTCCCGGGCGTGGAGATGTTCCATGCGCGCGCGTGCGCCACGGGCCTGGACACGGCAACGGTCACGGTCCCCCTGAACGTCGGTTCACTGATCTGCTACGGCGACACTTTCTGGGTTGGAATGTCGGAAATCACGGCAGCCCAGACGGGCATGGCGCTTGCCAGTTCGTATTCTGGCTACCGCGACTTTGTGCGGATAAGTGACGTATGGCAGATCGGGTGCTGCCGCATTGGCGATAAGATAATCCGGGCATGGACGATGCAATTGGCCGAGCATGATTTCGCGTGCACGGGCATAATCGACCCGAGCGCCATGGCTGATTCCGGCGCGCCGGTCACGCCGCGGGTGACGATCATGAACCTCAGCATCGCCAATACTGAGGTCAACGTGCCGGTACTCTTTGAAATGCCCGGCTACTCGGAGACAATCATCATACCCTCGCTGGGGCCACTTGAGACCAAGGACACGACGTTCCCCGCTGGGTTCGTGACCGGGCGCGGCGACGCGACGGTCAAGTGCAGCACGATGCTGGAAGGGGACCTGATCCCGGCCGACAACAAGTGTGAGAAGCCAATCTTCATTCGAATTCGCGACGTCCAGACGGTGGGCATCATTGCGCCCAACACCACGGTGGATTCCGGTGTCTCCTACGTTCCGATGGTCTCGGTCCGGAACAACGGCACCCAGCCCGAGGGTTTCCGAGTGCGGGTGACGATTGTGCCGGACGGCTATGTCGCCTCGGAAAGCGTCTACGTGCTGCAGACCCAGTCAGCGCTCGTTACCTTTGACGCCTGGAATCCGGTGGTTCGCGGCTACAATGTCCTGAAATGCTCGACCCGGATGGACGTGGACCGGATTCACGCCAACGATGCGGCCACCCGCACGATCCGGGTGCAGGTGCTTGATGCCGGGGCATGGGCAATCATCCAGCCTTCGGGCAACAACGTGCCGGGCGGGGCGATCTCGCCGCGCGCCACGGTGAAAAACTTCGGCAACGTCGCGGGCATGATACCGGCGCAGTTCGACATCTACCGCTGCAATCCGGTCGACACCCCGCTGGTCTACACCGCAGCAAATTCGAACTGGGTCGTGGGCGGCGGCAGCGGCTCGATGACGTTTGACGATTGGACCGCGGTGGGCGGACTGTATATCGCCCGGCTGACCACGATTCTCGACGGCGACCCGGCCCCGGCGAACGACACGATGTCGGAGTTTTTCTTCGTGCTTGAGGCGGGACATGACGTCGGCGCAACCGAGATTCTGGCGCCGGTCGGCGTGGTTGACCCCACCCCCAAGACGCCGATGGCCCGCGTGATGAACTTCGGTTCGTTCACCGAGACGTTTGGGGCGACGTACAAGATAGTGGATTCGCTGACCGGTTCACTCGTCTATACCGGGACCGCCCTGGCGATCAACCTGGAGCCGGGCTTCACGGCGGACCTGAGTTTCTCGCCGGACTGGGGCGGTGTTCACCCGGAAGACCGCTACTACACCACGTGCTACACCGCGATGTTGGGCGACGCTGACCTCACTAACGATAGCTGCCACGGCGAATTCATGGTGCTGACAGTAATCAACGACGTGGGCGTGAAATCCATCGACATCACGACCCCCCTGGATTCGGGTACGACGGTGACGCAGCCGTCGGCGACGGTGAAGAACTACGGCAGCCTGACTGCCGACTTTGATGTAAAGTTGACGATCGGGGCCTATACCAGCATCGCGCATGTCATCGGTCTGGGCGAGGGTGCCGAGCAGTCGGTGCCGTTCGACCCGGACTGGCTGGCCGTGACCCGCGGCATCAACCGGGCCCGCTGTTCGACGATGCTCGACTACGACATCTACAGCGGCAACGACACGCTGTCGAAGCCGATAATGGTGAATGTCCACGACGTCCGCGCGGTGTCGATTGACAACCCGGCGGGCGCGGTGCCGCCGATCACGATTACGCCGCGGGCGACGGTCCGCAACCACGGGACGCTGCGCGAGCCGGGGACGGTGACGTTCGAGATTGACGCGACTCCGCCCTACACAAGCACCAGGACGCTGACCGGGCTGCCACCGGGCATAGACAGCGCGGTTGAGTTCGATGACTGGAGTGCTTCGCTCGGGACCTACATCGCCAAGTGCTCGCTCTATCTGGCGACCGACCAGGTGCCCGGGAACGAAGTAATCTCCCGGGACTTCGAGGTCGGTGCGGTTGACGTCGGCGTGATGTCAATTCAAGCGCCGGTCAACTGTGACACTGGGGCGGTGATTACGCCGTCGGCCACGGTGCGCAACTTTGGAGAGCTTCCGACTGATTTCTCAGTGCACTTTGAGATCAGCAACGCCCTGGATGCCGTCGTCTATACCGGCGACGCAACGGTGGTCGGCCTGGCGGGCAACAGTACGCGGACGGTTACCTTTCCGGTGTGGGCGAAACCGCACGCGGTCGGTGGCTACCGTGACAGTTGCGTAACGATACTCCTGGGCGATGGCGCCCCGGGCAATGACTTCACGACCGGTTCGTTCACGATTACGGCCCAGCAGGTCAGCCAAGGCGGCTGGACGCCACTGGCGCCAATCTTGCCCGGCGGCAAGAGCAAGGGCGTCAAGGACGGCGGCGCGCTGGCCACCAGCCCGGGCATAGCCAGCCCTAGCCAGTATGTCTACGCCCTCAAGGGCAACAACACCTACGAGTTCTACGCATACGGGGTCATGGCCAATACCTGGTTTACCCGGGAGTCGATACCGGCATTCAACAGCCTCATGAAGAAGAAGGCGGTTAAGAAGGGCTCGAGCCTGGTCGAAGCCGGCGACGTGAAGCTGTATGCGACCAAGGGCAACGGCACCTACGACTTCTGGAAGTACGACCCGGACAAGCCGTGGGGCACGCGCTGGTCCCAGATGATGGACGTGCCGCTGGGCGCGAAGAAGGTCAAGGAGGGCGTCGGCTCGGTTGCCGTCAATGACGGCGGCGTGGACTACGTCTACCTGCTCAAGGGTTCGGCCACGTTTGAGTTCTACCGTTACGACGTGGCGGGCAATGTCTGGGACACTTCGCTCCCGCCCGCGCCGGGTGGCACATCCGGCAAGCCGTTCAAGAACGGTTCGTCACTCACCTACGACGGCGGCGACACAATCTACGCCCTGAAGGGCTCCTACAACGAGTTCTTTGCCTACAGCGTCTCGGGCAAAATCTGGACGACCAAGGACCCGCTGCCGCTGGTCAATGCGCTGGGCAAGAAGAAGAAGGTGAAGGACGGATCGGGCTCGGCGGCGTTCGGCGGCTCGGTCTACGCGCTCAAGGGCGGCAATACCAACGAGTTCTACCAGTACAAGTTCAACGACCACAAGTGGTATACCGGGCCTGAAATGCCTACCCTTACCAAGCGGGTGAAGGGCGGCGGCGCGCTGAAGGCAATGCCGGAGACCGGAGTGCTGTATGCCTTCCGGGGCAACGGCACGATGGAGCTCTGGAAGTACGCGCAGACGTTCGGCCTGCCGATGTCGGTGGCCAAGGAAAACACCGGCGCGATGGCCAACCCGGCCGCAATCGGCGCTCAGTTCAACCTGCGCATTGCTCCCAACCCGTTCACGAGCTCGGCTGCCATCAGCTACACGCTGCCCAGGACCGGCAACGTCAGTCTGAAGTTGTTTGACGTGGCAGGCAAGCTGGTCACGACGCTGGCACAGGGCTACACCCGGGCCGGCAGCTATACGACCAGTATCAACGCAGCGAGACTGGCGAGCGGCATCTACCTCTTGAAGTTCGACCTCGACGGCCAAGTTACGACGCAGAAGCTCATCCTCGAATAGCCGCAGACTCAAGTTCACAATCGCCGAGGGCGCCCGAAAGGGCGCCCTCGGATTCTTGACGGATTTGCAGTGCCTGCACCGCAGCCGGCTGCTGCCGGCAGGGGGAGAGGGGGCGGGTCAGCCCAGCCTGAGTTCGAGCACCATCATCAGCGCGAAGCCGAAGATGGTGGCGAGGGTGGCGAGGTCGGTGTTGCCGCCGCGCTGGGATTCGGGAATCAACTCCTCGACAATCACGAAGAGCATCGCGCCGGCCGAGAAGCCGAGCGCGTAGGGCATGATACTCCGCACTGAGAAAACCGCGGCCGCGGCGACGACCGCGGCGACCGGCTCGACCGCGGCCGAAAGGGCGCCGTAGCCGAAGCTCTTCGCGCGCGACATGCCCTCCCGGCGCAGGGGCAGCGCTACGGCCAGACCCTCGGGCAGGTCCTGGATTGCTATGCCGACGGTGAGGGCGATGGCGTGGGCCAGACTGGTAGACGGAAAACCGGCGGCGGCCGCGCCGAACGCCACACCGATGGCCAGCCCCTCAGGGATGTTGTGCAGAGTAATCGCCAGCACGAGCAGGACGCTGCGGTGCCAGGATGACTTGACGCCTTCGGCTTCTTCCAGCGGAAACCCGGAGTGAAGATGAGGCAGGACCTTGTCGATGCTCCAGAACGAGACGCCGCCGAGCAGGAGTCCGAGCAGCGCCGGGACCAGCCCGCCGCCGACGAGTTGAATTGCCGGCTCGAGCAGGCCCCAGAAACAGACCGCCAGCATGATGCCGGCGGCGAAACCCATCGTGCCGTCAAAGAACTTGCGGTTGAACTCCCGGGTCAGAAAGACGCTGGTCGCGCCCAGCGCCGTGACCGCCCACGCGAAGGTCCCGGCCAGGAATGCCTGCGCGACCGGGTTCAGCGACGCAAACCAGCCGGACATCAGCCGAGTGCGAAGGCGGCCCGACTACCGATTCAGAGCCGCGACAAACGAGGCGACCTTGTCGTCGAATCGGCCGGACTCGATGTCCCGTCGCCGGACGGTCAGGTTCGCCAGCGAATCGCACGCGCAATAGATGCCCATGTCGGGCAGGGCGTGGCCGCTGTCGGCGCCGCCCGAGGTGCAGAACAGGGCGACCGTGTTGATGAGCTTGCGCTTGTGCCGGTCAAGCCAGGTGCGGACCGGACTGGCCATGGTGCCGGCCCAGACCGGCGAGCCGACGACGACCAGGTCGTACGCGGCCGGGTCCCGGGTCATCTCGCGAATCGGGGGCAAGACCTTGCGCATCGCTTCGCGCCCTGAGCGCAGCCAGCCGAACAGCCCTTTCCGGCTGCGCACGTCCTGGATTTCCTCAGTGTCGCATTTCAGACGGGCGGCAACCGCTGTCGCGAACTTCCGGGTCGTGCCCGAACGGGAATAGTAAACCAACAGAATCTTCTTCGGCTCCATTAGGTCTGGCTCCTTTCTGATAGATAGCATATGCGGTAACCCGCCGATGTCAAGCGGCACGAAGCAGGGGTCCGAAACAACGACACCGGCTCGAGCGAGCCGGTGCGACGATCGCAAAACCCGCGGTCAGCTCACCGGGTTGGATTCGGGCGGGGCTTCGGCTTTCTTCTGGGCCGCAGCCGCCGCCTTCTCGGCGGCGAGCCGGTGGGCCTGCTCGATCGATTCCGGACTGCAGTCGTGGTGAATCGTCATGGCGTCCTTACTGCCGGCAAGCTCAAACTGGCCGGTCCAGTGGATGCAGTCGACCGGGCAGGAGTCTACGCACTGGCCGCAGAAGATGCAGATGTGCATCTTGTAGACGGTATTGAATTTCCGGATGTCGGGCGCCACGCGATTGATCTCGATGGCATTGGTCGGGCAGTCGCGCACGCAGGCCATACAACCGGTACACTTCTCGGTTTCCCAGACCATCTTGCCGCGAAAATCGGCCGGGGGCGTGAGCTTCTCGAACGGGTACTTGACGGTGTTCGGCTTCTTGAAGAAGTTACGCATGAGTTCCGGGAGCATCGCAATCACTCGAAGGCGTGCCATGCTACAGCCTCAACAGGACTTTGAGCACAATCGAAATCAGAATCTGGAGCAGCGCGGCCGGCGCGAGCCAGCGCCAGGAGAAGGCGACGGTCTGGTCGATGCGCAGCCGCCCCATCAGCGCCCGGCCCAGTGAGAGCAGGGCGATCACGAACAGGGTCTTGGCTGCGAAGAGCAGAAATGAGAAGAACGGGGAGAGGTCAATCGAGCCGACATGCGCCGGGGGCAAGACGAAGCCGCCGAGGAAGACCGCGGCGATCAGGGCCGAGCCGGCAACCAGTTCGACGTCAATCGTCAGGCGGAACAGGGCCAGCTTCTTGCCGGAGTACTCGGTGAGCGCGCCCGCGACAATCTCGGTCTCGGCTTCCGGGGCGTCGAACGGCACGCGCTCGAGCTTCGCCTGCAGGGCAATCAGCGCCACGAAGAACCCGACGACGTTCACCGGAATCAGGTAAGGGTGAGCCATGTAGAACCGGCCGACCTCACTGATTTGCCAGTTGGCGGAGAGCCAGACACCGCCCTCCCATCGGCCCGCGAGCATCGCCGGTGCCAAAACTGCGAGGAAAAGCGGCACCTCGTAGCCGAAGAGCTGGGTCAGGTTCCGGAATGAACCGACCATTGCGTAGTAGTTGGTCGAGGACCAGCCGGCCAGGAAATAGACAATCGTGGGGATGCTCAGGAGGTAGACCACGACAATCAGGTCGCCCGGGAATGACGTGTAGGGGAGGCTGACACGAAATACAGGGACCATGATGAACGCAGCAATCGCCGAGGCGAGCGAGAAGAGCGGCAGGGCGTTGAACAGACCCTTGTCGGCCTTCGCCGGGACAATGTCTTCTTTGGACAGCAGCTTAATGAAGTCCGCGACCGGCTGCAGGATGCCGTTGGAACCGGTATGCAGCGGGCCGATGCGGTTCTGCAGCCGGGCGTAGACCTTGCGGTCAAACCACTCGGCGAAAGTCGCATAGGCGAACAGAAAGACCACTCCCGGGAAGACCAGCAGGTAGCCGAGGACATTGACGAGTTCCATAGCCTATGCCTTCCGGTTGCGCAGAATCCACTCGCGGGCGTAGTTCTGCAACTGCGCCCAGGACCACCGGTCATTCCGCCCCTTGCGGTCGGTGAGTCGGACCATCCGGTCGGCACAGCAGAAGCAGGGGTCAATTGCGGCGATGATAATCGGGATGTCGGCGACAAAACAGTTCTTCAGCGTGACCAGGGTCGCGGGTATATTGCCGTAGGTCGGGGCGCGGACCTTGACCCGGTCCGGTTTGTCGCTGCCGTTGGACTTCATGAAGTGGATGTTCTCGCCGCGGGGGGCCTCGTACCGGGCGATCGACTCGCCGGGCGGGATGCGGCGCGGCGCCCGAATTCTGATGTCGCCATCAGGCAGGTTAGCCAGGATGTAGTCGATAATCCGGTAGCACTGAACCAGTTCGAGCGCGCGGACCACGGCCCGGCCCAGGATGTCGCAGGTGTCGGCGGTGATGACATCAAACGGCATCTCGTCGTAGCCGCAGTAAGGGTCATCCTTGCGCACGTCGCGTTTGACACCGGAGGCGCGCGCCATCGGGCCGACTGCGCAGAGATCGAGGGCGTCCTTCTTGGGTAGCAGGCCGACCCCTTTGATGCGGCTGATGAAGGTCGGTTCCGCGGTGCAGAGTCGGATGTAGTACTCGGTCCGCGCCAGGGCGAGCTTGTTCATCTCTTTCAGCCGGGCGATCTGCTCAACGCTGACGTCGCGCCGGACGCCGCCGATGGTGTTCATGCCGTAGTGCACGCGGTTGCCGGAGATGACCTCAAGCATGTCCTGGACGTGTTCCCGGTCGCGCCAGGTATACATGAAGAGCGAGTCGAACCCGACCTCGTGACCGGCGACGCCCAGCCAGAGCAGGTGGCTGTGCACTCGTTCCAGCTCGCCCGTCAGCGCGCGGATGTACTGGGCGCGCCGCGGGACTTCGAGCTTCAGCAGTTCTTCGGCGTTGAGAACAAACGGCGTCGTGTGCGAGGTCGAGCAGATGCCGCAGATGCGTTCGGCAAGGTAGATGCCCTGGATGAACGTCCGTTCTTCAAACGCCTTTTCGATGCCGCGGTGGGCATAGCCCATCCGGACGTCGGCATTGATGACCTGTTCGCCGTCCAGCTCGAAGGTGAAGCACTCCGGCTCTTTGAGCGCCGGATGCTGCGGTCCGATTGGTACTCTAATTCCCGGCATTGACCTTGTAGTCCTTCCTCAAGGGGTAGACGTCCGCAGGCCAGTCCTCAGGCAGGACGTAGCGCCGCGGGTCAGGAATTCCATCAACGATGAAGCCGAACATGTCCTGCAGTTCTCGTTCGTAGAGAATCGCGCCCGGGATGATGTCGGTGGCGGTCGGGATGCGGGGGCGCGAGCCGTCGGCGGCCTTGGGGAACGCGGTCCGGAGCGTGAGTTCGGCCCGGCCGTCGTGGAGATGGTAGAGAACTTCCCAGTTCGCACCGCTGTCCAGCCCGGTAATCGTCGAGACATGATAGAAGCCGAGTTCATCCTTCAGCCATTTCATTACCGGTTTCAGGTCAGCCAACGCCACGCTTACGAACAGGCGGCGCTCCCGCGCGGCGGACGGAGTCGCCCGGGCGCCCCAGCGTTCGGTGACTTTTGCCTGAAGCTCAGTATCGTTCATTTCTTGCCTTGCAGTTTGGCCAGAAGTTGCGCCACGCCGAAGATGAAGGCATCCGGACGCGGCGGACAGCCCGGGATGTACATGTCGACCGGGATCACCTTGTCAATCCCGCCGCTCGAGCAGTAGCAGCCGTTGAAGGGCGCCCCGCCGGTAGCGCAGGAGCCGACCGCAATCACGAACTTGGGGTCCGGGGTCTGGTCGTAGACGCGCTTGAGCCGGGAGGCAATCTGCCGCGTGACACAGCCAGTGCAGAGAATCACGTCGGTGTGGCGGGGCGTGGCCTTGAGCAACACGCCGAAGCGCTCCGCATCGAACCGGGGCATCAGCGCGGCGAGGATTTCGATATCGCAGCCGTTGCAGCCGCCGGCGTTGAAATGCAGGACCCAGGGCGATTTCACCCGGGACCAGTTCGTCAGCCTGGTCAGGACGCTCACTTGGTCACCAGCGCGAACACTGAGAGCATGATAATCACGAGATAGACGATGCCGAGCCAGGCGACCGGCCCGGTGGGCAGGGTCGCCACGACGAGCGCCGCGACGTGCATAACCGTGAAGAAGATGGCGAGCGAGAAGAACAGCTTGTAGCTGATCTGCGCTTTCTGCATCGGCGCGTCCTCGCCGCAGGCGTAGGGGGCACCCTTGGCTTCGGTCATGTTGGTGCGGGGCGCCATGGCCCGGCCCAGCACGTAAAGCAGCAGGCCCACGCCGATGAAGATCAAGAACGCAATCGGCGGGCTCAGGAGTATCTTCATAATCCTACCACTTCAGTTTGGTCAGCTTCCGGATGTCCAGCGAGCCGGTCCGGCGATACAGGTTGATGACCAGGGCAAGCGCGACCGCGACGACCACGACCTCGATGACAATCAGGGTAATCACCACCGACTGCATCAGGTAGGGATTGCGCTGGACATAGCCGGACGCAATCAGGGCCAGGCTGACGCCCTTGGCCAAAACTTCGATGCCGATCAGGAGCTTGATGACGTTGCGCATCGTGACCAGGCAAACGAAACCGAGCAGGAAGATGACCGCGACAATCAGCAGGTCGTAGAGCCAGACAACGTTAGGATCCATGGGGTTCCTCATCGGTCGGCCGATCGCCGGCTACGCCGGGCAGGCCGCCTTCGTTGCGAAACAGGGCCAGGACGGCAAACACGCCGACCAGGATTATCGCCAGCTGGCCGAGGATGTCCAGCCAGCGTACGCGCCACAGGGTATCGGCAAAGCTGGGCGTGGTGACCGTAGTGTGCACCAGCGGCATCCGGGCATGCAGGAACGTGAAGATGACCACGTCGATGGCGCCGACCGCGACCAGAATCAGAATCGGCAGGACCAGCCAGCCCGACTTGCCCTGTTCCTCGTGCTCGGGCTCGTCGCGCCGGGTAAGGCCGATGGTGGAGACCAAGAGGACCATCACGAGCCCGGCGCAGACCGAAAGCTCGAAGACCCCGGCATAGGGCATCCGGAACCAGAAGAAGAGTATCGCCAGCACCGCGCTGCCCAGGGCAAGAGCGATGGCGGCCTTGAGCAGGTCGGTGACGACCACGGCCAGGATCAGGGAGATGACGAGCAGGGCGAGCAGGATCACGTGCAGGGTCATGTTACCTCACAAACAGACTGGTCAGGGTGTTGGCGGCCGGGCTGAGCAGGGCCTGGTTGAGCCAGGGAAAGCCGATACCGAGCGCGAGGCAGAGCAGCGCCAGGACAATCATCGGCAGGGTCATCGCGAACTTCGCTTCGCGCACGCCGGCCAGGGCTTCGTTCAGCTTGCCGAAGAATGCCTTGCGCTGGACTTTCAGGAAGTAGGCCAGGGTGACCACGCTGAACGCGACACCGACCGCGGCGTACCAGTAGTAGATGTTATTGCCCAGCATGTGCCCGGCTTGAATCGCCGCGACCAGAATC
>Ga0315288_10002715_pt1 | contig 22729 bp, 19 predicted proteins | sample YL17G11_20_MG_FD_203454 | JGI IMG/M metagenome (GOLD analysis project Ga0315288, IMG submission 203454) | Sediment microbial communities from Yellowstone Lake, YNP, Wyoming, USA - YL17G11_20 | ecosystem: Environmental > Aquatic > Freshwater > Lake > Sediment | place: USA: Wyoming | collected...
TCCATTTATGAAATTCTTTCTTAACTTGTGAATATCTTTCCTCTTTGATCAATTGAATCAACTCTCCACGGTCAGCCAGACTTGCTTTCCGAAAAGCGATATTTTGTAGAGGTTGTAATACTGGCAGCGGCTCAGCAAGTGAAAGGCATGTAAGGACATGCTTTTCCCGGTGAAAAACAAACTTTCTAAAGGCAGCTTTAGGCAGGCCTAAAAAACCGTGTTCTTTTGCATATTCTATGATATTACCGATCTTGTACATGCTTTAGCGAATGGGTGGTATTTTTCTCAATTCTTCTTAGCCCATTAAGTTGGCAATATATAAACAGTATTATCTAATGTCAAGCTTCAAGCTTTTTCACCGGTTCACTTCTTCTTAGCCTTCATCCCCCACGGAATCGGCCAGGAGGGAATGGGTCGCTGGGCCCTCCAAAGACGTGTTTACGCCTCAGACGAATGTCGTTGTCCAGTCCCCCCCGGGCGCAGCGAATGGTTCATGGTTGGCCAAGTCCTGGAGTATCGGTCTTACACACCGGGGGTCACTGGTTCGAACCCAGTACCGCCCACCAGATATTATCAGGCTAAATAAGGCTCTTCCGGTCCGTTTTCCTTTCAATCCACATACCGTAATTTCAGCGCGAATCGACTAATCTTGTGACATGTTCGTTACACGGGGGAGGAACTTGTTTTAATAAACATAGAAGCACTGGACTCAAAATCCAGATATGCTCATGGAGGGAAACCAAGAAAACCCTGAAGACCGCGAGGGAAATTCGCGGCGGCGGCGGCTTCCCAGCCACAAATGTCAACTTGAGGTCGTCGTTGATCCGGCCACTCGGCAATTACCAGGGAGAATCCGGCGTCCCGTGCGCCGAGGCTCTGGGCCGTTCGTTGAAAGGCCGCACTTCTCCGGCGTGGACGCCGCGGAGGCGCCGGTGCGTTATCTTAGCCGCCTCCACCAGCTCGGGGTAAGGACGGTTCGTCACATCCACGAATCCGATATTATAGTTCTCGCCGTCCATACGACCCAGGACCGGTTGGTCTGTCCACTGGAACCAGTGGGCTCCGATAAAACAGGGCAAGGCCGCCGCCTGTTCGAGATAATAACGGTATCCCTTGGCCCGTTCGGTCTGGTTGGCCGTCTGGACGAGGCCGGCGCCGAGGCCGTCGGCCGGAACACCGAAATGAAACTCCCCGATGAGGACGGGACGGCCGGTGATCTCATAGACCCTCTTTAACTGTTTCGTCGGCTCGTACTCGTAGACGTTAAGGCTGCACACGTCGAAGGCTTTGCCCATCCGCAAGATCGCCTCCGCCGGCACCCCGCCGAAGCGGATGCCCAGGTTGAGATGATTGGGATCGGCCCTCTTAATCGCCCGCCCCATCAGGGTCAGATATCTCTCGAACATGCCATGAACGAATTCCTGGCGGCGCTGGGGGGTGTCTCCCAGAGCCAGATACTCCCGGAGCTTTCGCCGGGTGGCGGTGTCGGGGCCTTTAAGGAACATGTCCACCAGCTCGCTTTCGCGGTTCGGCCAGGGAGGCTCGTTGCCCAGGAAATAGCCCAACAGCCAAGGATCGTCCCGATATTGGAGGCACTGTTTCTCGGCGGCCTGCTCGATGCCGAGGGCGAATTCCTCCGAATAAACGTCCGGCATCCCAAGATAAAACGGTTCCGAGCGCGGCCCTCGGAATGTCACGACATAGGCTTTTCGCTGCCCATCTTCGGACGCCTTCAGGGAAGACCAGTTGCCGATCGTGTTCATGCCCCAGGCGCTCATTCGCCGATGGGCCAAGCCGGAACTCCCGAGCGCCGTTGGCCCGCTTCCCGGCTGGCCGCCTTGGCCGCTCTCACCGCGTATGCAGTTAGCCCCGGTGGAGAGGAACAGATATCCGTCCGGATCGACGAACCACCACCGGCCGTCGATGGACTCGACGCGGAAGAAGCCCGTGGCTTTGACCCGGGTGTTCAGATACCCGCCGTAACGGCTGTAGCCCGACCCGCCTCTGACGTTGAGGCTCTTTTCTTCCTTGGCCAATTCTCTCTCCAGCTGCTCGCGGCTCTTGATCTTGCGAGGCCAATCGGCGTGAGCCCACTGACCGAACTCATCCAGGACCGGCTGCTTCTCCAGGAAATCCGACCTGGCGTCCTCCTTGGAGAGAGTCACGGACCGGATCTCCAGCTCGGGCTTGCCCAGCGGGTAATCCATCGCCACGCTGATCCCCTCGACGTTCTTCAGGGCGCCGAACGGCCCCCAAACCTGCAACCAGAAAGAGTCGGTCCGGCGGTTGTTCGTCGAGGACAGATCCATCCCTCGCTGATCCTTCTCTTTGAAATACTGCAAAGGGATGGAGGCCCTCAACCAAGCATTCTGTCCGAAGGGCTGAAGCATAAGCCGGCGCTTTCCGTCCGTGGTGTGAAGCCACAGCGAAAATCGCTGGGGCGAGGAAGCCCTCATTTCCAGAACGAGGAATCCGAAGTCGGACCAGTCGGAGGGCAATCGGGAGTCCAGCTCTTTCAACGACCATTTATATTCCGCCAACTTGTCCTCGAATACGACCCTCACCGGCTTCTCCAAGGCTTGAGCCATTCCCCCGCAAAGGACCAGCAGGGCGGATATCAGGATTCCGGGCAGCGTCTTCATGGCTCCTCCCCAGACGGCATCACAATGTGAAGGCCGAGGCCTTCTTTAACCTTGCCGTCAATTATTAGTTCGAAATCGACTTCGTTCGTTTTAACGGAGATCCTCGGGGGCGGGATTCGCCCTGCCGGCGACCCCGGCGAGGACGATCGCCACGAGCGCAGCGATCCACGAACGGCGCAAAGCGGGGGGAAGGTTCATCCTTGTACTCCTTTAACTCGCCCCATGATAAAACAGAGGAAATCGAAAATACAAGCCCCTTCTCCAGGGCACTTGACAAAAACACGATTATAGCGTACACGATAATCGTGTTTTTTAGGAGGATCGTAAAATGCTCAGGAACATCACCCTTACCGCGGAGGAGGAATTGATCGACAAAGCCAGGGACAAGGCCCGGCGCGAGCATACGACGCTGAACGCGACGTTCCGCCAATGGCTGCGCCAGTATGTGAGGCGGACCGCCAATACCGCCGATTACCAGTCCCTCATGGATTCGTTGGACTACGCCGGGCCCGGCCGAAAGTTTTCTAGGGATGAGCTGAATGAGCGGTAAATTCTTCCTCGATACAAATATTATTGTCTACACATTCGACGAGAAAAGCTCCGAAAAGCGCGACCGGGCCAGGTCTCTTGTCGCGGAGGCCCTCGTAGAGTCCCACGGCGTCATCAGCTACCAGGTTGTCCAGGAATTCCTGAATGCCGCCCTCCGAAAGTTCTCGAAACCGCTCACGTCCGCGGATGCCGAACGCTACCTCACGGTCGTCCTCGAGCCCCTTTGCTCGGTATTCGCGAGCGTCGATCTCTTCCATCAAGCCCTCGATATTGCGGGCAGGTGGAGATACCCCTTCTTCGATTCGCTAGTCATCGCGGCGGCCATACAAGCCGGGTGCTCCGTCCTCTACTCCGAAGACCTTCAGCACGGCCAGAAAATCGGGAATCTCCGGATCGTCAACCCCTTCCTTGAATCCCCCCAGAGCTGACGAGCCACCGGCCCCTTTCAGTTCGCTTTCAAGGCGCTCAGCCGTTTCTTCGCGTCCTCGACTTCGGGAATACCGGGATCAGCGTCCTTCCAGAGGTTGAGGAATTTTTGGTAGCTGGCCCGCCGACGGCGGGAGAATATGTCCTCGGTGGCGTCCGGGTGTTGAGTCATGATTTGCAATCCCCATATTGCCAAAAAGACGTGCGTTATCGTACGATGACTCGTGCGGAGGGATAAGATGACTAAGACCGGTCGGAATGTGCCGTGTCCTTGTGGCAGCGGAAAGAAAGAAAAAAAACGCAAACTCGAGAAGGATAGGCAGAAGACACCGAAGCCGCCGAATGTGAAAGGAATGCACGATCTCAGACAGGTCATGGAAAAAGAACCTCTCAAGATGGAAGATGCTGAGATATCTCGAGCTCAGGACCTCGTCTATAATGGCTGGGAGGTCTTGGCGCAGGACCCGCGCGAGGCGAAAAAATATTTTGAGAGGGCCATCAAGCTCGATCCTGATTTGGCCGACGCGTATAACGGCCTGGCCGAGGTCGCGATCTCCAGGGGAAGCTTCAACGCGGCCGAAGATGACTATCGGAAGGCCTATGAAAAAGCGAAAGCAAGACTGGGGACGGAAGACAAGAAATCCTTTGCCTGGTGGGGAGAGCTTGAGACCAGACCGTACATGAGAGCCCGTCATGGATTGGGCCTGCTCTATCTCGAGGCAGGAAGATTCGACGAAGCGATCGGCGAGTTCAAGGACCTCCTCCGGCGAAATCCCAACGACAACCAGGGAGTCCGCTATCTTATCGCGCCGACGCATCTATTAAAAAATGATCTTCAGGGCGCCCAGGGAGCGTTTGATTGGTATAAGAGCCATTATTCAAGAGATATTTCTGATCCCCACTTCCTTCTTAGCTGGGCACTCGCCTTGTTCATGGCTACGCGATATGGGGAATCGGCCGCAAAATTCCGGTCGACGATCTTCGCGAATCCCTATCTTATCCCTCTCATCCTGGGAGAGGAACCTAAGGTATTACCGATTTGGCATTCGAATAACCTGATGCAGCTTGATTATGCCCATGAGTATTTCAGATGGTATGGAAAGCTATGGGCTGGAAAGGATGAGGCGGTCCGCTTCCTCCATTTCATTTGGGAGGATCAGGAAATCCGGGGGGATTATGAACAGTGGGTTGAGCTGTGGACCAAGCTGAAACGGGTCAAGGATGTGAACAAGAGAATTCCGATCATCGACCTTACCCATAGGATCGAGAACAAAAAACTTTCAGCGATATTTCTCCGGAAATTGAGGGAATTCCTGGCGTCCCGCGATGTCGATGCTCCGGGGTCTCCTGGGGAGGGCGGTCTCATCAATTAGCAAATCCAAGCCAACCGTCGCCCGTTCGAGCGAGGCCAGGATTACTTGGTCTTTTTTGCCGCTTCCCGGAGATACCTAAGATCCTCCAAATCCTTGGGCCGCCCGCAGGCTTCCTTGTTCTTGATCAGGGCGGAGAGGCCGATGTAGTGAACGGTGACGCTCTGCTTCCGGATGAGGAGAGTCTGCGGAGACCTGCCCTTCCAGACCTCGGAAAAATTGACGCCGGAAATGGCATTGATCAGATCGATCCTATTTGGAGGATAGCCGAATTGGATGATCGTCCCCTTGGTCGCGAGATCGGCGGGAGACCCTATCCCTGGAACCGGACCAGCCCAAAATTCCTGGAGCGCGTAAAACAGAGCTCGGCAATTTTTCGGAGAGGGTTCGAAAAAGATGTCGATGTCGCCGGTGAGCCTGGCGAAGCCGTGATAGATCACAGCTTCCGCCCCGACGATGAGATATCGGACCTTGTGCTTGAAGAGAATTGAGAGGAGATCCTGGATATCCTCCGGAAAGTAGGGCGGGGTCATTTCGCGTCCTGAACGTCCCGGATGCGCCGGGGATTCGCTCCGTAATATCTCTCGCGGAGCTCACGGGCGATGCGCTGGCGTTCTTCCGGACTCAGGCTGATATAGTACTGGATGTCCCAAGCTTCCTGTTCGTTAAAGCTTTTGAATATTTTCACGACCTTGGACACCCGCTTCACAATAATATTATCTCATACCGAAGACTTCGAGAAAAGCGCATTTATCGAAGATAAGATTTCAACCGGCGATAAGCCAGTGCTTAGCCGTGATGGGGACATAAACCGGAGCTTGGAGGATGTCAAGACGGCCGGAAGACGAGGCAGGACGACTGGGCATGCTTCCAAATCTCAACGCAATCGCAACGTTTTCTCAACGCCTTCCCTTGTTCTTTCCTGTAGAATCCTAAGTGTCGCACAGGATGGGCGGAGAGGCCGTTTGCGCGATGAAGGTTGACTCGTCAAATTTACAGGTATAATCTTTTGATCAGCCGGAGGAGAGGAGAGGCGTGAGACTTGATTGGCAGAGAAAGGCGGTCGTTCTCTTCGCCGCCTCTCTGTTGATCTTGAGCGTCGTCCTCGTTTTCTTCGCCCTCAGAGAAGCGGAGCGAGAGAAGCTTCTGAAGGAGCAGGAGATCGAGGGCGAGCGGCAACGGCTGGCCGAGACCGTTACCGGGCGGGCAGAATCTCTTATCAGGGAAGCGGAGGAACGTGTTCTCCAAGCCCTGAAGAACGGCTTAAGTGCAGGCGATCCCGATCCCGCTCTCTTGGCCGCCGCTTCAAAGGATATTATCGAAAAAGGGACGCTTGTTTCCGAGATCTTTTTCGTCGACAGCACCGGCCAAGCCGTCTTTTTTGCCTCCAAACCGCTTTTTCTTCTTCCGGGAGAGAAACAACGGGCCAGGGAAATTTCGTCCGAATTAGAGAATGACGGGCGCTGGAAAGAGGCGGAGGACGCTGAATTCCGATTGAACGATTACTCCCGGGCCATAACACTCTATCAGGGATTGGCGGCGAAGACGAATGACCGGGCGCTGGGCTCGCTCCTCCGGAACCGGTTGAGCCGGTGCTATGCGAAGCTGGGGAGATATGAAAGGGCCATCGCCGGATACAGGGAGCAGCTCCGGATCGGACCTCCCGAGTTGACCTCGGACGGGATTCCGCTGGGAATCATCGCCTTCGACCAGATCGGGAACCTCCATATCAAAAGAGGGCAGAAAGCGGAAGCGGCCGCGGCGTTTCTCGAGCTCTATCGGGGCCTCCTGGATTCGCGCTGGCCTCTGACCAAAAGCCAGTTCGAATTCTTCAAAACCCAAGCCGAGAGCCAAATCCTGGGGATTGCGCAAGAGACAGACGCCCGCCCGGAACCGGAATGGAGCGACGCTTTTCAAAAGTTGAAGAAGACTGAAAACGAGCGGCTCTCCCGGACGAGGATTCTGGAAAGGGTTCAGGAGCGGATCATCCCTCTCATGAGGCTCGAAGCACGCGAATCGGAGACGGGCTTCGAGAAATTCCGGCATGCCGCCGAACCGACGGATTCGGGCCTTCTTTTAGCCTCTTTTCTGCCCCTGAAAAAGAGCACAATACTCGGCATGCTTTTCGATCCGCAGGCTCTAGCCCGCGGGCTTTTCTCTCCGGCCTCTGGGAAAGCCGGGCTGCGGGAAGGCTGGTCGGTCAAGGTCGTCGATGAAGCCGGGAAGGCCATAGCGGGCCCAAGCCTATTATTCCAAGAAAAATCGGAGAAAGTCGGAGAATCTCGGTTGGCGTTCTCGGGCGGATTTGCGGATTCTTTTCCCCCATGGAAGATCAATATTTATCAGAGCGCCGTCGACGCCTCGGAGAAACAATTCTGGTTCAAAAGGAATATTTACATTCTGACGCTCGCGGTCGTCATCGCGGCTCTTTTTTTCGGCGGTTTCCTGGCGATCCGGAGCACAGCCAAGGAGCTGAAACTTGCCAAGCTGAAATCGGATTTCGTGGCGACCGTATCCCACGAATTCCGGACCCCGTTGACCTCGATCCGCTACATGGCGGAGCTTCTGCAGAGGGGGCGAGTCCGCGAGGAGGAGAGAAAACAGGAGTACTACAAAACGATAACGAGTGAAAGCGAGCGTCTGAGCCGGCTCGTGGAGAACCTCCTCGATTTCTCCAAGATCGAGACGGGCATGAAAGAATACCGGATGGAGGAGACGGATGTCGCGGCCCTGGCGGCCGAAGAAGCCGATCGGTTCCGCCGTCAAACGATGCTCAAAGATTTCAGCCTGGAGACGGAGATCGCTCCGGAGATGCCGGTCATCCATGCGGACAGGGAGTCTCTCTCCAGGGCGATTGGCAACCTGCTCGACAACGCCGTGAAATATTCGGGCGAAAATCCGCAAGTTGTCTTGAGAGCCTGGTTTGAGGGGGGAAATGTCTGTCTCCAGGTCGAGGACCATGGGATCGGCATCGACAAGTCCGAGCAGAAAAGAATCTTCGAAAAGTTCTACCGGTCCGAGAAGGCTCAGGAAAGCAACGTTAAAGGAAGCGGCATCGGGCTTCCTTTGGTCGACCATATCGTCAGGGCGCACGGAGGGAAAGTCCTTCTCGAGAGTGACTTGGGAAAAGGGACACGAGTGACCATAAAACTTCCGGCCGGGCTGCCCGATAAAAAGGAGGGGGACGAAGATGGATAAAATCCTTATCGTCGAGGACGACAAGGCCATCCTCATGGGACTCAAGGACGATCTCGAATTCGAGGGCTACGAAGTCACGCCGGCCTCGAACGGGAAAGAAGGCCTGAACAAAGCGCTGGACGGGAGCTTCCAGCTAATCGTGCTGGACATCCTTCTGCCCGGGCTCAACGGTTTCGAGGTGTGTAAAAAGTTGAGGGAAGCCGGGGTGGGCACCCCGATCCTGATGCTCACGGCGGCGAAAACGGAAGAAACGGATAAAGTGGTGGGATTGGAGCTGGGGGCTGATGATTATGTGACCAAGCCCATCGGGTCCCGGGAACTCGTCGCCCGGGTCAAGGCGATCTTAAGGAGAACGAGAAAGGAGGAGGAGCCGGATGATGTTTTCACCTTCGGCGATGTCACGGTCGATTTCAAGAGCCATGTGGCTTCGAGATCGGGCGAGGAACTCCATCTTACGGCCCTGGAATTCAAGCTGCTCAAGTTTTTCATCGAGCGCCGGGGCCAGGTTGTAACGAGGGATCAAATTCTCGACAGGGCCTGGGGCGATATCGTCGTCGCCTACCGGACCATCGACCCGCACATCGTCCACCTGAGGAAGAAAATCGAGGATGATCCGGCCGATCCCAGGCATCTCCTCAGCATCAGGGGGGTGGGGTATAAATTCGTGGAATGAACGGCCGGCCATGAAAGCTCATCGGAATCGCAACGCGAGCTTAACCACCGGGCGCGGAAAAAAACCTATATTATCCCTGTGCGATTACGACAGGGAGGTCCGAAAATGAATCGAAAAAAACTCTTTTTTTGGGTCCTGACCATTTTGGCGGCGCTTCTGATGACCACCTTTGTGACCGTCCAGGCTTGGCCCGATTTCTCTCAGCAGTCGGCCGAAGATCTCTACCAGTCCGCGCTCATGAAGAAAGAGGCGGAGGGAGACCTGAAAAGTGCCGTCAAGCTCTTTCAAGACATATTGACGAAGTTCCCGGGTAAAAGGGACATCGCGGCCAAAGCCCAGCTGCAGATCGGGATCTGCCTTGAGAAACTGGGCACAAAAGAGGCGGAAAAGGCCTTTCAGAAGGTGATCGACAATTACCCGGAGCAGTCGGATGCGGTCAGAGAGGCTAAGGAAAAGCTCTCCCTTCTCCTCAGGTCCCGAGCCCTCATTGAAACGGGAAATGCTGAGTTCAAAATCCGCCAGGTATGGGCGGGCCCCGGCGTTGATATCTGTGGCGCCGTCTCCCCCGACGGCCGGTTTCTCTCCTTTGTGGATTGGGAGACCGGCGACCTGGCTATCAGGGAACTCGGCTCGGGAAAGAACCGCCGCTTGACGAACAAGGGCTCCTTTATGCAGTCCCCGGAATTTGCCTTGTTTTCCGAATGGTCCCCGGACGGCCGGCAGATTGTTTATCAATGGTTCAACAAGGATCAAATGTTTGAACTTCGCCTGGTGGATGTTGAGCAGCTAAAACCCCGGGCACTCTACCGTAGCAAAGAGAAAATGGAATATGTTCAGGCTTTTGATTGGACGCCCGACGGCAAGCAAATTTTGGCGATCTTTTTAAATGCAGGCAATGAAAGGCTGGCCATTGAGGGGAAAGCCATCCTTCATTTGGGGCTGATTTCTGCTGAAGATGGCGCTGTGCGTTTTCTTAAAAAGTTTGATATCGATGTTGATAGAATTCCCTACTCATTCAATTTATCTCCTGACGGGAAGTACATTGCCTATGACAGTCAACAGAAAGATGATCCTTTCAATCGCGACATTTATCTGCTCTCGGCCGACGGGAGCCGCGAAGTCCTGCTCGTTGATCATCCCGCTCTTGACTATGTCCTTGACTGGACACCCGACGGGAAGGGCCTTATCTTTGGCAGCGAGCGCGCCGGATCACGGGGCGCCTGGCTTATTCCGGTCGTCGACGGAAAACCTCAGGGTTCACCAGAGTTGATAAAGCCGGATGTCGGGTCGATCGATGGCATGGGAATTACCAGACAAGGGGCCTTTTTCTATGGGCTTTCGCAAAATATTTCCGATGTCTATGAAACCAGGCTTGATCCCGCAACAGCAAAAGTCCTGGATCCGGCAAAAAAGACAGCCTTGCACTACGAGGGGCACAACGCATACCCCGCATACTCGCCGGATGGAATGTATCTTGCTTATATGTCCAGCCGAAGTACTCTCGGTAACTTGGGAGCGAGAAGTTCCGAGGTTCTTTGCCTCCTTTCTCTCGAGACCGGACAGACCCGGGAGCTGAGAACCGCTCTGCCGATGGCGAGTTATCCTCGTTGGTCTCCGGAGAGCCGCTACATCTCCCTTGAGGGGCGGGGTAAAGACAGGCGTCCGAGTATTTTCCGGTTCGACACGCAAACAGGCGATGCCATCCCTCTTGTTCAATTCGACGGCGGACCAAATCTCTTCTCACATAGGTGGTCCAAAGATGGGAAATCCATCTTTTATGCAGGCGGCGGCCGGACGGGCGAACCCTCATATGTTTATGTTCACGACATCGAAACCGGACAAGATAAGAAACTCCTCGGCTCTCCAGCCGATGCCAAAGACATCGATATCTCTCCGGACGGGAAATGGCTGGTCCTTTTGAACAGGGATAAGAAAAGAACGATAAAAATTATGCCGGTATCGGGTGGAGATCCCCGAGAAATATACAGTTTCGAGCACGATGGGGAATCCGTAATTACGCCGGCCTGGAGCGCCGACGGCCGCTATATCCTCTTCTCTAAGAAACGATCAGCGACTGACGATATGTGGGATCTTTTCCGTGTCTCCGCGGAGGGAGGAGACGCCCAAAAAATTGATTTATCGATGAATCAATTCCGGCATTTGAGCGTTCATCCCGATGGACAGCATGTCGCCTTTTCATCCGGGGGTTTCAGTCCCAGATACGCGGAAGTCTGGGTGATGGAGAATTTTCTGTCCTTGGACAAGATCAAGAAATAGGGGATAAAGGACGGTTTGTCGCGGCCCTCATGAATTTTTAAGAAACGGAGAGCCCAACGTATAAGTGGCATCACAACCGCCCACCCCTCATCAAAAATTGGGCGGAACAAAATAAGAAAGATTAATCGGTTCCAACGAAATCTAAAATAGCGCCAGCTTCATCTTTTTTATAAGTTGTGGCGCTGCTGTCAACGAGGGAATTTCGATTATTAAATTATAATCTCCGGCGGTTACGTTCTTGAAACCTAGCTTGAAAGCACCGCTCCACACCTTGGAGCTCTTGTCCCAGGATTCGGCAACTTTTTCCCCTTCGATCCGTTGTGTGAGACCATTCTCATCAATGAGATCGAATCTGGCTTCGATCGGGGAGCCTTGAGGATAATAAATTTGGCAAAAGATAAAGGCGCCCTCCGTTCTGGAAAATGAGCCGGCGATCTTGGGGAAGAACTTCATTTGTCCGAACTCCAAGGAGCCGTCTTTGTCGTTGAGAGAAAATGATCCCTTTTTGTCGATTTCGCTCGGAGTCGCATAACCTAAAATGCAGTTGATGATCGCCGCATCCTTGGCGCCCTTCACTGGAGGCCCCGCAAGATTCGTTATCCATGTCCCGATGTCTCCGGTCTCCGGATCGAAAAGGGCAAAGACAACGCGGTATTCACTTTCCGGAAGCTCAAGGCTTGGGCCGATAAAATGAAACCTGAGAAAATCCAGGGATGAAAGGCGATCCTTAGGGGAATCGAAGTCCAGGGGCATCGCGACATTGCCTACCAGAACGCGGTTTGCTTCGTCTTTTCCCTTTATCCAGAAATGAAGTTCGTAAGCCTTTTTTCCGTTTCCGGCGAATCGATCCTTAAAAAACTCTCTCCCTGCCAAGGCAACGTTCATCCAGGGCCGATATTTCCCTGAACCGAGGGAAAAGGGAATGAACTCCGCGCTTAAAGGGAGCTTATTCAGGAAAAGGTCGGGATTATAAAAAGCCTTGGCTAAAATGAGCCGTTTGGTCGCTTCAATCGGGGAATCAGAATAGCCCTCTCTGAAGCGGATCTGGATGTCATCTCGGCCTTTAACTCTAACTTGGATCTTGTGATACCCCGGCTCACTTTTTTTCTTCGGGGGATAATAGCTCAGTTGGTAATAATAGCGCAGGTCATTTCTAAGCATCTGCCTGAAGCTTTCGATCTTGTTGGATCCTCTGAGGAGCTCAGCGCCGGTTTTTTCTGAGAGCATCCTCAGATTTTGAAGCTGCCGATATCTCTCATTGATCAGGATTTTTTGAGATTCAGCCGATTCTCGATCGAAGTATTCCGCTGAAGCGCCGGCAAAAATATTCTTGGCGAATATTCCGGGATCGAGCGAGTAAATAGATGTATTGCGGTCATTGGCAACTCGGATAATCTCTTTTAAAACTTCATCTCCGGTCTGAAACAACTTTTTTCCGAGAATTCCAAAAGGATCAAAAATGTTAATTCTCCCTGTGCGAGCGAATTGATCGTTTATGCTGGTCCGCAGATCGCCCACTCTGAAGGTGTCGATATCGGGAAAGCCGCTGCTCACGAACAGAAGGTTTTTCCTCCCCGGGAGATTCTCCAGCATATAGATAGAGGCTAAGAGTCCGCCGATTGTTCGCGTAAGTTTATCCGTTACAATATTCGCGTGTTCAAACGTCCGCATTTCGTAAAAAGGTCGTAGAAGCCCTAAGTTTTCATAACCGCCGCTTCCGTCTTGGCCCACATATCTTGCCATGAAAAGGAGATCGTTATAATCGAGAAGCTCCTGGGAAGGGAAAAAAGCGCCTTCGGCAGATTTTGCAGTTGCGGCTCTGATGAGCTCCTCCTGGTCGGTAAATGGTTGGATAATTTTCAGCCCTTTTTGATTATCCAGGAAGAGAACCATCACTTCCACGTCGCTCTTAGCTAGCGGGACGAGCTCGTCAGCGATCTGCTGCGCCGCTTTCTTAAGCTCTCTGTCCCAGGCGTTGATTCCATCAAAAAGGACGGCGAGCCGTCTTTTTGGCACGATATCAGCGGTCAAGGTCTTTTTTTCCTGTATCACCTTGAGATCGGATTTTCCCAGACTAATAAGGTCGCACGAATTGATGTTGATTTCGTTTCCGTCTTCGAAGAGCTCAAAATCCTTCAACTTCAACCCCGGAAAAAATTCTCCGCCTTTGGTGGCTATGACGTCGACGAGAATCAGACGGACTTCAACCTCGTGTTTTTGTTGTTGTAATCCTCTCTCTTCTTTGTATCCGGCGGCCCATAATGAAAGAATAAAGAAGCTTAGCCCGGCTAAAAGGGCTTTTTTGTGTTTTCCCATCATGTAATTCTTCCCTACCCCGAAACTCGAAGGAAATTCTTTTTCCTCTACGAAAATTTTAACGCCCGTCAATAATCGATGTCAATAATGTATCTTATTAACCAGTGCAATAAATAGCTTGCAATATGGGATTTGATATGATAGGCTATTTTCATGAAGAACAAGGATGCCAGATCGTTGCCTCCGGCCGCCCAGGAGCAGCTCCGTCGGCGGGCCGTTCAGGCTGTTCGGGATGGAATGACCCAACTGGAAGCGGCCCGGATATTCGGTGTCACCCGGCAGACCATAGGTGTCTGGGTCAAGAAAGTAGGGAACAAAAGCCTGGATGTCCTGGCCGCGAAGCCGCAAGGTCGGCCCATAGGAAAAACTCTTCCGCTCCGTCAGGCCAAGATGATCGCGCAAGCGATCTCCAACAAGCCTCCCGACCAGTTGAGGCTGCCTTTTTACCTGTGGACGAGAGAGGCGGTGGGAAGCTTGATCGAAAAGCGTTATGGGGTACGTCTTTCGGTCTGGACCGTAGGCCGGTACTTGCGGGAATGGGGTTTTACGCCCCAGAAGCCGATCAGACGGGCGTTTGAGGCCGACCCGGAGGCAGTCCGGCGCTGGTTGGAGGAGGAATATCCGGTGATCAGAGCCCTGGCCCAGAGGGATAAAGCGGAGATTTACTGGGGAGACGAGATGGGACTTCGGTCGGATCATGCGACAGGAACGAGTTGGGGGTTGAAAGGGCAAACGCCGGTGATCCGGGGGACGGGACAGCGGTTCGGCTGCAGCATGATTTCGGCGATCACGAACCGAGGCCAGTTGTATTTCATGGTTTTGAACAAGAAATTTCGGGCCCGGGTTTTCATCGATTTTATGAGACGATTGGAGCGGCAGATGCCGCGCCGGATTTATCTCATCGTGGACCGTCATCCCGTCCACCGGGCGGGAGCGGTGAAGAAGTGGTTGGGAGCAAAAGGGCGACGGGTGAGATTGTTTTATCTTCCGGGGTACCGGCCGGACTTGAATCCGGACGAGTATCTGAATCAGGACGTCAAGAGCAACGCGGTGGGCCGTCGCCGGCCTCCCGACGAAGAGACGATGCGGAAAGACGTCTCCGGCTATCTTCGCGGACGTCAACGCCGACCCCATATTGTGATGAACTACTTCAAGCACGAGAGCGTCCGTTATGCCTCTTGAATGCAATCAATTTATCGCTCCCGGTAATAACTAGTGTTAGCTCAAACATAGGAGGAAACGAAAAGGTAATAAAGCCTCGGCAGCGTTCTTTCAACAAGGGAAAGTCTCAATATCACAAAAGGAATAGAATGGTTCCTTTGAAATGAAATGAATAGCTAATCTTTTTGTGCCATGAGCCGGCAGGCAAGGCTTTAAGCTGAGAAAATCCTGATTTAGTTCCTCATCCGCTGGAGTGAGTTGTTAGATTCCTTTCTTATAGACATCTCGCCTATGACCTATTCTGAGGATAACGACAGCATCTCCTAAAATGGCATAGATGACCCTATAGTCACCGACCCGGTATTTTCGAAGACCGGCAAACGGCCCTTTGAGAACCGGATAAGCATCTGCCTTCTTTGTAAGCTCTTCCTCAATTTGGTCTAAAATACGGCCGGCCTCTGCCTTGGAAAGCTTTTTCAGGTCGCGCTGGACGGACTTTTTGTAAATGATATTATAAGCCAAGGGATTTTCTCAGCTCTCGACCTGAAATAATAGGATCTGTTTTGTCATGGAGCCGGTCGAGCGCAACTTGGAGATCCGCATAGTCATCAATGTAAGATTCCAACGCTTTTTGAATGATGTAAGAACGGGAACGTTCTGTTTCTCTGGCGATGCTGTCCAATTGATCGGAAAGCTCTTTGGGGAGTCTGACTGAAATGGCTGTATTCATAAGGCACCTCCTGATGCTCTTGTAATACATTGTATACAGGAGCCTCTAGAAAGTCAACATGGAAAGGGAAACGCGAAGCTGACAAAATTCTATCGGCAATTTTGGGAATCAGGCGGGAGTTGCATCCCGGCACATTTCCCATTAACATGGAATATTAATCATCGTCGAAGGAGTTTCCGCATGCGCCCAGTCGAAATCAGGCCCGGCATCCATTGGATCGGCGTCAATGACCGGACGACGGATCTGTTCGAAGGCCTCTGGCCCATCACCCAGGAGGGCGTCTCGTACAATTCCTACCTGGTCTCCGGCGAGAAAACGGCCATCATCGACCTGGCCAAGTCCATCAAGGTGGACGAGTTCTTCAGCCAGGTCGAGGAAGTCGCCGGCCTCTCCAAGATCGATTACCTGGTCGTCAACCATCTCGAGCCCGACCACTCGGGCCTCCTGACGACCTTCCGGCGCCTGGTGCCGCGCGCGACCATCCTCGGATCCGCCAAGGCCGTCGATATGCTCGGAAAATTTTTCTCCATCACCGAAAACGTCCGGGCGGTCGCGGACGGCGAAACCCTGTCCTTGGGCGGGAAAGAGCTGAAGTTCTTCTCGACGCCGTTCGTCCATTGGCCCGAAACCATCATGACATACGAGACGGGCGGGCGCGTCCTGTTCTCCTGCGACGCCTTCGGCGGCTACGGCGCCATCCGGGGCGGGCTCTTCGATGACGAATGCCTGAACCCCGGGTTCTACGAAGCCGAGGCGCTCCGTTATTACTCCAACATCGTCGCCTCCTTCAGCGCGCGGGTGCTGGCCGCCATAGATAAGCTGGCCGGCGTCCCCATCGAGGTCGTCGCCCCCTCCCACGGGCTGGTCTGGCGCAAGGACCCGGGCCGCATCATCTCGCTCTACAAGAAGTGGGCCGGGTACGCGGCGGGGCCGGCCGAGCCCGGAATCACCCTGATCTACGGCTCCATGTACGGCAACACCGAGAAAATGATGAACGCCGTGGCCCAGGGGATTTCGTCCCACTGCGTTCCCCTCCAGATCTTCGACGCCGCGCGCACCCACGCGAGCTACATCCTGACCTCGCTCTGGCCGAACTCCGGCGTGGTCGTGGGCGCCCCGACCTACGAAGTCCGGCTCTTTCCGCCCGTAGCCCAGGTCCTGAACGAAGCCGCGCTCAAGCACGTCTCGAACAAAAAGGCCGCTTATTTCGGGAGCTTCGGCTGGAGCGGCGGGGCGCTCGGAGAGATGAAGAAAATCGTCGAGCCCTTGAAATGGGACATCCGCCAAACGCTGGAATTCAACGGCTGCCCGCGGCGCGAGGACCTCGCGAAAGGGGAGGAGTTCGGGAGGCAATTCGCCCGGCTCATCAAACAAAAGGCTTGAAATATAAAAAGGCTTGCATTCAAAATTTTCTGTGATATAATTGATCCAAGTTTTCTTGCGCCGGCTGGAGAAAACTTCTGCCCACCTAAAATAAATTTTCCCTTTTCTGCTGACAACAGCCGGCCTTTGCCGGATGCGCGGATTTGTCGGGAGAGCGGAGAGAATGCTTTGAGATCGATTTTGCTCATTCGCCTCGGCGGATTGGGAGACCTGCTCGTCGCCTATCCTTCCATCTCGCTCATCCGCAGGGTTCTTTCGTCCGGCCGCGGGCCAGTTTCGCGCCAGAGCGCTGAAAAAAAACAGGCCGGCCGAGGCGCCGAGGAAAGTCAGGCCGGCCAAAGCATGAAAGGACCTCAGACCCTCCATCCGGCAGGCGAGCGCGAAAGAGAATTCGATGAAGCCTTTCTCCCGGCCGCGTTATCCTTGGCCTGCCGCGCGGAATACGGCGTTCTTCTGAAAGAAACGGGAGTTGTGGACGATCTCCTTGATGCGGGGAGCGCTCCGGTCTCCGAGCTTTTCGGAGGAGCGGGTATTACGACAGCGTGGGAAGGGCGGTCCGTCCCGTCGCCTGCATCGGCATACGACCTTGTCGCCGGCTGGATGCAGAGCGAAACGACGCGCGCGGATCTCGAGCGATTTCTGCGAACGCCCGGCGGTTCCCGCGTTCACTTGATGGGCGTTCGGCCGGGCTCCGGCCGGCTCAGCCGGTTCTTTTTCGATGAGACGCGTGAATTCCTGCGGCGCGAAGGCGCCGCTTCGTTTCCCTCGTTTGAAGAATGCGCGTTCCTGCGTGTCCCTTCGAGTTGGACGGAAGAGGGAAAGAAGCTACGGCCTGCAAGCGGCATGAAATCCGGCGATGCAAAATCCAGCGATCCGAAATCCGGCGACGAGAAATCCCGCGATGCGAAATCCATCGAAAAATTCGCCGTGGTCCACGTCGGAAGCGGAAGCCTCAGCAAGCGCTGGCCGCTCGCGAATTTCATGGATGTCGTCAGCCGCCTGGCCGCAGCCGGCGTTTACGGGACGATCGTGAGCGGCGAGGCGGAGGAAGACATCGTCCCATCCTTAATGTCCGCGGCACTTCCGAAAGGATGGCAATGGGTTCATCAGCCGCCGCTTCGCGCCCTCGCCGGAATGATCGCCTCCGCCGGCCTTTATCTCGGCAACGATTCGGGCGTGACGCATCTCGCCGCAGCCTGCGGAGCGTCCGGCGCGGCTGTTTTTCGGAGAGAATTTGAATCCTTATGGGCGCCCTATGGCAATATTCATGTCATAAGCGCCGATGATATAAAAAATATCACTTCCGCGGCCGTCTGGGAGCGCTGTTGCCGAATATTGGCGATAATCTGAATTGTTAACAACTTGCGGCGTCCCGCGGCGGCGCGTTCCCGGATTTCAAAAAGCTGCACAATACGTGTGCAAAGAGTCAGATCTTGCATTTTATCAGCCGATTAGCCGGGAAAACCACAAGGTTTTTCACAGGGTTTTTCACAGTTCTGTTGAAGCCGTTTTCTAATTGATTATAAACAATCGAGTTGCCGGGAAATCCGTTTTTTTGAAAAAAATTCCGGCCCGAGTGACAAAATTTATGATCGATAAAATCCGCCGTGTCCGAGCAGTTATCCTTTTAAAAAAACGCGTTGTTGTGTTATGATAAACGGCAGCGAGAGAACGCCAGGAACATGGGAAACGACAGCTGGAGGGACGACCTGAGGAGTTGCTTCGCGGGCATCCGGCTCATCGAGGTCTGCAAGCACGATACGCTCCTCAATTTCAGCCACTTCTGCGAGTTCATCGCCGAGCCCGCCTTCGAATCGCTCTCGGAAGAGCTGAAGGAGGTCGGGCTCCGGACGAAATACCGCCGGCAGAAGGACGAGTCCGCCGCCTTCGAGATCGGTTTCCCCAAATCCCGCCGGGTCCAATTTTCCTACGTCATTATGCTTCCCAAGAATTCCGTCGACCTCAAGCTGACGCTGAAGGTCCGCGGCCGGAAATCGGAGAGCAGTCCGTTCGAGGACACCGACCTGCCGTTCATGCAAGGCACAATGCCCGGGGACGTCCTCAAGCTGACCAAGGAAGACCTCGTCCTGGACATCGTCGAGAGGTACAGGGATTTCATGTATCGGGCGCTCACCTCGCCGGCGTAAGCGCTGTCAGTAGCGCAGCGGCTCGGCGCCGCCACCCGCACTCCCCACCCCGCCCCCCGGCTGTTATCTATCCCGCAGCCGTTCAGATATTTTCGATTCCTCTGATCTCGCGGTTTGACCCGCTCCTTCACATCCCCTTGTTGATCCAGTCCAGGATCTTGAACAGGTACTCGTAGTCGGGCCGGTCCGCGGTGTTCTGCGAAAGGTACTTGAACTGGACGACGCCGTTCTTGTCCACGATGTAATAGGTCGGGATGTTCTGATCGACCTTGCTGCCGCCCCATTCGGTCATGAACAGGCCCAGCCCCTTGGAGACCGCGCGGTCGGCGTCGACCAGGATGGGGAAGGGCGTCGGCACCTCGCCCGGCTTCATGCTCAGGTCCTTGGGGAAGAGCATGCGGTAGCGCGCCATGGACATTTTGGCTTTCTCGTCGAGTTTATCCGGCTCTGCCGGGTTCTTCGTTCTCTTGATCTTCTCGAGCTGGGCCGGCACGACCTCCAGCCACTGCTTCACGATGTCCGCACTGTAGGGCAGGACGACCAGGACCTCGGCGTTGTATTTCTTCCGGATCTCGCGGGCCTGCTCGAGGTCGACGAGCTCGGCGTATTTGTAGTTGCAGATGGTGCACCAGGCGCCCTCCGCCGCATAGCCGCGCGGGAACATGAGGATGACGTTCTTGCCCTTCAGGCTGGAGAGGGTCAGGCTCCCGCCCTGGTAGACGGGCAGCGTGAAATCGGGCATGGGCTGCCCGACGGTGACCGGCCTGATCGCGGCCTGCTGGGAGAAGCCCGGAAGCGATAAGGCGAGAAGCAAAAACGCGCCGGCCGCCGCGGCCGCCACTTTTTTCTTCAAAATGTCTTTCATGAGGACCTCCTTCCTTTGGATTGGGATTATTATAATGGATTTGGGGCCGGGATGGCGATTCGTCCGGCCGATTTCCTGTTTTTCAATTTTTCATAATTTCCCTGAGGAGCGCCCTGCCGGCCGTAGCGTCGAGCCCGCTGTGAACGACCCCGGCCCGGCGGCCGGCCTGATGGAATTGGAAGTAGCGGCCCTCGGCGCTCCGGCCTTCGAGGACGCCGTTGGCCGACCGGACGTCCCGCAGGAATTCTTGGAACAGGGCTTTGACCTTTTCCAGCTGCGGCTCGCGGTCGCGGCCGAAATGGATGAGGACCAGGCGGGCTTCAGACCGGCTGTAGCGCGCGGAAACGGCCCGGGCCGTGTCCTTGAATCCCCAAAAGTCCTCGGCGAAGAGCGGCGACTCGGTCTGCGCGGCCAGGTCGCCCCGGATGTAACGTTCGGTCCCGGAGATGAGGTTTTTCTTCGGCAGATAGCCGAGCATGGGGACCGAGGGAGGCCCGCCCGCGATTTTGGCGACGGTTGCGACGGCGAAGTCCTCTAGCTCTTTTTCCGTGGTGTCGACGCCGGTGATATTGACGTAAAACGTATCCCGGGCGAAGTTGACCTGCCTATCGCTCGTCCAGTTGGGCCACGGGATGTGCACAGAGGCTTTTTCGTCCCCGGCCCGCTTCACCGAGTAGATGCCGAAGGCGTCGGCCTGCGATTCCATACGGTAGACTTCGAGCGTGATTTCCGCCGCCTTCCCGGCTTCGGTGCGCGTGTATCGCGCGATCTCGAGCTCCTGGAAGCCGTATTGGAGGAAGATCTCGGCCCCGCCGTCGATGTGGCCGAAAAGCGCCGCCTTCTCGAAATGCTCGGCCTCTCCCTTCCGGGCCCAGCCGCCGGCTTCCTTGTCGGCCGGGAGGATGGTTGTTATGGCTTGCCCACCTTGTTCCGCAAGCAGGCTACCATTAGCGGTTTTGTATTCGCCCGCTCGGGTATAAGTGAGCAAAAGCCCCGGTAAAAAGATCACAACGATCCATACAGCTAATTTCCTTGCGGATAAAATGTCGCTCACTATTTAGGATTTATACCTTATTTCTCAGGCCAAAGCCAGTTCCTTGACCTTGATCTTGTCCCGCTGCGATACCCCCAGCCCCAAGTCCGCCGCGATGTCGAGGAACGCCGTCCGCTTCTTGTCCTCGAGCTGCTGGACGCCCCGCGCCATCCTCTCCTTGATGATGAACTCGTGCCCGATCCGGTCCACGGCCACGGGGTCGGTGCCGAACATCATCACATTCGCGTCGTAGATGAACTTGGGGTTGGCCCCGGGGCCGCCGTCGTAGCAGGCCTGCAGGCCGTCCACGATGTTCAGGACGACCTTGTCGCGCAGCACCGGAAAGGCGACGGGCTCGGACACGGACTGGTCCGGGATTTTGTGAAGGCGCGATGTGTTGCTCAGAGAGCCGTAAGAAAGGTTCTTGAGGCAGCAGGTTACGGTTGCCCCTCTATTCTTCAGGATGGGGACATTGATGATCTTGTCGACCTTCCGGGTGACAATCTTGGTGAAATACGACTCTTTCCCCATGTTGACCATGTAGGGCATGATGTCCTTATCATATTTCAACTCGATGTCGGCGGTGTAGAAGGGCGCGTCGCGGTCGATATTGTCCTTGCTCCAGAGCTCGCCCTTGTCGTCGTAGAAGTCGCCGTTCGGCCCCTTCATCTCCGTGCCCGTGATCTCGATGCCTGGGAAGCGCTCGGGAATGAATCCGGCCTCTTCGAGCTGGAAGTGCCGGCGGTCCCAGATGACGATGTTTTTCTTTGGGACGCCGGCCTCGAGGAGCCCCTCGATGATGACATCGACCACCTCCGGCTTGGTGGACAGGAGTTTGCCGCCGATGGGATTGACCTTGATGCCGATGATTTCATCCGGCTTGACGAACTTGAGCCAGGCGGCCTTGATCGCCTTCTCGCCGGTCAAAGCGATGATGCCCATGTTGACCGCTTTCCGGACATTGGCCGTATCGATTTTCCCATTGTTCGATGTTGTGCCCATAGGGATCTTCACCACTTCGCCGGGGAATAAGCCTGGGAGCGAATTCTTAGTGCGGGGGAACTTCTTGATCTCGTCAAGATTTGTCTTGATGTCCGGGGGCTGGTCCTGTTGGGGTTTTTGGCCGGCGATCTTTTCCTGGCCGGCGAGGCGGGAACAGAGCGCCGCCCCGGCCAGCCCTACGGCTGATAAGGACAAGAAATAACGTCGGCTCAAATGGCCGTTCGCGAAGCATTCTTTTTCAACAGCAAGAGCAAGAACATCGTCCTTTTTCATTCGGACTCCTTTCTTCAGGCCTGATGGCACTAAGTATATGGGAAGGAGAAGAGAAGTCAATCGAAGGATTGTATCCGTAGAATGCCGATAGAAGAAGGGATTGGCAAGGTAAACCCTCTTGGTATAAGGTTTTAATGGATTTAACAACATCACCCGATGGGTGATTCCTTAACCAGGAGGGCATAATGATCATAGCGCAAGGCATTCTCCCATTCAAGATCGAACGATGCGATGAGTTGATCACACCCCGAAGCGGCCTGGCGTTGTTCGCCGAAGTCATACGTTCTCTGCAGGTCGATCGGAAGGTCAAGGAATATTTTCCCCAACCCGGGTCTAATCGTGGCTATGAAGGGTGGGCGTATATCGAGCCGCTGTTACTGATGCTGGAAGGCGGAGGGCGTCACGTCGAAGACTTGCGTGAGATTCGGGACGACGTGGCGTTGCGGACGTTGATTGGGCTTGAGCGGATGCCGTCGCTTTCGACCTATGGGGACTGGTTGGCGAGATGGGGAGCAAGCGGTGGTATCCTGGCGATGAGGCGGGTGAATGAAGAGGCGGCGGAGACGATCTGGAAACGGATGGGCAGGCCGGAGTACACCTTAGATATCGATGGGACGGTGATTGAAGCGGAGAAGGAAGAGGCGCAGTGGACCTATAAGAAGGTCAAGGGCTATCAACCGCTCC
>Ga0315288_10002717_pt1 | contig 22726 bp, 19 predicted proteins | sample YL17G11_20_MG_FD_203454 | JGI IMG/M metagenome (GOLD analysis project Ga0315288, IMG submission 203454) | Sediment microbial communities from Yellowstone Lake, YNP, Wyoming, USA - YL17G11_20 | ecosystem: Environmental > Aquatic > Freshwater > Lake > Sediment | place: USA: Wyoming | collected...
CTCGAGGCGCATGCTGATATTGAAAAGTTTTCTTGCCTGCGGTTCCTTCTCGTAGCGCTGGCGAAGTTCCGGGTCCGCGTCGATTGCCTCTTTAAGCGTTACGCCCATTGCTGGAATGTGCTTCGCAATTGCGTTCACCTCCGCCAGCGGCACGTTGAGAACCCGCCCCACGTCGCGCACCGCGCCCCGCGCCGCCATCGTGCCGAACGTGATTATCTGCGTCACGCAGTCCGCCCCGTATTTCTTGTGGACATAATCGATGACCTCCTCGCGCCGGTTCATGCAGAAGTCGATGTCGATGTCCGGCATCTCTTTGCGGTCGATGTCGATGAAACGCGCGAAGATTATGTTGTACCTGATCGGGTCTACGTCCGTAATCCGCAGGCAGTACGCCACAAGGCTCCCGCACGCCGAGCCTCTGCCCGGCCCGACGGGAATCCCGCTCTCCCGCGCGAACCGCACGAAATCCCACACGATTAGAAAATAGTCCACCATTTTCATCCGCTCAATCGTGTCTATTTCATAATTCAGGCGGTCGGTGTATGTCTGCGTCACTTCCTTGAACCGCTCACGCAGGCCCTGCCGGCAGAGTTCCTCGAAATACTGCTCTTTCGTCTTGCCGTCCGGCGGCGTGAACTTTGGGAAGTGAAGCGTGCCCAGGTCGAGTTTCAGGTTGCACCGTTCCGCGATTTCCGCTGTGTTCTCAAGCGCCTGCTCCATGCCGTCGAAAAGCCGCGCCATCTCCGCCGCGCTCTTGAAATACATCTGGTCCGTTCTCATGCGCATGCGCTTCGGGTCGTCAAAAAGTTTCCCGGTGTTGATGCAGAGCATTACGTCGTGCGCCTCGCAGTCATCGCGCCGCAGGTAATGGACGTCGTTCGTCGCTACCAGCGGGATGCCCGTCTTCCTGCTCAGCGCAAGCATCCCGGCGCACATCCGCTTCTGCTCGGAGAGGCCGTGGTCCTGCGCTTCGAGGTAGAAATTCCCCTTGCCGAAAAGGTCCTGGTACTGCATCGCGATGCGTTCCGCGCCTTCCATGTCGTCACTCAGGATCATGCGCGCGACCTGCCCGCTCATGCAGCCGCTCAGCGCGATCAATCCCTGATGGTGCGCTTTCAGCAGTTCGAGGTCGATCCGCGGCCTGTAGTAAAAGCCCGTGAGGTATGCTTCGCTGGCGAGTTTCAGGAGGTTCTTGTATCCCGTGCCGTCGGCGACGAGAAGCGTCAGGTGGTGGGCGGTTGCTTCGCTTTCGCGGGTGGTCCTGTCCGTGCGGCCGCCCGGCGCGACGTAGGATTCATATCCGATTATCGGCTTGATTCCCTTGGCCAGCGCGACTTTGTAGAACTCCATGGAGCCGAACATATTGCCGTGGTCAGTCAGCGCAAGCGCCGGCATCTTCTCGCGGAGCGCCGCGTCGATGAGGCCGTCTATCGTCGCCGCGCCGTCGAGCAGGCTGTAGTGACTGTGCGTGTGCAGATGAACAAACCGGCTCGCCACTATCTGTTCCCCCCTTTGGTATGAAAGCGGTGATGAATTTCACTGACAGGCCGAAGTTAACAAAAACGCGCCACCGTGTCAACGTTCCCTTGAGAAACGCAAATAAGGGGGTCAGATGCCAAGGAGAAGTCCCGCTTCGGGACTTCGGGAGGGGTCTGACCCCCGAACCCATTGCGAGACCGCCCCGAGCGAAGTACAATGCCTCCATGTACTGCCGCCGATGCAAAGTGAAAATGCGCGAAATGCTGCGCTCGTATCACAAAAAACGCAAGTGGGTCTGCCCGCGTTGCGGCCGCGCTCGCATGCAGGCCGCCAGGGGGCCGGACGCCAGGGGAAAGCCCCGCTTCAGGACTTCGGAAGGGGTCTGATCCCCGTTGCCCGCGAAAATGAGATGCTTGTACTAATCGGACACAGATGAATATTTCCCAATTCGATTATGACCTCCCGCGCGAGATGATTGCGCAGGCGCCCGCGGAAAAGCGCGACGAGTCGAAACTGCTCGTCCTCGACCGCGCGACCGGCGCCGTGGAGCACCGCGTCTTTCGCGACATAATCGATTACCTTTCGCCCAACGACACGCTCGTCCTCAACGACACGCGCGTCATTCCGGCCCGCATCGACGCGCACCGCGAGACCGGCGGCAAGGTTGAAATCCTTTTCGTCGAGGACCGCGGCAATCACCGCTGGACCGCGCTCATGCAGGCGAAGGGACACCTCCGCGTCCGCGAAACGCTCGTCTTCGACGGCGGCCTGCGCGCGGAAATAATTAACAAAGACCTCGACGGCCTCTACATGCTCCGCTTCGGCGAGAACGACGACGTCCTCGCCACGCTCGAACGCTACGGGATGACTCCGCTGCCCATGTACATCGTGCGCACGCGCCCCGACCATGTCGCCCGTCCCGAAGATAGGGAACGATACCAGACCGTTTACGCCCGCGACGCCGGCTCAGTTGCCGCGCCCACCGCGGGCCTGCACTTCACCGAGGAATTGCTGAAGAAAATTGAAGAGAAGGGGATTGAAATTGCGCGTGTAACGCTTCATGTCGGCTTCGGCACGTTCGCGCCAATCCGCGTCGAGCGCGTGGAAGAGCACAAAATGCACCGCGAATCGTTTAACGTAACGCCGGAGGAAGCGGAGAAACTGAACAGGGCCAAGCGCGAAGGCCGCCGCATCGTCGCCGTCGGCACAACGACCACGCGCATGCTCGAATCGCTCGCGCAGAAGGGCGCAATCATGCCGGGACACGGCGCGACGGATCTTTTCATATATCCCGGCTTCCAGTTCAAATTAGTTGACGCGCTGATAACGAATTTCCATCTGCCCCAGAGCACGCTGCTCCTCCTGGTATGCGCGTTCGCCGGCCGCGAAAAAATCCTCGCCGCCTACGAAGAAGCCAAGCGCTCCGGCTACCGCTTCTACTCCTACGGCGACGCCATGTTCATCAAATAGCGCGAATGGCGGATTTCTTCGGCAGGAAGGGGCGGAGGGGGCATGCGGCGCAGCGGGGAACGCGGCGGCAAAATAGTTTGCCGATGTTGACTATCTGCGCGTGGTATTCGTTGTAGAGTTGCGTCTTGCGCGGAAGGTTCGCCTCGAAAAACTGTTTCACTTCGTCGTACTTCTCTTTTCCCGTCAGTAATCCGTGGCGCGAAAAAATCCGCTTCGTGTACGCGTCCACCACGAACGTCATAATCCGCCCCGCGTAAAGTAGAATGGAGTCCGCCGTTTCCGGCCCGATGCCATTGACCGCCAGCAGTTTCTCCCTCAGCGCGCCCGGCCTTTCGCGGAACATCCTGTCGAGGATGCCGCCGTATTCGCGGAAAAGAAAATCGAGGAATGATTTGAGCCGCTTCGCCTTGATATTGAAATAGCCCGACGGCCTTATCATTCCGGCCAATCGGGCCGGCGGCATTCTGTGCAGCGCTTCCGGCGAAAGCGCGCCAGCGGCCTTGATGTTCGCAATCGCCTTCTCGACGTTCGTCCACGCCGTGTTCTGCGTCAGTATCGCGCCGACGATGATTTCAAACTGCGTCTCCCCCGGCCACCAGTGCAGCGGGCCGAAGTGTTTGTCCAATCGCCTGTGCATCGCTATCAGCGTTTTCGCCACGTTCTTGGGCATTTGCTTCGCCTAAGTAAACACAAAAAAACAATCCAACCGCAAAGACGCAAAGGACACAAAGGGATGAAACCGAAAAAACAAACTGAACATCAGGTGTGCAAAGGGCGGTTTGTTTTATCTCAAATATTCTTTGCGCTCTTTGCGCCTTTGCGGTTTGTTGGAGTTGCTAAAATTTCATCCTGCGGATTCGCTCCGCGGCCTTCTTCGTCTCCTCGATTGTCGGGACGAGCGCAAGCCGCACGTATCCCTCGCCGGGGTTTGAGCCGTCCGGCATCTTGTCGCCGAGCCACGCGCCGGGCGTCGTCACGACCGCGATTTCCGGCGCGAGCAGCGCCTTCGCGAAGTCCACGGAACTCACGCCCTGCGGGCATTTCTGCCAGATGTAGATCGTCGCCTCCGGCGCGCAGTCCGGCAGTCCCACGGCCCTGAACGCCTCCACCATGATGTCCCGCTTCACGCGGTACTCGGCGCGCATTTCATCGACGTGCTTCTCGTCGCTGAACGCGGCCATGGCCGCGTCCTGGATAAAAGTCGCGGCGCCGGAGTCGATGTTCATTTTCACCTTTTTGAAGATTTCGATGATGCGCCTGTCGCCCGCGGCGAAGCCCACGCGGTAGCACGTCATCGCGCTGCGCTTGGAAAGCGAATGGAATGCGACCACGCCGTCGCGCGCGTATTCGAGGATGCTGCGCGGCTTCTCGGTGAAATATATTTCCGTGTACGCCTCGTCGGAGGCGATGATGATTTCGTGCTTTTGCCCGAACTCGACGACGCGCTTGAAAAATTCCGGCGGCGCTATGCGGCCGGTGGGGGAGTTGGGGTAGTTGAACCACATCAGCCGCGCCTTCGCGAGAACGTCCTTCGGGATTGCGTCGAGGTCCGGCAGGAAGCCGTTCTTCTCGAGGAGCGGGATGTGACACGGCTTGCCTTCCGCGAAAAGCGTCCCGCGCGTGTACGGCGGGTAGCCGGGCGACGGGATGATTACACAGTCGCCGGGGTCTATGAAGCCCTCGTGGAAATTGAACACCGCCTCCTTGCTTCCGATGGTGGCGCAGATTTCCGCGTCGGGGTCGAGTTTCACGCCGAAACGTCTTTCGAACCAGGCCGCGGCCGCCCGTCGATACTCAGGCGCGCCGGCGTAACTGGGGTAGCCCGCCGTTGCCCGCTTTATCGCGCCCTCATGCAATGCCTTAATAATCAGGGACGGCGTGGGGTTCGTCGGATCGCCTACGCCGAAATCTATCGGGTTGATGCCCTTCTCGCGAAGGACCGCAACCCGCCTGTCCACCTCGGCGAACGCGTACGCGCCGATGGATTGAACTCTCTTCGATGCAGAAATATTCATTGTGCCTCCGTGCTTCAAGTCATTGTGAAGAATCCAGCGGGGCATGAGGATAACATAGAAAAGTGGAAATGCCAAGAGCCGCTTTGGCGTGTCAGCAGCCGAAATTGGGCCAGATGATATCGTATGGTGACGCGGGTTGGGCCGCGGTCTTGGGAAGGCCGTAAGGCTCGATGTGCACCAGCACGCCGCGCACCGCCGGTATCTTCTCCATAATCGCCGCCTTCACGGCGGTGGCGATGTCGTGGCCTTCAAGGACGGTCTTTTCGGGCGCAACCTCGACGTGTATGTCCACGAAAACGTCAAGGCCGGCCTTGCGCGAGAAAATCTTTTCGACGCCTTTTACCTCACCGACGTCAAGCGCTATGTTGCGGAGTTGCTCCATTGTTTGCTGTGGCGCGGCGGCGTCCATCAGTTCGGCCCAACTTTTCCTGAAGAGGGAAACGCCGACCCAGATGATTACAATGCCGGCGATTACCGCGGCCGCGTGGTCCATAAAATGCCATTTCGGCCCGCCGGCGATTGCCGCGCCGATGCCGATGAAGACTGGTATCGAGGAAAACGCGTCGGAACGGTGGTGCCAGGCATCCGCCTCAAGGGAAGTGGAACCGAGTTTTTTGGCGACGCGGACCTTGTACTGGAACAACGCCTCCTTTCCCACGATTGACCCGCCGCAAACTAACAGGGCCCACCACGACGGCACCATGAATTTTTCCTGCGTGGCGAGGTTTGAGACGGAGTTATAGATGATTGCGGCGCCGACGAAGATTACAACGATGGCCACGATCTTGCCGATGAGCGATTCCGCCCGCCCATGGCCGTATGGGTGCTGCGTGTCCGGCGGCTTCTGCGCGAGCGCAAGGCCGATGAGCACCGCGCCTGAAGTTGCGACGTCGGAAAGCGATTCCACACCGTCAGCCACCAGCGCCGCGCTGTTGCCGACCGCGCCGACAATCACCTTGACAACGCCGAGGAAGGCGTTGACCACAATTCCAACGTATGTGGCTACTTTTCCTTTTTGAATGCCATCCATTGCTTTATTGAGCCGCCTGATGGGAAAAGATGCAAACGCCGCATTTCCTATAATCTAGCAAGTTTGGCGCGCAAACACTAGGATTTTTTGCCCCTCAGGCGTGAGTGATGAACGACCACGGCAGTATCTCGCCGGCCGCTCTTTCGCGCGTGGCGTAGAAAGCCGGGTCCACGCCGCATTCGGCGAACGCCTGCTTCCACAGGTCGAAGCGGAACATCTCGTCCCAACTGTCCAGTTTGCAGCCCTTCCTGTACGCGGCGAGCAGCACCGACCCCAGCCTCCTGTCTCCGCGCGAGAATACGCCTTCAAGGAAACTGCGCTCGGCGTTGTGAAACTTGAAGTTTATTCTGCGGGAGCGGATTTTCTGCCGCAGGTACTGCTGGATTTCGCGCGTGCGCTCCATGTCTATCATGCGCGCGCGTTCGAGCGGCGTGAAAGGCTTTGGGACGAAAGTCGAGATTGACGCGTTGACGCGCCCCGGCCCCTTGTTCGCATGGCGGCGCAGCGCGCTGACCTTCTCCGCCATGTCCGCGATGGCGTCGATGTCTTCCTTCTTCTCCTCCGGCAGGCCGATCATGAAGTACAACTTGATGAGGTCCCAGCCCTGCCGGTATGCCTCAAGCGCCGCGGCGTAGAGGTCTTCGTTGTTCACGCGCTTGTTGAGAGTCTGCCGGAGCGCGTCGGTCGCGGCCTCCGGCGCCAGCGTCAGGCCGGACTTGCGCACCCGGCTCAAGTACCGCGGCACGTCGCGCAACTGCTTGGTGACGCGCAGAGACGGCAGCGATATGTTGACGCCCAGCGGCGCGAACTCCGCGGTGATTTTCGCGAGGAGGTTGTGGAAATCCGGGTAATCGCTGCTCGATAGCGAAACCAGCGCGATTTCGTCGTAGCCGGTCTTCTTGTACGCCTCGCGGGCGATTGCCATGATGTTGTCGATGGAGCGCGCTCGGACGGGCCGCTTGACGCGCGCGGCCTGGCAGAACTTGCATCCGCCCGGACAGCCGCGCATTATCTCGATTGTTACGCGGTCGTGAATAATCTCCACGTACGGCACAATCTGCGCGGTCGGCGCGGGCGCGTCGTCCAGGTTTTCAACGATTGCTTTGGTCACGGTCGGCGGCGCTCCATTGCGGGGCGTTATGCCCGCGATGGCGCCGTCCGCGTTGTACGAGTGTTCGTAGAGAGACGGGACGTAGAAACTCGGGTGCGCCAGCGCGATGCGGCGGAGGATTTCCTTGCGCGGCGCGCCTTCCTTGCGCGCGGCCTTGAGCGTGTCAATGAACGTGAGTATCGTCTGCTCGCAGTCGCCGATTAGCACTGCGTCAATGAAGTCCGCGACCGGTTCGGGGTTGAAAGCGCACGGCCCGCCGGCGATTATCAGCGGGTCCGTCTCCGCGCGTTCGCTTGCCAGCGGCGGAATCCCGGCGAGGTCGAGCATGCGGAGCATTTCCGTGTAGCAGACCTCGTACTGCAGCGAAAAGCCGACTATGTCGAATTCCCTTATCGGCCTGCGCGTCTCCAGCGAGAACAGCGATATGCCGCGCCTGCGCATTTCGCCTTCCATGTCCGTCCACGGCGAAAAAACGCGCTCCGCCGCGATGTCGGCGCGCCCGTTGAGAATGTTGTAGAGCACCTGCAGTCCGAGGTGCGACATGCCGACCGCGTAAGTGTCCGGGAAAGCCAGCGCGAAAGAGATGTCAACGGAGCGCGGGTCCTTGACGACGGAGTTCGTCTCTCCGCCGATGTATTGCGCGGGCGTCTGGACGCGGGGCAGAATTTCGCCGAGTATTTTGCTCAGGTCTTCCATGTTCCTCGTAAGCGGCTTCCTGCAAGGCAGGGGGATTATACAGTAACGCCGTCCTTTTGCAACGCTTGCTCCGCTTGGATGGAATGCGGCGGGTTGAAATATTGAGCGGCGGCGATATACTTGGCTGGCGTGCGGCTTCCAGTAATTCAATGGAGAATCCCGACGTGAACATCTGGCTGCAACTGATACTCCTGCCCACGGTGGGCGCGCTGATTGGCTGGCTGACGAACTGGGTGGCGATAAAGATGCTGTTCCGCCCGCGCAAAGCCGTGAAGGTCGCCGGTCTCTCGCTGCAGGGGCTTATCCCGAAAAGGCGGCATGAACTCGCGCAGAAAATCGGCGAGGTCGTCGAGCGGGAACTCATCTCGCACGAGGACATCAGCCGCCGCGTCAATACGCCGGAGTTTCACGAGACCGTTCGCGCACACGTCCAGAAGCATGTGGAGGTCTTCGTGAAAGAAAAATTGTACTCCGTGCCTCTGCTCGGGAACATGATGATGATGGAGTCGGTGGCGAACCGCGTGCGCGACTTCATCGTGGATGAAATCGAAAAAGTCCTGCCGGGCATGGTGGAGGGATTCGTCAGCGGCTTGGAGAACAAACTGGAATTCCGCAAAATCGTCACCGAGAAGGTTGAGGCGTTTGAACTGGAGAGACTGGAGAACATCGTCCTTTCAATCGCGCGGAAGGAACTGCATTACATCGAGATTCTGGGCGGCGTGCTGGGCTTCGCGATAGGGCTGATACAGTTCGCGGTGATTGCGTTGGCGAGATAGCGTCAATGAGAAAGAAAAAGGGCGCGGCTGATAACCGCGCCCTCTGACTTTTGGAAGACGTCAGCCGGCGACTCCTCCCCAGAACTGGCAAATGAACCAGAGAACCGCCGCAAGGCCGATAAGCGCGCCTACCTTTTCGTTGCCTTCGCCGCTGATGGAGAGCATCAGGAAGCCCCCCGTTACGAGCGCCATGCCGAAATACATCAGCAAGGAGCGGTGCCAACGATATTGACCGACTTCACACTGCTCCAGGGTGGCGTTGTTCTGCAGAGCCCGAATATCCTTGTCGTTTTCGTAGTCATTTTTCACAAGAGAAAACTTCTTGTCGATAATGTAATCGGTGTAGTCCTTTACATAGTTCTTGTACGGCTCAAAGTCGCCCTTTGCGGCCTTGTCGCAGTCCTCGTTCCACTTCTTAATGTCCCCTTCGCCTTCGAATTTCTTCTTCATGTCGTTATACGTGGTCCCGAGTTTGTCCTTAAAGACGTCCTCGGCAAGCCCGAGATTGTTCGCCATTTCCGCTTCCGTCGGGAAAGTGATTTTGGCGAACGCAGGCGCAATCGGCTCCTGCTTCTTCACATCAAGGTCGTGTTGCTTCAGGGCCAGGTATGCCGCCTTGTTTGGCGCGCTGGAAGCCTTCCACGTAGTGAAGAACAGGGAGAAGAAAATAAGCGCGAATCCGATACCAATTACGAATTTTGCTCCGGTCTTTCCCATGGCACAACTCCTTTCTGAAAGAGTTTGGTGGCGGGTTTGTGATTTGCTCTTGCGTGAGGGAACAATTCCGGCGTGTCCCCTCCTGTATAGATATATATCTTTCACCTATGAAACAGTCAAGCAAATATTTCGCGCGAAGAGCGAATTTCTCAATCTTTTCAGGATGGGAGTCAGACGCCAAAGAGGAGTCCCCGACTTGTTGGGGACGACGGGAGGGGTCTGACCCCCACGGGTAACAAACATGATGGGCACACTTTACTTCAAGCCCCCAATCTGATAACGTAACCGCGAATCCCCATTGAACTCTCGGTGAATTACCGTGGCAAGGAAAGGCGAATTCGCTCTCATCGACTGGATTAGGCGGCGAAGCCGCTTCGGCCCCGATGTCGTCATTGGGATCGGCGACGACACCGCCGCGGTCCGCCCCGCAAAAGGAACGCTCACGCTCCTCACGACCGACGCCGTCATCGAAGGCACGCACTTCAAGCGTTCTGAGGCATCCGCATATCGCATCGGCTGGAAGGCCATGGCCGCCAGCATCAGCGACATCGCCGCGATGGCGGGCGTTCCGCGCTACGCGCTAGTGGCGGTCGCCCTGCCGGACGGCCTTCCGATGAAATGGGCGCGGGATTTTTACAGGGGACTGCGCGCGGTGGCCGATAAGTTCCGCGTGGGCATCATCGGCGGGAACATCGCGTCGTGGAAGGGCGGCGTCGCCGCCACATCGACAATCATCGGCGAATGCAAAGGCGCGCCAATCCCGCGCGGCGGCGCGAAAATCGGCGACGTAATTTTCGTTACCGGCGCTCTCGGCGGCTCGCTCATGCGGCGGCGCCTGCGCTTTCTGCCGCGCATAAACGAGGCGCTCGCGCTCCGCAAGGCCGTGAAACTCCACGCGATGATTGACATCTCCGACGGACTGTCGCTGGACCTCGGCCACATCTGCGAAGAAAGCGGAGTCGGCGCGGCCCTGTACGAAAGCGAAATCCCCGTCTCGCCCGATGCGCGGCGCGCCGCGCGGAAATCCGGCAAGGCCGCGCTCCAGCACGCGCTCACCGACGGCGAGGATTACGAACTCCTCTTCACCGTCGGCGAGAAAGACGCGAAACGCCTCGTCGCACGGCCGCCGTTCCAATCGCCGCGCCTCACCCCGATAGGCGCGATAATCAAGCGCGGCATGTATCTCCAGCATCCCGACGGCAAAAAATCAATTCTGAAACCAAAAGGCTATGAGCACTTCACCTGACAGCGTGATTTCCGTCATCACCCTCAGCCCCGCGCGGACAAAGGCGCTCGGCCGCCTCATGGGCCGCATGCTCAGGGCCGGCGACGTAATCGCAATCAGCGGCGAACTCGGCACGGGCAAGACGGTTCTTATAAAGGGCATCGCGGCGGGCCTCGGTATCGACGAGCGCAACGTTACAAGCCCCACGTTCATACTGATGAACGAGTACGCCGGCCGCATGCCGGTTTATCATTTCGACGCCTACCGCATCGTGCGCGCGGCGGAGATAGAGGAACTGGGCGCGGACGATTATTTCTTCGGGAACGGCGTGAGCCTGATTGAATGGGCGGACCGCGTGGCAGGCTCGCTTCCCGCGGACAGGCTGGATGTGACGGCAGGGCACGTGAACGAAAGCCGCCGCCTTTTTGAAATGCGCTCCACCGGCCCCCGCAGCGCCGCAATCATCACGGGACTGCGCAAAGCATTGATAAAAAAGAAGAGAAAAAAGTGAAACCAGAATCCATCTGCTTCGGAGCGCCCACGCGCCAGACGCACTCGTCCGTCAGCATCATCCACAAGGACGACTACGACGCCACCATCGCTCTCCTCCTCGCAGTCATCGCGCAACTCGACGCCAAAACCGTCGCGCGATTATGATGCCGCCCCGTGGCAACTCCGTCCAAACCACGGCGTTAACCATTTTGGCCACCGCATTTTATTTCAAACATATTCAGTATTTATCCATATTTCCCTTTACTTTCCCACCAAATAGGGTATAGTATGTGAAGAGGTTGCGCCTTGCGCGACCCAAACACGTTAGCCAAACGAAGGACACTTCCAAAGACTTGACGCAATTCAAAAGCGCGTTCGGCCAGTACGAAGACCTCGGAATGGCCGACATTTCTTTTTTTCCATAGGAGGATTGCCGTGAATATCTACGTAGGCAATCTATCACGTCAGACCACCGAAGACGAACTCCGCGCGGAATTCGAAGCCTTCGGAGTGGTCACAACCGTCAGCGTCATCAAGGACAAGTTCACAGGCGAAGCGCGCGGCTTCGGATTTGTCGAAATGGCCAACGTCGAAGAAGCCAAGAAAGCCATGGAAGGCTTGAACGGCAAAGAACTCGGCGGCCGCACGCTCAACATCAACGAAGCGCGCCCCCGCGAAGATAAGCCCCGTGGCGGCGGCGGCGGATACGGCGGCGGCGGCGGCGGCGGTTACAGAGGCGGCGACAGGGGCGGCAGAGGCCGCTACTGAGCCAACCCGTCTGTAATGACCGGTAAAGAAAGGGTACAACCGGCGGCTCCAGAATTGAGGAAACGCAGTTGACACCCGGGCAAACCGGTAAACAAACGTCCGAAAAACAGGCGGCGTCCCGATAACGATATCGTGACGCCGCTGCTGTTTTGCCCAACCACAGATTCCACAGATTTTGGGGGAACCGCAAAGACCGCCAAGATCCCATCGGGTGCGCGAGGAAACCTTCTTTGGTAATCCTCTTCCGGAACTTCATTGCAATGTCATGGCCTCAGGCTATAATCTATTCGCCTGACCGACTCACCGAAAGCGAGAACATGAGCCAGATTGCCATAAAACATAAGAGCATAACGCACGCTTCCCTTGCGGAGATCGACGCTCTCGACAGGCAGTTGGCGGAAGATTTTCGCGACAAGTTTTTAGTACAGCCGTCTCTCACGCGCCAACTCGTGAGTTTCCAGGCCAATAAATGCCGGGCCGCTTACCGTTGGTATAAATATAAAGAGGCGTTTTCCGCTTCGCTCGTCGAATTCCTGCTTAGGAAGTACGGCATTGCCGAAGGCAAAGTTTTTGATCCTTTCGCGGGAAGCGGCACAACATTATTCGCCGCATGCGCAATGGGTTTAGACGCCGATGGCATCGAATTGCTTCCCATCGGGCAGCGCATCATTGCAACCAGACTGTGTCTGGAACATGATTTCACATCTCGTGATTTCACATCACTGGATCGCTGGATACAAGAATGTCCGTGGGAACAATCAGGAGAGAAAGTTTCTCTGCCGACATTGCGAATCACGGAAGGCGCCTACCCAAAAGAAACATCGGACGCCATTGAGCGATATTTAGACGCATTGCGAAATGAGAATGAACGTGTGCAGGCCGTTCTGCGTTTTGCGCTATTGTGCATTCTTGAATCAATCAGTTACACCCGCAAAGATGGGCAATACCTTAGATGGGACTACCGCTCAGGCCGCAAGCAAGGGACAAACCCTTTCGATAAGGGAACGATTCTTTCATTCAACAAAGCAATCGAGGCAAAGATAAAAAGCATCGCACACGATATTAAAGTCAATGATAAATTGCCCGGCCTTTTCCCAGTTCACAACGGCCACCACACGATCAGGCTTTTCGAAGGTTCATGCTTAGAGATATTGCCGGGGCTGCCTCGCGGTTCGTATGACGCAATTCTGACATCGCCTCCCTATTGTAATCGTTACGACTACACACGGACCTACGCCCTCGAATTGGCCTTGCTCGGCGCGGGAGAGGAGGAATTACGCAAACTCCGGCAAACAATGTTGATCTGCACGGTTGAAAACAGAGCGAAAGACTTGCTCGGCATTAACCCAAAATGGAACAACGCTTTGGCCGCTGTCGATAATCAGGAATTATTGCAGGCCATACTGAAGTACTTGGAGCAAGAAAAAGCGGATGGCAAGTTGAACAATAGCGGCATTCCCAGAATGGTAAGAGGGTATTTCCAGGAAATGGCATGCGTTATTGCCGAATGCGCGCGTGTGATGAAACGGAACGCGCGCCTCTTCATGGTCAACGACAATGTGCGCTATGCGGGAGCGAGTATTTCAGTGGACATGATCCTATCGCGTATCGCCGAGGAATTAGGGTTTAAGATCGAGAATATTCTTGTGCTGCCAACCGGCAAGGGCAACAGCAGCCAGCAAATGGGAGTGCATGGACGGGATGTGTTGCGGAAATGCGTATATGTCTGGAGGAAGAAATAGTGAGTAAGAGCAAACCATACCGTCAACATTTGAAATCGGCAAAGAGCCTTGTAACGCCTTATGAGGCAACAAGGGCGGGATTCGTGGCGCTGGCGTTGGAAAGAAGCCGCCGTTCCACGCCCTTCGTGGAGCAGGCAAGGGCGTTGAAAGCCGCCGCATCTCAAGCCAAAACTCCCAACGACCTGATGAAGATTCCTGAAATCCAACCTGCTCTCCTGACAGCGGCGGGTGTGTCCGATAAGGCAACCGGCCACCTGCAAGATCAAGACAAAAAGGAGGCAGTAACAGACCTCATAAAGAAATATCTGGAACCGGCTGGTCAGGCATTTGTCGAAGAACTGGTTTATAGATTCCTGTTAACACGCGGCGATACACTTGGCGGGTCCATGCGAAACATCGGCGGTGTTCTGGCGGTTCGAAAACTATCACGCGCGATCATTTCCAATCTCACTATGGCCAGAATTCCTTATCAGTGGCTGCATTCAAGCAATAACACTTGGGCCGCTGGAACAGAGGAAAACGCAGGAATAGAATTGGATTTGCAGGGGCTCAGTTGGTCTAATCGCAACGGGACTCGAACGTTGATCTACAATCTTACCGTACCGCACGTGAAGAAAAATGTGGACATGTGCCTTCTCAATTGCAAGCCGCAAGATTATAAGACTGCATACAAAAATCTTTCTCTTTACGTCGCTTTAGGGGAACTGAAAGGCGGCATTGACCCTGCCGGAGCGGATGAACATTGGAAGACGGCAGGAACGGCATTTACACGCATACGAAAAGCTTTTTCCGCGCGAAAACTCGCGCCGCAATTGTTTTTCGTGGGCGCTGCAATTGAAAACGGAATGGCTGAGGAAATCTGGCGCGAACTGGAAGAAGGCTCTCTTAGCAACGCCGCGAATTTGACCGATTCAAACCAAATGGCGTCATTGTGCCGCTGGTTGTGCAGCATTTAACCAATAGCCCTTGTATCCCGCCCATGCATCCGTGCGCTTCAGCAGCCGTCTGCGGCAAGAAATCTTCGTGCCTTCGCGCCTCGCGGTTGTTAACAATCTATTAACATGGCCCTGCATATAATGTGTCGGGATTTTGAGATTTCCTGTGATTTTGGGGTGATTTGGGGGGATTTGGGCTGTCTTTGGGCCGTCGAACCCCCGCCCAAATGGGCGAAACGACACATAATAGCACGTCGTTTTGGGCTTGGGCTTGACAAAAAGTATCGTAAGGTCATGCGCGGGCGGCAGTTGCGATTGATTTTTCGCGCCGACCTACGTAAGGTGTGGCGTGGCGGCAAGTTACAATTGCCCTTTCGCGCGCAATCGCTCCCGCCGGGCGCGTTGCAAGCGCGCTGAACTCAGGAAACAGGCGCTCCGGCGGCAGGTTAGGTATGTTAAGGGTGGGATGGCTGAGGAGCGCTTTTATAACTTATAAAATGTAAAGTTGCGCCCGCCGGGGGCGCAAAAGTTTGGGAGCGCTTTTTATAGCACATACCAGCACGTCGGAGGTTTTGGCGACGCGCCGAAATTTCTTCCAGTCGGCGGCGGGATGTGATAAGATTCCGCTTCTGAATCGAGGCTGAACAATGTGGCACAGCCGCCCCCGGCTGTGATTGTTTGTGATTTTCCACAGGCGAGGGCGCCTGTGCTACATTTGACCCGTTGAGACTTTTCCGAAGACGCGGAGGAGAATATGAAACAGCGTTCAATGCGATGGCTGAAGACGCTCACGGAGGCCAACGGCGTGCCCGGCTATGAGGACGGGATTGCCGCGATTATCGAGAAGGAGATGAAGGGCATGGCCGCGATTTCCCGCGACCGGCTTGGCAGTATCATCTGCGAGAAGTCCGGCGCAAGGGGCGGGCCGAAGATAATGCTGCCCGGCCACATGGACGAGGTGGGCTTCATGGTGAAGGCGATAACGAAGGAAGGCTACATCAGGTTCATCCCGATGGGCGGATGGTGGCCGCAGGTAATCCTTGCGCAGCGCGTGATTGTGAAGACTTCCAAGGGCGAATACACGGGCGTTGTCGGCTCGACTCCGCCGCACAAACTTAGCGAGGAAGAGCGCAAGAAGCCCGCGGAAATAAAGACCATGTTCATCGACATCGGCGTGAAGGACAAGGATGAAGCGGAGAAGAAGTACGGAGTGCGCCCGGGCGATCCGATAATTCCGATTTGTCCGTTCGAGGAGATGGCGAACAAGAATTACATTCTGGCGAAGGCGTACGACGACCGCGTGGGCTGCGCGCTGTTCATGGACGTTATCGCTGAGTTGCAGGGGAAGAAGCACCCGAACGTGGTTTACGGCGCGGGGACTGTTCAGGAGGAGGTCGGCTTGCGCGGCGCAAAGACGGCCGCGGCGGTCATCGATCCCGATGTTTGCATTTGTCTGGACGTGGGCATCGCGTCCGACACGCCGGGCGCGAAAGACGACGACGCGAATGATTTGGGCAAAGGCCCGCAGATTTCCGTGTACGACGGCAGCATGATTCCGAACATTCGCCTGCGCGACCTTTTCATCAAGACCGCGGAACGCCGGAAGATTCCGTTCCAGATTCAGGTTCTTCAGGCGGGCGGCACGGACGCGGGGCGGATTCACATACATTCCGGCGGCGTGCCGTCGCTGTACCTGGGCATGCCGACGCGGTACATCCATTCGTCGGTGGGCGTGATTCACAAGGCCGATTACGACAACGCGCTGAAACTGATTCTTGAAGTGATTGCGCAGTTGGACGCGAAGACGGTTGCCAAGTTGTAGACTTACAAGGAGTCATAAAACAGGGGAGGGTCGTTGTGGCCCTCCCCTAATTTTGTCTCGGCTATTCCGCGGTCTCGGCTATCTTGTGCAGGATTTCGTCAGCGATGTCGTAATTGGAGTAAATGTTCTGCACGTCGTCGTGGTCTTCGAGTTGGTCCAGCATGTTGAGCACTTTGCGGGCGTCGTGCTCGCTCAGTTCGACTTTCGTGGTGGGCAGATAGGCGATCTCGCTGGTTTCCGTCGGGATTTTCTTGGCATCAAGCGCGGCCTTCACCTTGTCGAAACTTGCCGAAGTGGTCGTGATTTCGTAGAGTTCGCCGGCCTTTTCGAAGTTCTCCGCGCCGCTGTCCAGCGCGATTTCCATGAGGCTGTCCTCGTCGGTGGCGCTGGTCTTGACCGTGATGAGGCCCTTGTTTTCGAAGAGGAACGAGACGCAGTTGGCTGTGCCGAGGTTCCCGCCGCACTTTTCGAAAATCTTGCGGACTTCGGCGCTGGTGCGGTTGCGGTTGTCGGTGAGGACTTCGAGCATCACGGCCACTCCCGCGGGAGCGTAACCTTCGTAGCGGACTTCCTCGAGCGTGACGCCCGCGATTTCGCCGGTGCCCTTTTTGACGGCGCGTTCGATATTGTCCTTGGGCATGTTGGCGGCTTTGGCCTTGTCGATGGCGTAGCGGAGGGTGAGGTTCATGGCGGGATCGCCTCCGCCGTGGCGGGCCGCGATGGTTATCTGCTTGGCCAATTTGGAGAAGAGTTTGCCGCGCTTGGCGTCAGCAGCGCCTTTCCTGTGCTTTATGCCAGCCCAGTGTGAATGTCCAGACATATGTCCTCCGAGAATTCAGGCTATTAGACTGTGTTCAATAGTCTAACAGTCTAATAGTCTAACTGTCTAACTGTTTAATCTTGTCCTGCAGGCGGTTCTTGTCGGTGTCCTGTTCCGTCATGTCCAAGGCTTTTGTCCAGGCGTTGCGGGCCTCGTCCTTTTTGCCCTGTGCCTTAAAGGCGTCGCCCAGCAGTTCAAGGAGGTCCGGCGTCTCGCCGCCGCAGCCCAGCGCCGCCTCAAGGGCTTGGGTCGCCCTAGCCGGCAATCCCTTGGCCATTGCGGTCGCGGCCACCCGCTTGAACGGGTTCCACGGCGAACCGCCGTGAACCGAGTCCGCGGCTTCGTGCACCGGCACGCTCTCTCCCGGCTGCGCCTGCGGAATGACGGGGCCGGTGGGGCAACTGTTCTCGACGTACTTCGTCAGCGATGTGATGGCGCCGTCGAAGTCTCCGGTTTCGGCCTGGCAGACGGCGATGTAGCCGTATATGTACGGCTGGCTCCCGGCGACCGGCGTGAACTGCTTGAGCGCCGCGTCGTAACGCCCGTTGCGCATGTAATACTCGCCCAGGATTACCTTGCTCATCGGGTCGTTAACCTTCTGGGCGAGCGCGACGTATTTTTCTTCGGCTCGTTCCTTCTCGCCGGCGTTTTCCAGCAGGCGCGCCGCTTCGAGCAGCGCGGGGAATCTCAGGTCTTCCCTCTGGGCGGCGATGTCATAATAGCGCAGGGCCTCTGTTCCCTGGTTCTGGCGGGCGAAGAAGCGGGCGAGAACTATTGCGAGTTCCGGGTCCTCGTCCGCGGCCTTCTCGGCCTCGTGCAGCAGGGGTTTCGCCTCGCCGATCATTCCGGCTTCGTAGGTGCTGACGGCCAGGCGCGCGAGTATGCGCATGGAAGCGGGGTCCAGTTCGTGCGCGGCCGCGTAATATTCCCTTGCCTGTTTCCAGTCGCCCGTCTGCTCGGCGTGAATGCCGTGCATGTACGCCCCGCAGGCTGCGGGATGGACGCCGTCGGACTTGTCGCTGACAGGATGGGGTATCCTGATGAAGCCCCGCCCGCAGCCGTGCAGCGCCACGAGGGATGCCGCGAGCACGAGCGCCGGCAGAATCCAGCCGCCCTTAGCGCACGGCGGCCTTTGCGAGTTTACCGGATGTCTGTTTCGTTCCGTAATCACAGTGATGCACCAAAAAGCATTTTCGGCACAACGGTTTTTCGCGGCACAACTCGACGCAGTGCCGGCAGATTGCGTAATGCACCGCGCGCGGGCTTTTCGCGCCGGCGGCCTTCTTGTACAGCAGTTGCACGGCGTTAGCGGTCGCCCCCGGTTCCACGACGCCGATCCGCGTCGTGAACCGCAGCACCGTTTCGCTTGCCGGGATGTCCCGCTGGCCGTCGAGGAACATGAGCACTGCGTCCTGCACCGTCCGGGGGAAATTCCCGTAGCCTCCCAGGTACGCCCGAATCGTGTCGGGCGAAGTGTCGGCCGTGAGGTCCGGCGTCAGTTTGTTCTCCCGCTCGAAAATAACCTGGAGCACGGTCTTCAGCATGCTCGCGTGGTCGGGTTTCAGATGATAGGCTTTGAATACCTCTTCAAGTTCGTACGTGGAACTGACGCGTACCTCGTTCCAGTCCACGTAATCCCGCTCCATGCGCCTCATCGCCTGCATCGCGGCGCCGCTGTATGGGTCGTCGCTGATTGCGGCAAGGGCCACCAACTGCAGCAAGTCGAGTTTTTCATCCGGCGCCTTCTGCGGCATCGGATAGTTTTTCACAAGCAGCGAAACAACGGTCTTAAGCCTGCTCTGCTTTTGTTTGAAAGTCATTTAGTTCAGTTCGTTAAGCCGGGGGCCGGGTATTCATCGCAGCGCCGTCGTCCGGCGCGGACGCCGCGCATGCGCCTATTTCTCGGAGAGCGAGGCCACCAGAAGCCCGCGCGCCACGCTGTTGAGCGGATCGCTTGCGCGGCGGATTTCTTTCACCGCTATGGGGAAACCGCTGTTCTCAAATTCCTCGCTGAAGACCCGTGTGAAACCTTCTATCATCGTGGTCCCGCCGCTGCACGCGATTACAATCGGCTCCGGGAAAGTCGGCAGAGAGCGCGACTGCGTGAACTCGTGTTTCAGCGCATCGATGGTATAGGTTATCAGGTTTCTGTAATAAATCGCGATTGCCTCCTCAAGCCGGTTCTTCGGCTTCAGGAGGTTGACGCCGCGCTCCTTGGTGAAAGTCGCCCGGCTTATCGGCACGCCGGTCACGCGCGCAACGTTCTCGTCAATCCAGTCGCCTCCGCGGCCTATGCTGAACGATATCGCCGGGACCGTCTTGTAGGAGACGCAGACGTTGAACAGCCCGCCGCCAGCGGAAATCCCTATGCCGGTGAAGTCCTCGTCGGCGAGTTCGGCGAAGACCACCGCGTGGCCTTCGATCATCGCGCGCGGAACATAGCCTATCCGCCGCAGGATTCCCTCGAATATCCCCTTGTGATACACGACGTTCATTTCCATGTCAATCGGGTCCGCGGGGATCGAGAAATAGCATATCTCGCCTTCCTCGCGCGGCGGGCCGATGAGGTTTTCCACAAGTATCTTGATCATCGGCAGAGCGTCGGTCTCGTCCGGGCTGATGAAGCCGTTCCTCATCGGGCGGCGCATGTTGCGGTTGAAGATGTTGGCGAACTCGAAAGCCGGGTCGCCCAGCACGCACAGCGCGCCGTCGCTTATCACGTAATGCACGTCGAGTTTCGTCAGCATGTTCTTTGTGAACGGGTTGCTTACGATGTCGATGAACGCGTTGCGCTGCGCGCGTATGATCGTCTCGCCCGACAGCGTCCGCGCGGCGCAAACGAGGTTCGCCGTGCCGATGTCCAGCCCTCGCCCGAGCCCCAGGTTCATGGGCACGAATTTCGACGCGCTGGTCTGAACGTCCACCGCCTTTGATTCCATGATCTCATCCATCGTTCACATCTCCATTGGGTTGCGGCCTGAAAAATTCTCGCCATTCCCCTCGCTGTCAATCTTAACTTTGGGCCGGCGCATCGCGGTCCGGCGCCTTGATTTCAAGGTCTTCGCGGCTGGCCTGGAACGACTTCAGCCTCTCCAGCGAATCGCTGATGCTGTCGCCCTTCTTCTGCCTAACCTTCATCGCGCCGAGGTTCGTCTCCGGATCGTGGCGGAAAAGGTTGTCGAGGATTACCTCGCGCGGCTTGACGCGCGGGCGAGGTTCCTTGGGGCCGAGGTTGTCGAGCCGCTTGGAAATCTTTTCCGACAGGCTTTGCTCGAGGTGCGTGACCATCTGCTCCATTTCCTCGGCCTTAGCGCCGTTGTTGCGGCTCAACTTGCCGACCTGTTCGCGCAGCGCGGAGATTTCATCGCGGTACTGTGTTATCAGCGACTCTGTCTGGCCCAGCGCCTCCTTCCACGACGTGTCCGCCGCCGGGCGCGGCTGTTCGCGCAGAGAGCGGATTTCCTGAGCCATCTGCATTATCTGCTCACGGTACTGCTTCAACTCGTCCTTGAGAGTCCGCTGTTCCGCGGATGCCAGGGATTTGCTCTGCTCTTCCATCTCGCGGATGCGCGTCTTGAGCGCCAGTATTTCGTCGCGGTAGCGCTCGATAATCGGGGTCTGCGACGCGACGCCGCTCTGGAAGGATTTCGCCCGCTCCTGCTCGAGCAGGCCGTGCGTCTGCTCCAGCGCCGCGTTAAGGTCCTGTGCGCGGGTCTTCAGGCGTTCGATTTGCGTGAAGCAGTCCTTGTGCTGCGAGAGTTGGTCCTGCAGGGTCTGCGCCTGCGCGCGAAGTTCCCTGTTCGCGGCGGTTAGGTCATTGAGTTTCGCAGCCGCCGCGCCGAGGATTTCATCCTTCCTGGCGCGGAGCATTTCAGCGGCGCGCTGCTTCACCAACTCCTCGACCTTCTGCGGAGTGAGGATATTGATCTTGCTGACGCCGCGCTGCTTCAGGTCTTCCGGCGACAAGTTCGCGCCGCCGGTAGCCTGCGCGTGATCCTTCAGTTCCCTGCGAATAGCCGATTCGTCCATGCGATGTCCTTATAGAAATTGAGGGCCGCACCAATGACGGAATCCCGCCGTGAACGGCGTTCTGCATTGCCTTCCGGCGCGGACCCGCATGGTGTGCGCCCCCTCTCGCGGCGCCAGATTATATCAAGTAACGGGCGCAAGTCAATATTCTGTCTCGCCTGATGCCGCCTTCGCGGCAGGCCCTAATCCGCCGCGTTTTCATGCGTTGCGCCACGAGGCGGCAAGGGCCGGATTTCGCCGGCGATTTTGAAAGACGTGCCCGCGATGCGTTTCGGATTCAGCAGTTCCGTGAGCCGCGCGGCGGCCTCCTTAACAATCGCCTCCTCGCCGCCCCTTGCGCCGCGCTCGGCCACTTCGCAGTATTCGTACGTCTCCGCCTTCACCTCCGGGTGGTCCCACAGGTCGCGTATGAAATCCATTGCGCCGGGCACGGATTCCCAGGTCTGCCGCAACTGGTTCATGTAACGCCGTGCGACTTCCTTCATCTGCTCGTGCATGTTGTCCGGCGCGCCGCGGCGGATTTCCTCCGGCACCGCCTCGCCCAAGATTTCGCACGCGATGTACGGCGACTGGAAGAACCCCTCCCTGAGCGCCTGCACCGCGCGCAGGCCGTCGCCGAGCATTATCTGGCAAATCGCGACATCGCACGCCGTGCCCGGAAAGCGGAAATTCATGCAGTGCCTCAGCGCGGCCAGCGCCTTCGCCGGGTTCTGCTTCACGGTGTAGAGCCGCGCCAGCACCAGCGCCGACCACGGCAAATACTGGAACGCAGTGCTCGGCAGGCGCTCCAGCACTTCAATCGCCTGGTCGTTCTGGCCCTGCTCGACGCAGAGCGCGGCGATGCTTTCCAGCGTATGGAAAAACGCCATGCTCCAGTGCATCCGGCGTATCGCGGCTTTCGGGTCGTCCTTGTCAACGGGCTGCGCCGGCTCCGCGGCGCCGACCGCGCGGAGCAGGTACTCCTCGCTCTGCTTCAAGTCGCCCGTGATTAGCGCCGCCTCGCCGAGGACGCCGAGCGCCTCCAAGTTATCGCCCTCGGCCACAAGCACCTCCTGAGCCAGAGCCCGCGCGCCTTCCACGTCGCCGTGGAACATCTTGTCCCACGCCTGGTAAGTCATCTCGGCCGTCCGGTCAAATTCGACCGGCTGGCCCTTGTTCGCAAAGGTTTTGAGAATCGCCTCGCGCTGGGCGCGGCCGCGTGTGGCGTATCTGAATTCCGACAAGTTTCGCCCCTGATAGTGGTGGAAGGATCGCGAAAGGAAACGCAGATTCTAGCCGCTTGCCGCGCGGGCGTCAAGCAATCCTTCCCACACCGCGGAGGATCCTGCAATCGACGGGCGAGCGCGACATGCTGGTATGTGCATGTAAAAGCGCTCCCAAACTTTTGCGCCCCCGGCGGGCATAACTTTACATTTCATAAGTTATGAAATGTAAAGCAACCGCGCAGTCCACGGAACCACAGATTACACAGATTTCACAGATGTTTTTCTTAACCCAACATGCGCCAAGAACTTATACCTTCAACTTTCTGCTTCATCCTTCATCCTTCAGCCTTCATCCTTGTCGAGCGTCTTGCGCTCGCTGACGTGCTATTATGTG
>Ga0315288_10002718_pt1 | contig 22721 bp, 20 predicted proteins | sample YL17G11_20_MG_FD_203454 | JGI IMG/M metagenome (GOLD analysis project Ga0315288, IMG submission 203454) | Sediment microbial communities from Yellowstone Lake, YNP, Wyoming, USA - YL17G11_20 | ecosystem: Environmental > Aquatic > Freshwater > Lake > Sediment | place: USA: Wyoming | collected...
GGTCTCGACCGGGCTGTCGGCGTTGGGGTCGCGGCGAACGCGCACGGCCACGTCCACCCGGCCGTCCGGCTCGTATTGGCTGTACAGCGCCGCCAACTGCGGCGCCAGGCCCACCAGGACCGGACGCCTTTCACCCAGGTCGACGTTCTCGGCCGACACCGACAGGTCCGCCCCCAGCGCCTCGCGGTCGAAGCCCGTGACCCGCCCCTCCAGGCGCATCGGCGACCCGTTCAGGAGGCCCTGGATCCCCTCCAGCAGGAGCGCCGTCCGCGAAAACACCGCCCGGCCGGTCAGGTCCTCGAACCGGTGCGTGAATCCCTGGTACGCATACCCGAAATCCACCCCCGTCAACTCCGCCGCCAGACGAAACCCCTCCTGCTCGTCGAACAGGACCTTCAGGTTCATCGAACCGGTCGGCTCGAACCGGTCCCAGACGCGCTGGGCCTCTCGCGGCAGCGTGCGGTAGAGGTCCGGCGTCAGGGCGACGTTCGACGCCTGGCCCTCGAACCGCAGCGACCCCGTCCGAAGGTTCAGCCCACCCGACGCCACCGACAACTGCACTTCCTGGCTCGTCACGTCCGTCTGGAACCGGAACGCGTCGCGGTCCGTCTCATCGGGCAGAAGGAGCCCCGAGATCTGCATCCGATGGTCGTAGATCGTCTCGCCGGCCACCTTGCGCTTCAGCGCCAGTGCCCCGTCCACGAGCGCCACCACCGGCCGCACCGCTGGCGCAACGTGCTCCGGCGGCCGGGCCTCCGCCAGTTTCTGAAAGTTCCACACCTTCTCGTCCCACAGCACCAGCGTCACCGCCGGCTGATGGACGATGATCTCCGTCACCTCCAACCGAAAACGCACGAGCGCCAAGGGATCGATTCGGAGGTCCACCTGGGCGGCTTCGAGAATCGGTTCCTGGAACGGCGGCGGAGCCGCGATCCGAAGACCCTCCAGAACCAGCGCCCCCTCGGTCGGGCTGAAACTCGCCTGCCGGATGTCCACGTCCGTCCCCAGCAGGTCCTCCAGGTACCGCTCCGCGAACTTCTTGACCCGCTCGTTGTTCGTCAGGCTCCAGTAGGTGATCGCCAGGCCGACCGCGACGAGGGCGATGACGGCCAGGGCGATCCGGCGGCGCCGGTGCCGCCGGGCGCGCCGCTCCCGCCCGCGCTCGTCCACCGGATGCTTCCAGGCAGACGGCCGCTCCCGCCGCGTTTCGCTTCCGCCGGCCGACGCATCGGCCATTTGTGGGGTCTCCCGGGACCTTCTTCCTCCGTGATGGGGCCATCGTATCGGCGTCGGGCGCCGAAATCAAGCAACGGCGAGTGACGGAGTGACGAAGTAACGAAGTAACGTAGGCGGGGGGAAGAGGGTGCGCCGGGTTCGCCGCCCCGCTTGCGGGGCGCTGGCTGCTTGCCCGCCAGTGCGCACTGCCCGGCGCTTCGCACGGGTGGACAAGCCACCCGTGCCACCCGCCGATGCTACTCTGCGAAGCACGAGAGGACGACGGCGGAAGTTTACCCGCCCGTGGCGGGGCGAGCGTGCGCCTACCACCGGCGCGCCGGCGCCTCTCGCGCGGTTTTTCGTGGACGCTCGGCGCCCCCGCCCCTACAGTGGCCGTCGGACGGGTGATCCGCCAAAGGAGCACGTCATGAGCCAGCCGCCGGGATATGGGCCGCAAACGCCGATGCCGAAAAAGGAGACGCCGGGCATCGCCATCGCAAGCCTCGTCTGCGGCATCCTCTCGTGGGTGTGCGTGGGGCTGCTGGCGGCGATTCCGGCGGTCATCACGGGACACATGGCGCTGGGACGCATCAAGCGGTCGGCCGGCGCGCTCGGCGGCCGCGGATTGGCCATCGCCGGCCTCATTCTCGGCTACACCTCGATCGTGGTGATGACCGTGCTGATCGTCCTCTTCTTCACCCTCGTGATGCCGCTGATAAAGGAAGAATCCTCCAAGACCGCGTGCCTGGCCAACCTGAAGACGATCGGCACGGCCTGCACCGTGTACGCGGCGGAGCACAACGGCCGCTATCCCGAGCGCCTGTCGGAACTCTACCCCGACCACGTGCCGGAACTGGACATCTTCGTCTGCCCGGCGACGGGCGCGAAGATCGGCTCGCCCCAGGAGATCGATTCCAAAACGAGTTACGAATACCGTGGCGCCAGCTTGGACCTGCGCACACTCAAGGAGCCTTCGTACCAAGTGATCCTGGCCTGCGACAAGGCCGGCAACCACCGGCGCGGGAAGAATATCCTTTACGCCGATGGCCACGTCGAGTCGGAGGGGATGGGCGGCAAGTCGGGGGGGGAAGGCATGGACTGGGACTGAAACGCGCCGGGCGGAACCGGGGCGGTGAGGGAGGCGGACGCCGCCGGAAAAGATTTGCAATTTGCGCGTGAGTCTGGCGTAGTACTGGCGGTCAACGAGGGGTGGGGCACGGGAAAGGAGAGCGCTCGATGGAAAGCCAAGCGGGAGAGGCGGCAGGCGGGGCGATTGCCTGTATCATCAGCCTGGTCTTCGGCCTGGTGGTGCTGGCGATGATGGCATTCTGGCTCTGGATGCTGATTGACGTCATCACCAAGTGCCCCAGCGAAGAGAACAAGAAAATCATCTGGATCCTCGTCGTGATCTTCACGGGGGCGATCGGAGCGGCCGTTTACTACTTCGTGCAACGTCCGAAGAATCTGCCGAGCGGACCGCCGCCGGGCGCCTGATGCGGATAGCCGTACGACGCTTACGAGCCGCGCGCGGGGTTCGCCGTGCCCCGCGCGCGGTTTCTTTGCGCGACCGCGGCACCCGGCCGCCAAGAGGCTGTTTCACATTCCCTCTCCCCTGGTGGGAGAGGGTTAGGGTGAGGGGGAAAGAAACGGCGAATGACGAACAAGGAATGCCGAACCGCAGAAGGAGGAAGGAAACGGCCTTTCACCCTCACCCCGTCCCTCTCCCATCGAGGGAGAGGGGGGTTATGAAACGGCCTTTAGGCCGACTCCTCGTGGCCGGGGATGATGACGCGGCACGGCGGCAGGGCGCGAAGGAACGCCTGGCCGTAGCGCTTCCGAAGAATCCGCGAGTCCAGCACCACCACCATCCCCTCGTCGTCCTTCGTGCGGATGAGCCGGCCGAACCCCTGCTTGAAGCGCAGCACCGCCTCGGGCAACTGGTACTCGTTGAACGGGTTGCCGCCCGCGGCACGGATGGCCTCGATGCGCGCCGCGACGAGCGGACGGCCGGGGACGGCGAACGGGAGGCGCGTGATGATGACGTTCGAGAGGGCCGCCCCCGGGACGTCCACACCCTGCCAGAACGTCGCCGTGCCGAAGAGGACCGAATGAGCGTCGCGGCGAAACTCCTCCAGCATCTTCCCGCGGGGCAGCCCTTCGCCCTGCACGAGAAGCCGCCAACCGCGCTTCGCCAGGTGCGGCCGGAGCGCGTCGGCGGCGCGCGAAAGCATCTCGTAGGACGTAAAGAGGACGAACGCCCGGCCCTGGGAGAGGTCGAGGTAGCGCTGGATGGCGCCCACGGCGGCGTCGAAGTAGGCGGGGTCGGCCGGTTCCGGCAGGTCGGCCTCCAGATAGAGGCGCACTTTCGATTCGTAATCGAACGGCGAGCCGACCCAGAGCGCATCGCAGTCCTCCAGGCCCAGGCGCCGGCGGACGTAGGCGAACTCGTCGCGCGGGCCCACCGAAAGCGTCGCGCTCGTCAGGACGGCCGAGCGCACCTCCTGCCAGACAAGCAAGTCGAGCATTCCGCCGACGCAAACGGGCGCAGCATGGAGCGAAACGCGAGAAAAGGTGTCAGGAACCTTTCTTCTGGCCGTAAGATACGCCGGCACAAGGGCTTGCGCGCCAGGCAACGTCTCGGAAAAAGGTTCCTGACACCGTTTTCCGGCAACTTCGACCCAATAGACGGCGCCGGTGCCGGGAGAGTCGGAGGCGTAGGTCTGGCCGACGAAGGAAACGACGGCCCCGGCGAGGCGTCGGGCGCGGTCGGCGTAGGACGCCAGTTCGTCGGCCGACTCCTCATCGCGGCCCATCTTCTTGGCGAGCGCGCCGAGGGCCGAGGCGAGGCGTTCGAGCGCGGGCGAGAGGGGGTTCTCGAAAACGTTCGGGCGTGCGACGCGCCCGCTGGGGCCGCCCTCGCCTTCGAACCAGGCGCGGAGCGAGGCGAAGAAGTCGTCCGAGGCGCGGCCGGCATCGTCGCAGGCGAGCCTGGCGGCTTCGGCGCCCCGTTCGATGGCCGCCAGGGCGCCTCGCGGGCGCTTCCCGCCGGCGCCGGACCAGAGCAGGCCCAGGAGAAACGCGACCTGGCTGGAGGAGACGGCGATGCCGAGTTGGTCGCACGCGACCGTCTCGACGTTGTGGGCCTCGTCGAAGACGAGGGCGTCAAAGGCCGGGAGGATGCCGGCCGAGCCCGAGGCGCGGATCGCCAGGTCCGAGAAGAACAGCGCGTGGTTGACGACCAGCAGGTCGGCCTGGTGGACGCGCCGGCGGGCGCGCTGGTAGAAGCACCGGCGCTCGTGCAGACATTTTCGTCCGCGGCAGTTGCCGTGCTCGGCGCACACGCGGTCCCAGACGCGCGGGGCGGGCTGGGGCGCGAGGTCCGAGAGGCTGCCGTCGCCGGTCGCAAGGGCCCACTCTTCGAGGCGGGCGAGTTCGCGGCGTTCGGCGGCGGAGGTAAAGAGCGTGGCGGCAAGCCGGCTGGCGCGTTCGAGGCGGCGAAGGCAGAGGTAGTTGGAGCGGCCCTTGACGAGGACGGCGCGGAACTCCAGGCCGAGCGCCTTCGCGAGAAGCGGGAGGTCCTTCTCGACGAGTTGTTCCTGGAGGCTGATGGTGTAGGTGGAGAGGAGGACGCGGCGTTTTTCGCGCGTCGCGAGGTGGATGGCGGGGACGAGGTAGGCGAACGATTTGCCGACGCCGGTGCCCGCCTCGACGACCAGGTGCCGGCCGGCGCGGAAGGCGCGGTCGACGGCCTCGGCCATGGCGATCTGCTCGGGGCGGTGCTCGTAGCCCGCGAGGCCTCGGGCGACGAGGCCTTCGGGGCCGAGGGCGGATTGGACGTCGTGGTCCACGCGGGCTCCCCGTGGCACGCGTTTGCGCCGCGTGCTCGGAACGGCACGCGCCGCGCAAGCGCGGCGGCTAAATATGCAAGCGGCGAGGCGCGGCGGCCGGCGCACCTCACGGCGACGGCGCGATGGTGCCTTGCGCGGGGCTGGAGGCGGAGGCGTAAGGCCGCCGCGGAATGCGTCCCGCGAGGAACGCTTCTCGTCCGGCCTCGATGGCCAGGCGCATCGCGCGGGCCATCCGGACGGGGTCCTGGGCCTTGGCGACGCCGGTATTCAGGAGGACGCCGTCGGCCCCGAGTTCCATGGCGATGGCGGTGTCGCTGGCGGTGCCGACGCCGGCGTCGACGATGATGGGGACCTTCGCGCGTTCGATAATGAGGCGGATGTTGCCGGGGTTGAGGATGCCCTGGCCGGAGCCGATGGGCGACCCCAGAGGCATGACGCTCGTGGCGCCGGCGTCTTCGAGGCGCCGGGCCATGACGGGGTCGTCGCTCGTGTAGGCGAGGACATAGAACTTTTCCTTGATGAGCGTCGCCATCGCCTTCAGCGTTTCGACGGGGTCCGGCAGGAGGGTGTCGGGGTCGGCGAGGACTTCGAGTTTGACCCACTCGACGCCGAGGGCTTCACGCGCGAGTCGTGCGGTGCGGAGGGCATCGTCGGCATTGAAGCAGCCGGCGGTGTTCGGCAGGATGGTATATCGTTTGCGGTCAATATAATCGAGGAGGCTTTCCTTGGATTTGTCGGCGAGGTTGACGCGCCGGACGGCGACGGTGACGACCTGGCATCCGGAGGCCTCGAGGGCCTCGCGCATGAGGGGGAAGGTGTCGTACTTCCCGGTGCCGACGAAGAGGCGGCTCGTGAATTCGTAAGGCCCGAGTTTCAAGACGTCCTTCTCAACCATGCCCTGGCACTCCTTCGGTCGGTAACTGAGTGACTAAGTGACTGAGTAACTGAGGCGCCGGAGGCTTCCGCGCCGTCATCCGCCTCCTACCAAGGTTACGATTTCGACCTCATCGCCTTCCGCCAGGGCGCGGTCGGCGTGGAGGGAGCGCGGAACGATCTCGCGGTTGACCTCGACGGCGACGGGCCCACCGGCGGTCGGGAGCATCTCGAGCAGGCGTGCGACGGTCGTCCCGTCGGGCACCTCGCGCGGCTGGCCGTTCACGGTAATCCGCATGGACCGCTTTCCTCCCGGGCCCTGCCCGCCCGCGGGATTATAGGGCCGCGGCAAGGGCCATTCAAGCCGCCGGACAAACGCTTGCGGACCGGCGGGAATCGCGTTACATATTGGGGCGGCACGGGTTCAACTCACCGGAAGGCACAATCGGGGCAACTCTTTCGATGAAACGGCTCGTCGTGATAGGGGTGGCGGCGGTGTTGGCGTGTGCGGGCCTCGCGTCCCGGGCGGCCTCGCAGGAACCTACCCGGACGGACCTGCTGCACGAGGCGGAGGCGCGCCTGCGGGGCGAGAAGGATCCCGAGCACCGCCAGGAACTGGCCGACCGGATCGAACGGTACAAGCACGAACTGGGTCCGTACGACGAGAAGGGGGCGGCGCTGCATCCGTCGGCGATGTGGCACGCGACGGCAATCGGGTCGCTGAAGGAGGAGGTCCAGCGTCTGGAGGGGCGGCCGAAATCGACGCCGGCCGCCGCCTTTGCCGTCACCCTGCGGATTCACACGAGACGGATGGCGGCCACATGCCTCGAGCGAGGCTGGGACTGGGGCGGCGAGAGACCGAGGTTCCAGTTCGACGCGTTCGGGTCGTACCTGGCGAACAACCTCGGGGCGCCGGACTCGCTGGGCGACGCGCTGGCCTCCTGGATCGCCAAGGAAGCGAGCCTGGCCTCCGGCCCGTCGGGCGAGGCGTTCAAGGCCGCGCTGGCCGACGCCCAGGCGGCGCTCGGGCGGCTGGGCGAGGCGGTGGGGCATTTCACTCGCGCCCCCTCCCGCCGGGAAGTCGAGAGGATGGCATTGATGGCGGACCTGGGGCAGTTCGCCCAGGCGCTGGACACGCTGGGCGAAGCAAAGTCGGCGCTCGAGGCGTTGCAGGCGAAGGCGTCGGGCCAAGCAGGAACCCCGGCCGGGGAGGCGGCGCCTGAAGCGCCCCAGGTGACGGAGGACGACAAGGCGCGGCTGGAGAAGATCCGGCGTCTGGCGGCAGGGCTCGAAGGGCCGGTGTGGGCGACAATCCGGTCGGACCTCGAGCGGTTCGCGAGGGTGGCGGAATCCGCCCTGGGGGTGCGTCAAACTCGCACCAAGGCGCTCGACCTGGTGGAGCACCTGGAACGAGCGGCCCAGTACGCCCAGGACCTGGCGCAGAGCAAGTCGGCGTATCCGGAGTACCTGGATCGGGAGCGCGGCGGGCTGGCGGGTGCGCTGCAATTGCTGGGGGAAAAGTCGCGACGCCAGGAGGGGTATGCGAGCATTCGCCGGATGCAGGCGGACGCACATGCCCGGCGGGTGTTGGACGCGTCGCCGCTCGAGCCGGCCGTCTGCCAGAAAGTCCTTCGCGCCTACGCCGTCCCAAAGGAGACGTTCCCGCAAGAGGGTCGCGAGAACTCGTGGGAGGAGTTTCGGGGTTCCTTAAGCCGGACGATCGCGACGCTGGAGAAGATGCCGGCGTGGTCGTCGGAGACGGTGGCGGACCGGCTGGTGGGGCAGTACCCGGCGTTTTCGAAGGCGTTCCTGGACGCGGTGGGGCGTGCGGGGGAATCCGCGACGCCGTCTGCCGAGGGGCTCCGCGGGGATTTCCTCGCCGCCGCCGGCGCGGGCCGGGACCTCGAGCGGATCGTCTGGGCGAACCGGGCGGTCAAATCGGTGGCCAAGTACGTCCCGTCGCGGGCGGACCCGATGGCGACGGAACTGGGGGCGATGACGGTGAACTTCCAGGAGGCGAGCCCGGAGAAGCGTCAGCACCAGCGGGAGAACATGGACCGTTACATTCGGCCGTTCCGGCCGTTGGCGGATTTTCAGCCGCCCGGCCCGGAGCACGCGCGGGAGGCGTCGCGCCTGACGGGCGGGCTGTACCAGCGGGCGGTGATGAAGTTCAGCCAGGATGCGTCTAACGGAATCGAGGAGGCGAGTAAGGGGTTACCTAAGGCGCTGGACGCGGCGATGGCGGGGCGGTGGATGTTCGTTTTGCTCCGGCACCGGTGTCTGGCGGAGGCGGAAAGCCTGGCGAAGGCCGACCCGGCGAGCCTGATCCCGTTCTGTGTCCCCCCGAAGCAGTGGGACGCCTTCCTGGCGGCAACGGACAAACAGTTGCGGGGCCTTTTCAGCCAGTACCTCGTGCCGAAGGCCCCCATTCCGGGCACCGGCTACCTGGCGGACTGGGACACGGTGTATTGCACGGTGGCGGCGGCCCAGCGGATGACCCTCCAGGAGCAGAAGGCCGAGGAGACGGACCTGGACCGGCTCCTGGGGAACCTGTACGGCGTGGCGGACCCGGACGCGTCGGACGCGGCGGTGCTCGGCTGGGCGACGGGATACCACACGACGGAAGCGTCGATGGCCCTGGTCGGGGGGTTCGGGGGGACGGCCCGCTGGCACCTGTACGAACTGGACCAACTGTGCCGGACGTGGCGGATGAGCCGGCCGTTCACGGCCGAGCAACTCGAAGCCGCGAAACCGAAGGCGGCGAAAGGGGCCGGCTGACGCCTGCCCTGTAGTATGACACTACAGGGCCTGCCGGCGACCCCGAGCCGACGCCCGGAGCCGGGGGACCCCAAAAAAATCGGCCGAACTCGATGTTTTTTCTTGACGCCTCCCCGGCCGCGCGGTACGAGAGGCGTGCCCTTCTGCTTCAACGTTCCCCGAACGAACGCGCCACGCGTTGGTCGACCCAGTAAGGAGGCTTACGGTGTATCGTCACATCTTGAATCAGTTGGAGGAAGTGGTTGGAAGCAAGGCCCCCTATGTGTTTGCCGTCGGGGGAACCGTTCTGGTCCTCTCGCTGATCCTGCTCCTTCTGCCGCCGTGGCGGAGGGCGGTCAAGGCGGCGATGGATCGCGGCGGGTGGCGCGGCATCCTGCTGGGGGCGGTCCACGTTATCCTGACGCTCATCATCGGCGCCACCGTCGTCGAGGCCCTGCGGGGATCGCTCCTCGTGCAGTCGAATGAGTTCGACCGGAGCCACGGCCGCGTCTCGCAGACCAACTACAACGCCGTCCAGACCAACATGGGGCCGCCGCACGAGCAGGACGAACTGCACGTCGCCCACTTCGTCACCGAGGAGAAGATCATCTTCCAGTACAAGGACGGGCGCAAGGTCCCCCAAGAGGAACTCCAGACGCTCGAAGCCTCCGACACGGGCGACGCCGCCGAACCGGCTGAAAAGGAAGCCGAGGCGCCGGCCGCCGGGCCCAAGCCGTCGGACGGCGGCGACAAGGGGGCCGACAGGCCCATCAAGCGCAAGATCAAGGTCCGCAAAGAGATTCCGCAGAACACCATCGTCCGGGCCCTCGCGGACATCGAACTGCACCTGAACTACCGCCAGAAGGGCAACGCCTTCTACACCTGCTACGACGACGTCTGGAAACTCGAATACACCGTCAAGAACCGCAGCGACAAGACCACCGAGGCCGAGTTTAAGTTCCCCGCCGGCCAGACCCTGTACAACCGGTTCAGCATCCTGGTGGATGGCAAGGACTGGGCCCAGAACCTCGTTTACAAAGACGGCGCCCAGACCTGGAAGATGACGATGAACCCCGACCAGGAGGTCCGGGTCCAGATTTCGTTCGCTTCGCGCGGCATGGAGTTCGTGCGGTACATCCCGGCCCGGATGGCCACGCACGAGGAGTGCAAGGTCACGATGCGGATCTTCCCCGACAAGGAAAAGGGCAAGCAGCGGTTCGTCTGGAAAGAAGACATGAGCCTGCCCATCGGCTCCATGACGCCGCCGACCATCAAGGATTCGCCCGCCGACGGCGAGCCGATGGTCCTGGAATGGGACCTCAAGTCGGCCGCCACCAGCCTCGACATGGGCGTCATCCTGCCCAAGATTCCCCAGCCGGGTTATTACGGCGCCCGGGTTCTGCACGAAGCACCGTGGGGCCTGGTGCTCCTGGTGGCGGCGCTGGTGGTCACATGGATGCTGCTGGGGCGAGAGGTTGACCTGTTCTCGCTCTCACTCCTGTCGGTGGCGTACTACCTGTTCTATACGCTCGTGGCCTACTTGTCTGACCACGTGACCTCGTTCGCCGCGTGCTTCGTCCTGGCGGCCCTGGCCACGCTGGTACTCGCGGCCCTGTACGTGTGGCTCGGCTGGGGGCGGAACTTCACCTCGCACCAGACGCTGGCGCTGGTGGCCGTCCTGACGATCTACTATCCGCTGGCGGTCATCCTGGATGCCTACACCGGCCTGATGGTCCAGGTCCTGTACTGGACCTTGGCGCTGTACGCGGCGATGCTGGCGGTGGCGATGGTCTGGCGGAGGCGAAGAGCGGCGGCGTAAGAGAGTTTGTCGGCGAGAAGCGAAAGGCGCGGCGTCCGGATTTGGGCGCCGCGCACTTTTTTGGAATGGACGGTCGCCCGCCGAAAGGCCTCCCGCCCGCACACATCGGGGGCCGTCGCACCGCTACGCCGCCGGCTTCAGCGCTGCCCTTGCGCCCGGACAATCGTCTCGAGAGCAGCAACGAGGGGAGGAAGATTGGAGACGACTGTGTCCCAAACGCGGTCCAGGTCGATGTCGAAGTATCCGTGGATCAGGCGGTTGCGCATGGCGACGATCCCGCTCCATGGAATCTCTGCGTGCCGCTCGCGGAATTCCTGGGTGACGCCGGCGGCGGCCTCGCCGACAATTTCAATACACTTCACGAGCGCCAGGGCCAACTGCCGATCCTCATCCAGGGCGCGCCGCGTCTTCCCCTCGGCGAAACGAATCGCCTCGCAGGCGGCGTCGCGCATGTGGTGCACCCGCGTCAGGTCATCCACGTACATACTGGTCCTCCGCTTCAGCAAGGACGCGTCGGCGGAAATGTTTGCTGAGTTCGAACGGCGTACGGATGTCCACCCGGCGGCCCAGCAGATCCGACAACTCAAACTCCATCTCCGCCAAATCGAGCAGGCCGACGACGGCCCCCGGTTCAAACTCCACCAGGACGTCCACGTCACTCTCGGGCCCGAAGTCCCGGCGCAGAACCGAACCAAACACCGAGAGTTTGCAGACACGGTGGCGCCGGCAGAACGCGGCTATCTGGGCCCGGTCTATCGGTATAGCGGGAGGCATAAGGTTTAATCCTCCGTTCCCACTGTACCCGCTGAAGGGGCGGCTTGGCAAGCGTTTTGGGTGCGTGGCGCTTGTCCAAGCGAAGAGGGGGGCGCGCCCCCGCACGCCGCGAAAAGGCATTGCGGACACCGCCCACTCGCCGCTATACTGTGGCTTCCCTGCATCAAGCCACGGGGCGCGAGGGGGCCATGGTGAGATTTCGCTGGCGCTGGCGGGGGTTCGTGTTCCCCGGCGATCCGGTTTTCGATCCGGAGACGGGCGGCGTGGGTCGCCGCAGCAGCCAGACGACCCCCGAGCGGTTCCGGGCGGGATTGGTCGTCAGCCTGGACGGCGTCGGCGGATACAACTGGGGACCCCGGTGGATCCGCCGGGGACTGGACCAGGCGGGGGTCCGCTCGGCCATCGTCATCTACGACTGGACCGTGGGCCCGGCCGGGATGTTCCTGGCAGACTTGGTGGCCGAGGAGCGGAACCGCGCGACGGCCTTGCACCTGGCCGACTGGATTGCGGCCTACGCCCGGGCGATGCCCGGCCGCCCGGTGACGCTCATCGGGCATTCGGGCGGGGCGGCCGTGGCCGTCTGGGCCCTCGAGGCCCTGCCCGAGGACGTTCGGGTCCGCCGGGCGGTGCTCCTCGCGCCGGCGATCGGGCCGGCGTATAACCTGGGGCCGGCCCTTCGGGCCGTCGAGGACCGCCTGGTTGCGACCTGCTCGTGGGCGGACGCGGGCATGCTGGCCGCCGCGACGACCGTCTTCGGAACGATGGACCGCCGCCATTCGCCGGGCGCCGGGTTCCTGGGCTTCCGGATGCCCGAAAACCTTGCGTCCGACGACTTGAAAGCGTATGAAAAGGTGCGCCAGGTGCGCTGGACGCCGAGCCTCGTGCGCCACGGCAACCTGGGCGGGCACATGGGGTGGACGACCGCGCGGTTTGCGCGCGAGTTCCTCGCGCCGATTGTGACGGGAGCCAGCGACCCCGGCGAGCCGATAGCATCTTTCGAGGGGGCGGCCGCGGGCGAAGGAGAAGCAGGATGAGCCGATGGGGATGGGTCTTCGCGCTGACGGCCCTGACGATGGTCGCCGGAGGCTGCGGCGGGGGACATTACACATCGCCGGAACGCTACGACCACGGGTTGGTCGTGTGCCTGAGCGGCGCCGGCGGCATGATGGGCGAGGTGAATCGCATCCGCGACGGGCTCGCGTCCGGCGGCGTGGACCAGGCGATCGAGGCGTTCGACTGGTCGCGCGGAGAAGTGTTCGGCGACCAGATGGACGTGGCGGAGAACCGCCGACGCGCCATGCAACTGGCCACACGCGTGGAAACCTACCTCAAGAACCACCCCGGCCAGCCGGTACACCTGGTCGGCGTCTCGGCCGGGACGGGCCTCGTGGTCTGGGCGCTGGAGAGCCTCCAGGGCGTCCGGGCGACGGGGGCGGTGCTCCTCGCCTCCAGCCTCGACACCCGCTACGACCTCTCGCGCGCCCTGCAGAACGTCAACGGACACATCTACAGTTTCAACAGCGTGGCGGACACGATCCTCAGCCTCGGCGTGACGTTGGCCGGGACGGTGGACCGCGGCGGAGGCGTTGCCGGCGGCCTGGTGGGTTTCAGCCCACCGGACGGTGCTTCCGAGGCCACCAAACGCCTCTACCAGGAAAAACTCAAACAGTTCTCGTGGAACCCCGGCGAAGTCCTGCTCGGACACCTCGGCGACCATCTCGGGGCCACCAACCCGACCTTCGTCCGCGTGCGGATCGCGCCCCTCGTCCTCGGCAAGGAGCCCGAGACGGCCGACAAACCCCAAGCGCGGCGCGCCGCGACGGAATCCCAGACCCACGCCTCGCGGCTGACTCGCGACTGGAAAGACCTGCCATGACCGACGGCACCGCGTCGCATCGCAGCCCCGTGGCCGCACTCGTGTTCGGATGGATCTTCCCCGGCGCCGGCCATGCCTATGCGGGGGAGCGAGGCAAGGCCGTTCTCTTCGGCGTCCTCATCACCGGCCTCCTGGTGGCGGGGTTCGCCATGGGCCGAGGCACCAACCTCCTGCCGAACGAATGGTGGTTCGCCCCGCAGTTGGGCGCCGGCGGCCCGGCGGCGCTCCTGGCGCCCCTCAGCCAGTATCTCGCCATCCGCCGGCCCGTCGACTGGGCTTCACCCGTCCGGGAGATAGGGACGCTCTACACCGCCGTCGCCGGACTCCTGAACCTCCTGGTGATGATGGACGCGTATGTCCTGCTGGCGTACCCGGGCGAGAAGCGGGAGCGCGAACTGGCCCGCGAGACCGGAGGCAAGACCGACGATGCTTGAATCCCTCAGCCACTTTTTCCGCAGTCTCGTCAGCCTCCACAATCCGCTCTGGCTCTTCTACCCGCTCCTGGCGGTCATCGCGGTCGTGTACAAGGCGACGAAGTTCGATAAGCCCAGGGACATCGCCCTCGCGTCCATCCACTTCTTTGTGTCGGTCGCCCTGGGCATGCTCGCCCTGGGTCTGGCGTTCTACCTCGTTTCCATCCTTTTCTAAAAACTGTTTCAGAACCCTTCTGCGGTGCCGACTCCTTGAGTGCGGGTGCCACGCTTTCGCTTGCCGAAAGCGTGCGGCTCATGCTTTCGCGAGCGAAAGCATGGCACCCCGTTGTGGGTTCTGAAACAGTTCTCTAAACCGCCGAAGCCCAGTCCCAGCGCGCCGGGACTGGGCTTCTCACCGCGCCCGGGCGACGTAGGCGCGGACGCTCTCGCGCCAGTCGGGAAACTGGTGGCCCGCCTCCCGCCGGAGTTTCTCCGTCGAGAGGACCACGCAGGCGGGCCGGCGGGCCTCGCGCGGCCGGTCGCGGCTCCGGATCGGTTCCACGGGAACGTCGAGCCCGGCGGCGCGGACGATCTCCTGCGCCAATTCCCGTCGCGAGGCGGACCCCCGGCCGCAGGCGTGATACGTCCCGCGAAGGCCCGATCCCACCATCGCGACGAGCGCCCGCGCGAGATCCTCGCTCCAGGTGGGGCACCCCACCTGGTCCCGCACGACGCGCAGGGGCCCGCCCGCGCGGGCCGCGGCCAGGATCACCTCGACAAAGTTCGGCCCCCCTGCCCCGTACAACCACGCCGTCCGTACAATGAGGTGCGAATCCGGCGCGGCCGCGCGGACTCTGGTCTCGCTCTCGGCCTTCGAGCGGGCGTACACGCCGAGCGGGCTCGCCGGATCCTCCTCGACGTAAGGTTCCGTCTTCGTGCCGTCGAAGATGAAGTCCGTGCTCATGTGGACCACGAGCGCGCCGCAGTCGGCGGCGGCGCGGGCGACGGTCCCCGCCGCCTCCACATTCAGAAGCATGACCTCGGCCGGATGCGTCTCGGCGCCGTCCACGTCGGTCCAGGCCGCCAAGTGGAAGACCGTCCGCGGCGCGAGGTTCCGGACCGCCCGCGCGACGGCCCGCGCGTCGGTGACGTCGAGGACCCGCCCGGCCGGCGGCAGGGCCTCCAGGTCCGTCAGCCACAGATCCTCCGCACAAGGGGCCGAGCGCGCGAGCCGCGGACCCAGGGCGTGGCCCAGGAGCCCGCCCGCGCCGGTCACGAGAACCGGATAATGCTCGGGCGCCAGATCCGTCATGTGTTTCACGTTGACAAGTCTCCGGTCACAAAGTAGCGTACGGCCGCCCCCGATTCCAACCCCGGCGCGCCGGCCGGGGCCGGCGGCAAGTCCGCCGCGGGTCGCCATTAGTACGGGCGACGCGACCAGGCGGGCGGAGCCCTCGCGTGGCCTCGTTTCTAAAACACTTTCGACAGGTCAGCGGCCTGACGGTCCTGTCGCGTCTGGCCGGCCTCGCCCGCGACGCTGCCCTCGCCCATGTCCTCGGCGCGGGCCCGGTCATGGACGCCTACGCGATGGCGTTCCGGATGCCCAACCTCCTGAGGCAACTCCTGGGCGAAGGCGCGCTGACGGCCGCGTTCGTCCCCGTCTTCACCGACTACCTCGAGAAGGGCGGACCCAAGGCCGCCGGCCGACTCATGAGCCTCCTCGCCGTCGCGCTTGTGACCGCCCTGGCCGCCATCACCCTCATCGTCGACGGCGTCCTCTTGGTGCTGCGGTATGTTACCGAAACAGGGACGAAGTGGCATCTGATTTTCGGCCTGGCCGCCGTCCTCTTTCCCTTCGCCATCTTCGTCTGCCTCGTCGCGCTCCTTCAGGCCGCCCTCAACTGTTGCCGGCACTTCGTCATGCCGGCCCTCGCGCCCGTTCTGCTGAACCTGTTCATCATCGGCGGGGCCGTGGCCGCGGGGCTCTGGGTGGCCGACGACCCCCAGACCCAGGCCTACGTCATCGCGGGGGCGATCCTCGTCGCCGGCCTGGTGGAGATCGCCGTCCAACTGCCCGCCATGCGCCGGGTCGGCCTCGAGTTCCGTCCCCTCTGGGACATGCGGGACCCGGGCCTCCGGCGCGTCGTCGGCCTCCTGGGGCCCGTCATCCTGGCGGTCGGCGTCATCCAGATCAACGTCTTCATGGATTCGCTCATCGCGAACGTGCTGAGCCCGAACGTGTCGGCCGACGCCCCGGCTCTGCCGGGGCGAAGTTTACCCGCCGTGGCGGGCCCGGCCACCGCGGCCGCCGAGGCGTCCGACCCGGATTCGTTCGCGCTCGGCCCGTGGCGGGTACCCTATCCGATGAAGACCGGGGCGGCTTCGGTGCTCTATTACGGCCCGCTCATCTACCAGTTCCCGCTGGGGGTGTTCGGCATCGGCCTGGCGACCGTCATCTTCCCCGTCCTCGCGCGCTACGCGGTGCGCAAGGACCTGGCAGGAATGGCGCGGACGGCGTCGCACGCCCTGCGCCTGACGCTCTTCATCGGCCTGCCCGCCGGCCTGGGCATCATCCTGCTGTGCGAGCCGCTGATTCGCCTCGTCTTCGACCACGGCAAATTCCACGAGATGCCCGACGCCGTCGAGCGGACCGCGCGCGTCGCCAGCCTCTACGCGCTGGGCCTTTGGTCGTACTCGGCCAACCACATCCTCGTCCGTGCGTTCTACGCGATGGAGAACATCCGCACGCCGCGACGCATCGCCATGCTCGCCGCCGGCCTGAACCTCGTCTGCAACCTCATCCTCGTCTGGCCGATGGCCGAGGGCGGACTGGCGCTCGCGACCGCGCTGTCGGCGGTGTTTCAAACGGTGGTGCTCGCGCGGATCCTCAGCCGCCGTTCGGCCGGGCTCGATTGGCGCGGCGTGGCGGCAAGCGCAGGCCGCACACTCCTCGCCACCGCCGTCATGGGCGCCGCCGTCTGGGCCGTCCTCCAATGGGCTGTCCCGCTCCTGTCCCTAGCCGGCCGGCCTCTCTATGCCGTCCAGTGTCTCGGCGGCGTGGCGGTCGGGGCCGCCGCGTTCATCGCCGTCGCCCGCTTCCTCGGGATGACGGAACTCGCGGACCTGTTAACCCGCGCCGCGCCCGACCCCGACGACGCGCCCCCGCTTGACCCCGGCGCGCCGGCCGGTTAGAAGAAAAAGGCGGCGGCCTTGGCCGCAGATTGCTCCGTTGAAAACATCCTTTCATCCTCCCTCTCCCTTGATGGGAGAGGGACGGGGTGAGGGTGAAGAAGGCATCCGGGGCCTCGGTTCCCCCTCACCCTACCCTCTCCCACAAGGGGAGAGGGAGAACAAAGGCAGGTTTTCAACGGAGCCGCCGCGCCGCCGGCAAGCAAAGGACCGAACGTGCCGAGACCGACCTGGGCCGAAGTCAACTTGGGCGCCATCCGCGCGAACCTCGGCGCGCTGCGGACGCTCCTCGCGCCCGGCGTCAAGGTGCTCGGCGTCGTCAAGGCCGACGGGTACGGCCACGGCATGGCGCGCGTCGCCCGGACGCTCGAAGAGAGCGGCATCGAGATGCTCGGCGTCGTGATGGTCGAGGAGGGCGTCGCCCTGCGCTCCGCGGGCATCGGCGCGCCCATCCTCATGATGGGCTCGCTCCCGGCCGACGAGATCGCCAACCTGGTGGCGCACGACCTCGTGGCGACGGTGGCCGAGGCGGCCACGGCCGAGGAGATCGACCGCGAAGCCCGCCGGGCGGCCAAGGTCGTCCCCGTCCACCTCAAGGTGGACACGGGGATGAACCGCCTGGGCGTGCGGGCGGAGGAGGCGGTCGGCGTCGCGGAGACGGTCGCCGGCCTGAAACACCTTCGCCTCGACGGCGTGTACACCCACTTCGCCTGCGCCGAGATGCCCGACCGCGCCGCCACGGAGGAACAACAGCGCCGTTTCGCCGAGGTGCTGCGCGCGCTCGGCGAACGGAACCTGAAGCCCCCGATTGTTCACGCGGCGAACACGGCGGCGATCCTCGCCCTCCCGGAGTCCCACTGCGACATGGTCCGGCCTGGGCTCGGCCTCTACGGCATCCTGCCGTGCGAGGGGGCGCCGAAGGCGGTCCGCCTGAAACCCGCGCTCGCCCTCAAGAGCCGCGTCGCCCACCTCAAGCGCGTTCGCCGCGGCGAAGGCGTCTCCTACGGCCACACGTGGCGGGCCCAGCGCGATTCCGTTGTCGGCCTGCTCCCCATCGGGTACGGCGACGGGTATCCGTGGGCCCTCTCGAACAAGGGGCAGGTCCGCCTCGGCGAAGGCCCGGCCGCTCGCCTCGCGCCGGTCGTCGGACGCATCTGCATGGACGCCACGCTCGTGGACCTGACGGACGTGCCTCGGCCCGAGGTCGGCCTCGCCGCGACGCTCATCGAGGCCGACGCCCAAAGCCCCCTCAGCGTCTCGGCGGTCGCCCGCCTCGCCGGCACCATCCCCTACGAAATCCTGACGGGCCTGGCGAAACGCATCCCGCGCGTGTACGTCTAGCCGAATGGTTCGCCGCGGGGATGATGGGGTTTGGTTCGCCGCCCCGCTTGCGGGGCGCTGTGAGCGGCCAGCGCCCAGTAAACTGGGCGGCGAACCAAACCACGTCGCGCTTTCACGCCTCTCGCGGCAGCGGCGCTTGGTTCGCCCGGCGCTTACTCGCATGCGCGTCCGCTACTCGGCGGGGGCCTTCTCGGGTGTCTCGGGAGCGGCCGGCGGCGAGCCCTCTCCCTCTTTCTTGCGGAGGCGTTCGATCGCCTGGCGGGCTTCCTCGGCCGCCTGCGTGCCCGGATAGAACTTGATGACATCCTGGTAGGACTGAATGACGGCGAGGCGCTGGAACGGGTCATTACCGGCGTGTTTCTCGAACTCCTTGACGGCGTCCAACTGGATGCGCGCATTGACCTCGAGCGGGACGGCCGGCGCGACGGGACTTCCCGCCGGCGGCGCCGGTTGGACGGGACCGGTTCCCGGAGGCGAGGGCGCCGTGCCCTGCCCGGGCGCCGGCGTAACGCCCTCGGGACCGGCGTGCGGCGTGAGCAGGAAGGCCACGACCACGGCCACGACAATGACGGCGGCCGCCAGCACACCGATGAGGAGCCAGAGTTTCCATCCCCCCAGCCGCAGGGCCTCCTTCGAGGGCAAGTCGGCGGGGTATCGCGCGGGGGAAGGCGTAGCATGGTGGCGTTGGGCGCGGCGGACGGCGCGGCCGAGGGCTTTCGAGAGGTGCGACCCCCGGTCCTCGAGCGTGATGGGCCCGATCTGGGCGCTCAGGGTCGCAGGCGTCGGGGCGACGTCGGCCGCCAACGCCGAAAACTCGAGCCGGTCCAGGGCCGCAATGAACTCCTCTGCCGTCTGGTACCGCTCCTCCGGGTCCTTGGCCATCGCCTTCTGCAAGAAGCGGTAGACGGCGATGGGCAGGTCGGGGGCGTACTGGCGCGGGTCGGGCAGAGGGGCGTTCAGGTGCTTTTTCATCATCTCGCGGTCGCTGGAGGCCTCGAAGGGGCTGCGGCCCGTCAGGAGGATGAAGTAGGTGGCGGCGAGGGAATACAGGTCGCTGGAGGCCGTCGGCTGGTCGCCGACCGTCTGCTCGGGGGCCATGTAGCGCGGCGTGCCGAGGCTGTGCCCCTCGCCGACGATGTCGCTCGCCTGCAGGACGTCGCGCGCCAGGCCGAAGTCGCTCACCTTCACATGGCCGTCGTTCGTCATCATGATGTTGCCGGGCTTGATGTCGCGGTGGATGACGCCTCGGCGATGGGCGTGGCCGAGGCCTTCGGCCGCGGCGCGGATGATGCGCGTGGCCTCGGCGGGCTTGAAACGCCGCTCGACGGCCAGGAACTCGTGCAGCGCGCCGCCGTCCACCAACTCCATCACGATGTAGAAGGTGTCCTGGTATCGGCAAATCTGGTGGATGGTGACGATGTTGGGGTGCGACAGTTTCGCGGCGCTGCGGGCCTCGCGGAGAAACCGGTCGAGGACTTTCGGCCCGGCCTTGACGATGTTCGCCGGGAGCATCTTGATGGCGACGGAGCGTTCCAGGTCCGTGTCGAAGGCGCGGTACACGACGCCGAAGCCCCCGCTCCCGATCCGCGAGAGGATCTTGAAGCCGTTCAGGTTCGCCCCGACGAGCGGGTCGGTTTTGTCCTCTTGTTCCTCGCGCCTCGGCGCCGGTGGGGCCTCGGCGGCAGTCCCGGCGCGCCGGGACGGGGGAGCCGGGGCCGCCTTCGGCGGAGCCGGTTCGGCCGGGGCGGCAGGCGTGCCCCCGGCGGCGGCCTGGGAGGGGACCCACGCGTGGCCGCAACGCCGGCAGGAAACCGTCTCCTCCGCGCGGTCCTTGCGAACCTTGTAGCCCGCGCTGCACTTCGGGCAGGCCAGGAGCAGATAGCCCGACGAATGTGCCGACGATTCCTTGCCCATGAAAAGTTCCCGCCCGTCGGATGCGCCCGCGCGCCAAGGGGCGCGCACGCCAACCCTCCAACTCTTCAATTTTACTCGAACCGGCGGGAGGGTCAAACGATTTCGGCGGGGGTGGCGGAAGGCCGGCGGAAGGCCTTTTCCCTTGCAAGAACGGGCCTCGCGGGCTACGATTCGCCGGTGCGCCCGAGGCCGACCCCGGCGCGCCGGGGGTCCGGGCGCTGCGGCTTAGAGCGAAATGGCAAACACGCGGATCATTTCCTCGGGGAGGGGCCGCGGCTGGATCGCGCGGCCGGAGGCCGCCGAGCCTCTCCTGGCCGACGGCTGGCCGGCCTTTCTCGATGGTCCCCTCGCGGGACCGGACCGCCCCGCTCACCTGGAACTCGTCAAACAGGGCCGCGGACGCACCATCTTCCGCTTCGAGGCCGCGGGCAAAACCTACTACATGAAAGACTACGGGGGCTCGGGCCTTTGGCGGCGCGTCCGGGCGCTGGCGGGGCGCGGCCCGGGCCGGCGGGAATGGGACGCGCTGGAGGCGGCGCGGGCGGCCGGGCTCGACGTGCCGGAGGCCGTGGCCCTCGCGCGCGGACCGGCGGAGCGGCTCGTGACGGCGGGCGTTCCGGGCGAGCGGCTCGACGAGTATCTTTTCTCGCGCTATTTTGAGCCGCGGGTCGGCGACCCGCCGTATCCGGGCGCCCGGCCGCCGGAACTCGTCGCGGTGTTTCGCCGGCGGCGCGTGCCGACCGAAGGGACGGTGGATCCGAAGGCGTTGGCGTGGCGGCTCGCGGACGTGGTGGCCCGCCTGGCGGAGGCCCGCCTCTATTTGCCGGACCTCCATCCCGGGAACATCCTCATCTCGGGCAGCGCGGGCACGTGGCAGCTGTGGCTGGTGGACCTGGCGGAGGCGGTGCGGCCGGCGCCGGCGGACGCGGTGCTCCGGCACCTGGTGCAACTGGAACATTTTTTCGAGCCCATCGCGTCGGTGGTCGAGCGGATACGGTGCCACCATCGCGTGATCCAACTCCTGGGTGACGGGCCGGACGCACGCCAGGTGGCGCTCGGGACGTCGGCGTATCGCCGGCGGTTCTATCGCCGACGCGACCGGCGGACCCGGCGCGAATCGAAGTACTTCAGACGCGTTGCGGCCGGCGATTGGCGCGGATGGGCGCCGGCGGACCGGGCGAGCTCGCTGGAGCGGCTCCTGGAAGCGGGCGACCCGACGGCCGCCGCCGGCGCGAAAGTCGTCAAGGAAGGCCGGACGGCCGGCGTCTGGCGCGTCGCCCTGGATGCCGAGAAAAAAGACGGCGAGGCGCTCTTTTTCAAGCGGCACAAGCGGGCGTCGGGCCTCGGCCGGTCGCGGTCGGTGGCGGCGTTCCGCAAGGGGCACGCGCTGCTTGTGCGCGGCATCGCGACGGCGCGGCCGGCCGGCGCGGTGGACAAGCGCCGGGGCCCGTTCCTCGTGGACACGCTCCTCGCGACGGAACCGGTCGATGGCGAGCCGCTCTCCGACTGGCTCCGCGCCGGGCGTCGCCCCGGCGAAGCCGGACTTTGCCCTGGCGGAGCCGGGCCGCCGGGGAGAGAGCGGAGGCGGATGGCGCGGAGGGTGGCGCGGCTGATTCGGCGGATGCACGAGTCGGGGTTCTCGCACCGCGACCTCAAGGCCACGAATATTCTGGTGTCCCCCGCCCACGGCGAGGACGCTCGACCCGTCCTGGTGGACCTCGACGGTTTGGCGTATAAAGGGAACGTGTCGGGGCGTCGGCGGGCCAAAGACCTGATGCGCTTGAGCGTGAGCCTGGACGAATGGGGCGTCGCGCGCCAGACGGACCGGCTGCGGTTTCTGCGGGCGTACCTGGCGCCGGCGGGGTGCTTGGCGCCGATCACGACGCGTCGGCGGCGCGGGCGCGCGGAGCCGGGCGAAGCGCTGCGCCGCTGGTGGGAGCGGATCGAGCGCCTCAGCATCCGGAAATGGGCGATGCTCCAGCGCAAAACACAGCAAGGGTAGAACGGGGTGGCAAGCCGTTGCCTTCGAAGCAGGGAGAAACTCATCTCCAACGGAACCTTTTCCCCCGACTCGTTTTACCCTTGATCGGCGTATAATTTACGCTATACTTGAACCATGCCGGGCAAAGTGAGATTCTCGGAGGTCCGGAAGATGCTGGAAGCCAAGGGCTACCGGCTGGCGAGAATCAACGGATCGCATCACATATTCACCAAGGCCGGGACTCGGTCGGTGCCGATTCCCGTGCATAAGGGCAAAGTGAAACCCGCTTACGCCCGACTGGTCCAGAAACTGGAGGCGTGACATGATCAGGCAAGAAACTGAACGGAAAGGCTTGAAGGCGCCGTTTGAAGCCGACGTCTTGGAATCGGCCAAACGGATTGCGCACGCCTATGATCTGATCCTTCGCTTTGAGAACGGCGAATGGTACGGTCGCGCCCTGGAATACCCGGAGGCGATGGGCGACGGCAAGACCGTGAACACTTGCGTTCGCGCTACGCGTCGAGCCCTTGTAGTTGCCATCGCCACTATGCTGGAGGCCGGGCAATCGCCGCCGCCGCCGGCACGCGAGGGCCATCGTTCCGCCCAGGTCAACGTGCGGCTGACGCCCGAGGAAAAGACCGTGCTGGAATCCAAGGCCAAGGCCAAGGGCTTTCGCGGACTGTCGGACTTCATCCGGGCCTCGGTGCTGATGGAGAAGTAG
>Ga0315288_10002719_pt1 | contig 22721 bp, 18 predicted proteins | sample YL17G11_20_MG_FD_203454 | JGI IMG/M metagenome (GOLD analysis project Ga0315288, IMG submission 203454) | Sediment microbial communities from Yellowstone Lake, YNP, Wyoming, USA - YL17G11_20 | ecosystem: Environmental > Aquatic > Freshwater > Lake > Sediment | place: USA: Wyoming | collected...
ATCGACCAGCGGCGGACGCATCACCGACCGGCTCTGGATCCATGACCCCGAGACCGGCCGCCGCCGGGAGGTGCCTCTCGATGGGCAGGTCATGGATGTCGCCTGGTCCCCCGACGGCAGCCGCATCGCGTTCGTGCTTCTCCGCGATTCGGGGCAGCGGAGGGACCTGGTGACGATCCGTCCAGACGTTCCCGACATGCAGGTCCTCACCGGGCGACCGGGAATGCCCACGTCCGCCTACGCTCCCGCATGGTCGCCGGACGGCAACCAGATCGCATGTGAAGTTTATGAGGGCCGCTCCCGTCCGAACATCGCGATCCTGAGAGCCGACGGGTCGTCCTACGAACGGCTGACGGACGACCAGGACGCGAACCGGCTGCCGGCGTGGTCACCCGACGGCTGCACGATTGCGTTCATATCCGACCGAGACGTTCTCCCGGACCTCTGGTCGGTCGAACTCGAGACACGGACGTTCCGCAAGCACACGAACGAGCGAGTCGCTCACGTCGGCTACCCCACCTTCAGCCCGGACAGTCGCGGAGTCACCGTCACGCTCACGCGGGCGAAGACTGCAGCACTGTGGACCGTTCCGCTCGACCACGTGGTCGCCACACTCACGGCGCAGGAGAAGCGCCAGCCCGCGATAGCCGAGCGTCCGCCGGCTTGGCTGGTTGGTGGATACCCGGGTGAGGGACGGGCGCGGTGGCCGGAGGTCGCGGATCGCTCGGGGTGGCGGCGGTACGCCTACAGGGATGGGCATCGGTTCCGCACGGACTACTCGTCCGCGGACCTGTCATCGCTCACGGGTGTCTTCTACCGGGCGTCCGATCCGCTGAACCAACACGCGTTCCAGATCGAGCCCGGCTACAGCGCACAGCTCGGCCGGCCGACCTTCGACGCCATCTACGAGAACGCGGAGAGCCCGGTCACCTTCAAGGCACGCGCCTTCAGCGTGGAGCCGTCGTCTCGCGAGCCGGGGGGGAGGTTCCTCATGGCGGGCGGCACAGGGGCGGACCTGCGGGCGTCCTACGTCCGAGCCGTGGGTAGCAGCACCTTGCGCCGAGAGACCTTCGAGCTGGCCGTCCATGGCGAGAGTGCTGCGCTGGCGCCGGCGGCTAGTTCGCCTCCGCCAGTCGGGCCGCTCGCGGGGCGGCTGGCGTTTTTCGAGGGCCGGTGGACCCGCACGAAGCGGATGCCCGCTCGGGGCCGCTGGGATCTCTCGATACTCGGCCGGCAGTCCATTCCCGGCCTGAGCAGTTACCCCGTGCAGGAGCTCCAGGGCTCCCTCCGGTGGACGTACACGTCTTCAGCAGGTCGGCAGAGGATGATTGCCGGTGTTTCGGCGGGGTGGGCGCAAGGCCTGAGCTTCGGGGGCCGGCCGATCCGCGGTACATACATTGCGCCCTCGCTGACCTACGAGTTCCGCCTGGCGGATGACATGCTGCCCGGGCTTTGGCCGTACGTCTACCTCGACCGTCTTGAGGGCCGAGTGAGCTACGAGCCCACCTACACCCTCGGCGCGCCCCTGTACGAGGGCCCGGGGAGTCTACTGCGCTTCGAGGTCGAGAACCGCGGCTACATCTCCAAGGTCCCGTACCGCCTCCGCGTGGGCGCCACGATGGATACGCGCAGGCCATCCCTCCGAGCGGAGCCCTACGTGACCTTCGGCCTCTACATCCCGGCGTTCTGAGACGGGCCGGGCGCGACCGGGATGGTCGCGCCCGGTAGCCTCAGCCTAGACGGCCGGCACGAGCTCGAATGTGCCGTCGCTCCGCGTGCCGTCGAACAGCATGATCTGGTACTGGCACTGAACAGCGGGCAAGTTGGGGCTCGGCGGTTTCTGGACCGTACCGTCCCCGAGGAACCAACCCTCCGGCCCAAGGCCGATGAGGTGGATCGGCGCCCCGGTCGGAGCGATGGCCGGGTCCCCGCCGATCCCGACCGTCCCTACGACGTCGAACTCCACGATGGGCGGGCCGGGGTTCGCGCCGACGGGCGAGTCGCCCAGCGTCAGACGGCCGCGGAAGAACGACCCGTCTTGCTCGGTCACGCCGAGTTGCACGGCCGGCAGGCCGGTGCTGCCGTCGTCATTCGGCGGGCCGGGCTGCATCCACGTACCGAGCACGGATTCCGCTTGGCGCAGCCCGAAGTCCCGCAGAAGCAGCAGCCGACCGCGGTCCCTGATCGGCGGGCCGGAGCCGATGCTCGCCGCCGTGCCGGGCAAGCTCGGCGGGCCGGGGTTCAGCCACGTCCGGTAGCCCGCCATGACGCGCGCCGAGCCGTCGCCGAGGGAGCGGACGCTGCCATCGCAGAGGAGCCGCACGCTGCCGTCACCGGCTCGCGGAGAGCCGGTGCGCCCGGACAGCTCGAACTCGCCGTTCCCGCTGATCGTCCCCTGGATGGGCATGACGGCCGGCAGCAACTCGCCTGGTGACGTCACGTTGCCCCAGAGCCTCCGACCTGTCTGCCTGTCGATCACGATCTGCAACTCGCCGCTGCGGCCGCCGGCAAGCGAGCTGTGGGAGAAGCCGTTGTAGACGCCGAGAACGTTCTGGATCGCCGGCAGCGCCTCCGACCGCGCCTGCACACCCACGAGTAGCCCTAGAGCCAGAACCACGAGCGACACCTTACTCCAACGCGCCGATCGCATAGACCTATCGCCTCTTCTCGCCCGCGCCTCACCCACCAGCGGCGGGACATCGCCCCAGACTGAGCACAACACCAGCGATTCCAGCGTGTGACCCTTGTGCCAGGTTCCGTGAATCAGGAAAACATGGGCGAAGAACTATAGCAGGACTGTGCTGAGACGCCGTACCGGTCGCCGATGGGTCTTCGGACCGATCGGGTGGTCGGCTTCCGGCCACGTGGCCTCACATAAGCCGTCGGCCCCACAGGAACCGGCGCCTGGATGGCGGAATGCAGCCGCTTGGCCGACCACATAACGAGCCGGAGGGACTGCCTTGCTCGCCACCTATCTGCTGCTATTACTGACCGCACCAGGCGCTCTGATGGCGCCGAACTTCGACCGGGATGTCGCCGCGCTGGCCGACCGCGATGTCTGCAATGACGCTCTATGGGCGGTCAGCTTCGCCACGCTACCGGCGCCGCCGGAGACGGGGCAGGCTCGGACGGAGGATGGCAGGCTCATCCTGACCTCAGGCGAGAAGCGCGGGCCGGTGGGCGTCGCGGTCCTCACCGTGAGGGCCCCGCGCGACCTGCCCATCGCCGACTACCCGTACCTCACCGTGCGGATGAAGGGCAACGGTATCGGGTGGTACTACGTGCGGCCCGAGGGGCGTACTGCCGGGGGTGAGCCCTGCGCTCTCTGGCACGAGGCGGCGGCCACGGACGACCGCCAGGGCGATCGCTGGGAGACCGCGACGTTCAACCTGCGGAAGCTCGCGGAGGAGTGTGGCACCGGCGCCGCGGCCCTGACCGGGATCGGCTTCGCGTGCGCCTCGTCGACCGACGAGCCGTCCGTGATGGAAGTGGACTTCGCCTGTGTCCACCGGGGCCTGGTGCCCTCGGCGCCTCTGGCCCAGGAGTCTGACTTCACGAACAGCCTCGATGACGATGGCGATGGGCTGACAGACGGGGATGATGAGGCCTGCTCGGACGTGTCCGCGCCGAAGTGGGTCCTGGCCTACTACCACCCCTGGTTCGGCACGCTGAGCGGCCCGCACGGTCAGTGGGCCGGCTGGACGGCGATGCCCATCATGATGTCCGACATGGATACTCCATCCCGGCCCGATCCGGGGGCCACCCTCATCAGTCCTGAGGACATCGTCCCCGGCACGCTGGGCAAGCGGCGTATCGCGGCCCCCTACTACCCCCTGGACTACGCGCGCTTCCCCGACTACGTGCCCGCCGAGCCGCTCGACTACGGCGCACTCGGCGGCGTTGGCCGCTACGACTGCCTCGATGTCGAGTTCGTCGCGGACCAGATACGCTGTGCAAAGCGCTTTGGGATCGATGGGTTCATCATTGACGTCGGGGGGATCGGGGTATTCGAGGGGCAGGTCGAGGCCGCACTCGAGGCCGCCCGGCGCGTGGGCGGCTTCACCATCTCGGTGGTCTACGACTGGTACTACCGCAACATCAGTTACGGCCTCGACAAGCCGAAGACGCCTGAGGCGATGGCTCGCGATCTGTACTTCTGGCGCCGGCGGTTTGGCGATCATCCGAACTACCTCAAGCGAGACGGCAAGCCGGTCATCTTCGCGAGCTTCCTCTCCGGCTCCGGGGTCTCACTCGACCATTGGCAAAGGGCCGTGGCCCTGAGCGCGACTCCGGAGTCGCTGCCGTGCGACGGCGTCCTCGAGGGCGCGGCCGGCCACACCGTGGATCTCACGCTCCGGTTCGACCGCGGGATCACCCGCCCGCCGGGCGAGAACCGTCCGCTGCTGCTGGCGTTCAACTCGGTGAAGTGCGTCGGTCGCGACTACTCCGTGCTGAGCGAGCTCGACATCGGGGCGGCGGAAGCCCGGCCGGCGCTGGTCGGCGGCTGGAGTATGGATGAGGGCGCGCCGGGGTCCAGCTTCGTATGGGCGGCATCCGACTCCAATCGCTCGCGGCTGAGGCTGAAGGTGCCGGAGGGCACGGCGTTTATCCTCTTCGACGGCCCCGGCTTCACCAACGATGCCATCTCGTACACGGTCGAGTGGCGCGGCCGCGTCTGCGGCGTCGGCCGCAAGGGGGAGAGCACGGGCTCGCATTCCGCCTGCTTCGCGACGGCACCGCGCGCGGGTACGCCAGATCTCGACCCGAACGCGCGGGACTACGTCCTCCTGCTCGACTCGAAGGGACTCGCGCGGGAGTTCGATGGCTATGCCTCCTACGGTGAGATGGCAGCCGGAAGGTCCTGTGAGGTGTCGTGGCCCGTCGCGCTGGTCGGCGGCACGGCGCTCCCGGGCTACAACGACACCGTCATCCGCCACCCCGGTAACGTGGTGGACCGCGAGGGCGGGATGCGCTTCCGCCGAAGCTTCGAGCGCGCCCTCGGCGCCCGGCCCGACTTCCTGCAGATCTGCACGTGGAGCGAGTGGGGGGAAGGCACGGTCATTGAGCCGACCGTTGAGTTCGGCTACCAGTACTGCGAGATCGCGCTCACCTACTCGCTGATCTACCACGGCCTGCTCCGGCTGGGCGAAGTACCGAGCGAGGTGGGCCTGACGGTGCGCCGGTACGACCCGAGCGGGAGAGACGGGGTCCGTGTCTCGTGCGATCGGCCCGTGACGGTGGGGTTCCCGGCGCTCCGCGGAGCGTTCCGCGTCACGATGCCGGACGGGCACGCCGAGCGCATACGCGGGGGCGCCGGTGGAGTCATGCTGTCCCTGCTGCCGGGCGAGACCATTCTCCGGCCGAACTAGGCACCGTGGCTCGGAGGGGTCGTGGCTCCCGTCGCGCGCAGCCGCCGGGAGATGCGCGCGGCGAGCAGACCGATGCCGCCGCCGACAACGGCGAAGATCAGCAGGTTCAGGAGGAAGATGCTGACCTTGTGAAGGCCAGCCTCACCGGTGACCGGGTTGTAGCGGACGAGGTAGGCGTACAGCAGCCACAGACCGTACACCACGGGGCACAGCAACGACAGGAGCCCGCCCACGATCGCTCCACGGCCGACGGCCCCTTGCCTCCACCCGGCGATCACACCAACGACCCAGCAGCCGACAAAGGACACGGCGAGGACCACCCTCAGGCCTGCCGCGAACTGCTCCTGTGTGATGAGCTCCTCCATGGCGCTCACAACGTTTCGCGTCCGCCCCGAACACTCCTTCCAGGAGGGAAACCGGGGACAGCCACCGATTTCGCTGGCGATGATCGCGCTGGCATGTCGGCTGCGGCCCGAAATCGGTGGCTGTCCCCGGTTTCCCTCAAGGAGGTCGGTTGGGCGTGGGCGAACGTTGTGTGGCGATCCGAGCCGCGCGAGAGTCGCGGACGTAGGGAACGGAGGCAATGGCATGATCGAGCTGGACTGCCCCCATTGCGGCAAGCACCTGTCGATCGCGGAGCAGTACGCGGGCCAGACGGGCAGTTGCCAGGGCTGCGGCGGGGCCATCACGGTGCCGGGAGGCTTCGTCCCTCCCGCCGGCGGAGTGCCTCACATCCAGCCGGGACAGGCCTTCGCGCCGCCGCGCACGCCCGACCCGATGGACACAATCATCCCGCGGCACAACCCCTCAGCGCTGATCGGGTACTACTGCGGCGTCTTCTCGTTGATCCCGTGCGTCGGGCTTGTGCTGGGGCCGATCGGCTTCGTCCTGGGCCTCAAGGGGCTCCGGGCCTACAAGGAGAACCCGGAGATCAAGGGCAAGGCCCACGCATACGTCGGCATCATCCTCGGCGGGCTGTGCGGCCTCGCGAACCTCGCGGGCCTGCTCCTCATCGTTACCGGGACACTGTCCAACCTGTAGCGGCGACGGCGGGGCCTGTCGGAGAAGCTGCCTCTACGTTTCTTCGACCAGTGCGAGGACCGTGCCAACGGCAACGGTCTCGCCCTCCGGGACGAGGATCGAGACCAGGGTACCGGAGACGAACGACTCCACTTCGAGAACGGCCTTCTGCGTCTCTACGGACAACACCACTTCGCCCACCTCGATCCGATCGCCGACGGACTTGTGCCACTCGTAGACCGTTGCCTCGTCCTCGATGTGGCCGGTCTTCGGCATCGTGATCTCGTGGGACATGGCTTCCTCCGCTCGATGCGTTCAGTCCACCAGGACTGGGCGGACACCGAGGACCGCCGACATTTCCTCAACCTCCGCGCGCCAGTCGCCGTAGACCAGATGAATGTGGTTCGAGCGGACGGCGTCGAGGAATCGGTCGCGGTCACAGTGTAGGCGCAGGAAGGCGTGGGGTCGCTCCCATATCGTGCGCCGCAGCCGCTCGCGGGACACCTCGACGACCTCGGCCGGCGCGATGAGCATCTCGTACTCACCGGCGCAACGGCTGAGGCGGGCCAGTGTCACCTCGCCGGCGCGCGCAACATGCTGGGGGCACGTTCCGCCATAGCGCCAGTTGAACTCGTGAACACCCTCCCTCTCCCAGCGAACGTCCTTCTTGCAGGGAGCGAAGTCGGTCGGTTGGGAGCCGCAGTTGCAGGTGACCAGCAGGCCCTCGTCGAGGTCGAACTCCGTCAGGTCCGTGAAGAGAACCGGGCCGCCGGTGAGATGCAGCAGAAGCTGCATCGTCAGCGCCGCGTTGATGTCCGCCTCGCAGGAGAAGACCATGCGGGGCTTGGCCCCCGTGTGATCTTCGGCGTCGCCGAGGAGCGCGTGGGCGAGGCAGAAGGTGGTGTAGATGCCGGGCAGCTCGGGCAGGCAGCGAACGGCGAGGAAGTCGTAGCCGCGCTCTCGCGCGAACTCCTGGATCGCGAGGTAGAGCTTGACCTGACGGATCATCACGTCCCGCAACGCGACGACCTCGCCGAATGCCTCGTGTATCCACATCAGGCATGGCTCGGCGGCGGAATCGGGCATCGCCTCCGCGCGCTGGATGACCTCGAGCTGCTCGAACACGTCTATGTCGACGCCGAACCGCCGGAGGACGTCGCTCGGGTCGCACGCCGCAGTGAGGATGCCGAGCGTGCGCCCGCCACCCAAGCCGAGCACTTGTCCGCGAAGGGACATCGCCGCGCACGCGCTCACCAGCAGGGAGCGGACCCTCGCCCGCGTTCTCTCGTCATCGAACCGGCCGTACACAAGATGGGCGCGTACGCCGACCTCCGCCAGCCCGCCTCGGGCGGCGGTCGCACCGACGAGGCCGCATGTGCCCGGCATGGCATCGGCCCATAGGACGATGGGGACGGCCGCCTCCAGCGCCGCTGCGGCCGCGGCGTTCGAGTAGGTCCACGTCCCCACGTATAGAGCCAGCGCCTGAACACCGCGCGCCCGGAGCGCCCGCCCCGCGGCGGCCATCTCTGCCGGGGAACGGTGGAGCCGGCCCTCGTCGAGCACCTCGAAGCCCAGTTCCGTCAGCGCCGCCTTCACCACATCGTGTGTGGACGCGACCCGTTCCAGCACTTCCGGCGCCCACGTCTTGTCCGGCGACATGGTAGAGATCAGCCCGACAACCCGCCGCATCGTCGCCTCCTCAGCCCAGGACCTCGCGAACGCCGGCGATGATGCGGTCGGCGTTGGGCACGACGGCCTTCTCGAGCGCTGTGCCGTATGGGACGCCCGTGCGCATCCCGCACACGCGCTTGACCGGCGCCTTCAGGTCGGCGAAACAGTGCTCCATGAGGACGGCCACAGCCTCGCCGCTCCACCCGCCCTCCGCCGGCGCCTCCGTCACGACAACGCATCGCCCCGTCTTCTTCACCGAGCCGACGAGCGTCTCCCTGTCGAGCGGCCAGAGGGTGCGTGGGTCCACGACTTCGCAGTAGATCCCCTCTCCCGCGAGGCGCTCCGCGGCCTCCAAGGCGTGGAGCACCATCCACGAGGTCGCGATGATCGTGACATCGCCGCCCTCGCGCTTGATGTCCGCGACGCCGATGGGCACGAGGTGCTCTTCCTCGGGCACCTCGCCCTTGGTGAAGTAGAGCGCCTTGTGCTCGATGAGAACCACGGGGTTGTCGCTGCGGACGGCGGACTTGAGCATGCCCTTCACGTCGTGAGGGGTAGCAGGCATGGCGACGATCAGCCCGGGGACGTTCACGAACCAGTTCTCCAGGCTCTGCGAGTGCTGGGAGGAGTTGCGCATCCCGACGCCGCCCTGCGTGCGGAAGACGACGGGCACGCGCACCTGGCCTCGGGAGAGCTGGTGGTACTTCGCCGCATGGTTCACGATCTGGTCCATCGCGATGGTGATGAAGTCAATGTACATGATCTCGACGATGGGCCGCATCCCGAGGAGCGCGCTACCCACGGCGCATCCGGCGATGGCCGCCTCTGAGATCGGCGCGTCCTTCACCTGGTCCGGGCCGAACTCGGCCAGCAGCCCACGCGAGGCGCCGAAGAGGTTGCCCCACCGGCCCACATCCTCGCCGATGAGGTAGACGTTCGGGTCCCGGCGCATCTCCTCGCGGTAGGCCTCGTTGATCGCCTGACAGTAGGTGATCGTGCGCATTGCCGGCCCTCCCCTCAGCTCGCGAGCATGACGTGGTCGGTTGCCTGCTCGACCGTCGGGAACGGCTGCGCGAGCGCCCAGTCCCGGTCCGCGACGAGCTGCGCAGCGACTTCATCGGCGATCGCGTCGAGGGCCTGGACCGCGACGCCCCGCTCGAGCAGGCGCTCCTTCGCCTTCAGGATGGGGCATCTCGCCTTCCAGGCCTCCACCTCATCCTTCGTGCGGTAGGTGTGTTCGGGATCGCCGCCGTAGTGCCCGCGCGTGCGATAGGTGATAGCCTCGATGAACACGGGCCCCTCGCCGGTACGTACCTTCGCGAGCGCTTGCTCCGCGGCCACGACCACGGTCTCGACGTCGTTGCCATCGATGGTAAGGCCGGTGAGGCCATACGCTTCGGCTCGCTTCGAGATGGGGTCTGCGGACACGAACTCGCGGACGGGCATCGCCTCACCATACTGGTTGTTCTCGCAGACGTAGATCACCGGGAGCTTCCAGATCGCGGCCAGGTTCATCCCCTCGTGGAACGAGCCCGTGTTCGACGCTCCGTCGCCGAAGAAGCACAGGCAGGTCCGCCCGCGGCCTTCGCGCTTCATCGCCATGGCGACGCCGGCGGCGATGGTGATGCCGCTGCCGACGATCGAGCCGCAATAGACGTTGCTCGGTGCGTCGATCCACTGCATCGGCCCGCCGATGCCACCGCTCATGCCGCCGAGGCGTCCGAGCATCTCGCAGAAGACCGCGCGCGGGGAGCTGCCTTTGGCGATGGAATGCCCTTGCGGCCGGTGTGTGGACACCACGTAGTCGTCCGGGCTCAACACGGAGCAGAAGCCGACGCCCGTCGCCTCCTGGCCGCTATAGGGGTGGAACCCATTCATGATAAGGTCCTTCAGCTTCAGTTCCAGGCACCTCTCGTCGAAGCGGCGAAGCAGCACCATCTGCCGGTACAGCTCCAGCAGTCGCTCATCGCCCAGCATCGCCGGCCTCCCTTCGGATCGCGATGATGCGGACCGGGCAGGCATCGATCCCCTCGATGGCCAGAGGGAGGATGAAGACCTCGACGCGGTGATCGCCGACGGCCGCCAGGTTCGTCGCCGACTCGACCATCGCGATCCCGTTCTGGAACATCAGCAGGTGGTTCGGCTGGTAATCAGTGCCCGGCACCTCGAAGCCTGCCGCATCGGTACCGACGACCTTCGGGCGGAATGCGTCGATGAGCCACCGCATCGCCTCGGGCATCAGATGTGGCTGCTCCGCCCAGCGCTCCGTGCGATACAGGCGGTCGAGGTCGGTGCGAATGAACACGATGTCCCCTTCGCGCAGTCTGTGCGCGTGCGCGGCCAGCTCATCCTTGGTGATGCACTCGCCCGGCTGCTTGTGGGAGAAGTCGAGGACGATACCTTCACCAACGAGGTCCCCGATCGGGTAGCTCGCCGCATCCGCCCCCGGTTGCCAGTGGTGATAGGGGAACTCGACGTGCGTGCCGGCGTGCGTGCAGAAGGTGACATCGCTGAGCACATACCAGATGTCGGGACGATGCACGACCTCGGGCAGCAGCTCGGTGACATCATAGGTACGGGTCTTCAGCTCGAACGGCTCGCGCCCGGGGATCATGCGGTGGCTCAGCTCGATGATCTGCATCCGTCTGCCCGAGTCCCCTTCTCCGCGCCTACGGGGGAGGCGGCACAATGCCTATCGCGCGCTCCAGCGAGGCGTTACTGAGGTTGGCATTCGTCAGGTCCGCGCTAGTGAGGTCCGCGCCGGTGAGGTCCGCCTCGCTCAGGTCCGCGTCCGTTAGGTCCGCCCCGATGAGGACCGCTCCCGTGAGGACCGCACCGGCCAGGTTCGCGCCCGCCAGATTGGCGCCAGCCAGGTTCGCACCCGCGAGGTCGGCCCGGCTCAGGTCCACGCTGGCCAGGTCGGCGCCAGCCAGGTTCGCGCCCGACAGGTCGGCCTCGCAGAGGTTCGAGTCGACGAGGTCGGCGCCGGCCAGGCTCGCCCCCGAGAGATCGGCTTTGGTGAGGTCTGCGTCGGCCAGGAAGGCGCCACCCAGGTTGGCTCCAGAGAGATCGGCTTCGCTGAGGTTCGCATCCGCCAGATTGGCACCGGCCAGGCTCGCGCCTGAGAGATCGACTCGCGTGAGATCCACCTCGACCAGGTTGGCGCCGGCAAGGTTCGCCCCGGCGAGGTCCTTCGACGTCAGGTCCTGCCCACTGAGTTCCGCTCCGTGAAGGTCTTTGTCTTCCATGGGTCGCGCTCCCTCATTCCCATCCCTCGAACACGATCTTGATTGCCTGTCGGCTCGCCAGGAGGTCCATCGCCTCGGCGTAGCGTGTGTAGGGAAGAACGTGCGTGATGACGGCCCGAGCGTCAACGGCCCCATCGCCAAGCAGAGCGGCGGCGCGACGCAGAACGGACCATGGGCTGTCCCCCCGCCAGTTGTAGGGGACCAGCGCTGTGCCAGAGAGCCAATCCATCTTCCCCCAGCCGACCTCACCCTCCGGGACAGCGAACACGTAGCAAACCTCACGCGCGAGATCGAGCCCCAGCCTCATGCCCGCTGGGCTGCCCGAGCAGTCGAACGCGATGTCCACGCCGTCTGCGCGTACCTGCGCGAGCGCATCGCCGTCGGTCGGGGACACCGCCAGGTCCGCGAACGGACGAGCCGCGTTTAGGCGCGCCGGCACGGTATCGATCCCGATGCACCGTGCCGCCCCGCCGTGCCGCGCGAGCTGGACGTGGAAGTTGCCGGCCGGGCCAAGGCCGACTACCGCGACCGACTTCCCGGACACATCCCCGGCGACGGTCAGCGAACGGACGGCGCACATCACCATCTCGAGCGGCGCGGCGTCTACGAAGGAAACCGATGGCGAAAGGAGCGCTACATGCGCCTCGGGCCGCGCCACGAACTGAGCGTGGGCGTCGTTCTCCGGGCCGCGTACGCTGCCCATGATCGCGACGTGGTCGCCGGCCTTCACCGTCGTCACATTGGCTCCGCACTCGACCACGGTGCCCGACGCCTCATGCCCGGGACTGCCCGGGTTCTGGGGGTAGATGGGGTGGCCCGGGCGGCCGAAGATGTCGACGCCGGCCCAAGTCTTCAACTCCCAGTTCGTGCACGTGCTGCACGCGCGCAGCTCGATGAGCATCTCGTCGTCGAGCGGACGCGGCATCGGGATGTCGATGATCTCGAAGCCGCCCGGTCGAGTGACCTGTATCGCCTTGCAGGTATCGCCCATAGATGCCCTCCGTTGCCCGGGAAAACCGGTGACAGTCACCTATTTCGCAAGATAGGCCCGGCCATCCGGAAGTCTCCCGCGCGAAATGAGTGACTGTCACCGGTTTCCCCAGCGCAGCAGCACGCCGAGGAAGTCGTCGCTCCGGTCCCGGATCATCCGATAGGCGCGGTCGGCCTCGGTACCGGGGAATTCATGGGTCACGATCTCGCGCACATTGAGCTTGCCCTCTCGGATCCACCCAAGGGTCGCGAGCATCCGTGGCGCGGTCCAACCGGCCAGACCCCAGCAGGTGATCTCCTTGTCGTGCATCCACTGAATGCTCATCAGGTGCTCACCCTCGGGGTGGTAGCCGTTGAAAACGAGGTGGCCGTCGTGCCTGAGCAACCGGAAGGCCAGCTCCACATTGGCGAGCCGCCCGACGGCCTCGTCCACGATGTCCACGCCATCGGGGTACCGTTCGCGAACCCACGCTTCGATGTCGGTCGTGCGGGCATCGACGACCTCGTGGGCGGAGTGCTCCAGGCCAAGCTCGAGCCGCCGGTCCCGGCGGCCGCACAGAACGACATGGGCGCCCCGGGCCATGAAGGCCTGGGCCGCCCATTGGCCGACCAACCCGTCGCCCAGGACGACGACCGATGTGCCCGCCTCAACCGGTGGGCGCGTGCCTCCGTTGTACCCCACCTGCGTCAGCACCAGCCCAGCCACGTCCTCCGGCGCCACATCGTCGGGGACCGGGATGCACTCTCCCTCGACGGTGACACCGAGCTCGGCATGGCTGCCCGTGAAGCTGCATGGCACGCCCTCCAGGCGGGACACCGTAGCCGCCACGCGCTGGCCGGGGCGCAGCGAAGTGACCCCATCGCCGAGCGCCTCGACGATGCCGACCCGCTGGTAGCCGGGCACCACGGGGTAGGTGTAGGGTGTCGATCGCCCCGGGGAGTGGAACCGGCCGCCCCAGATCCAGATCTCGGTGCCGTTGCTGATGATGGATGCTTCGGTTCGGACCAGCACCTCGCCGGGCGCCGGGTCGGGGACGATGATCTCACGCACCTCAACCTCACCCGGCGCCGTGAACACGGCCGCTCTCGCGCGATGGGGCACTCCACTCACTCCTCGGGCTCCGACATGCCACATGGCCCAACGGACCATCGCAGTGGCTTCGCTGCCGACGATGGGAACCCTTCAGCAGGCCCAGTACGGAAGGGGTCCCGGAGGAGCTGCGATGAGGGGGGCACGCCCCTCACCCCGGCCCTCTCCCACGGGGCGAGGGGGTCCACCATCTCTCCCTGCGGGAGAGGTCGGCCGAAGGCCGGGTGAGGGGCCCCGGTCGGCCGCGTCCGCGAGCTCGCGTCACGCCACGATCGCTCGCGCGAGGCAACGAGCCTGCTCGCGGACCTCCTCGCCCAGCGCGTCCGGACTGGTGCAGCCCGGCACCAGCAGGCTCCCCGCCATGGTGACCTTCGTGTAGCTGCACAGTAGGTCGAACGGCTTCCGCAGAAGGTCCAGGTTGTCCGCCATCGGCCCTTCGGCAGTGGCGATGAGAGCCAGACGCTTGCCCTCGATGCGCGACTCGTGCCCAGGACCCTCAAACCCCACGACAAGGCAGAGCCCGCGGTCGATGAACGCCTTGAGCTGGGCCGTCACGCCCCAGCAGTACAACGGCGATGCGAGGATGAGTGCATCGGCCTCGATGACACGCGCGAAAAGGGCGTTCGCGTCGTCGCGCTGCACACAGGGCGTTTCGAGGCTCTGTTTGCACGCATAGCAGCCGAGGCACCCTCTCACGTCGTGATCGGTGATGTTCGCGCGGTCCACGGTGTGACCGAGTGATCTCAGCTCGTCCTCGACCCACGAGAGCACCGCAGCCGTATTCCCACGCTTGCGTGGACTTCCCAGGACTGTCATGACTTTCATGTCTGGGACACCTCCCCCACCCGTAGGAGGGACTTCAGTCGCGACGGCAGGGGCTCCTCCAACGACGTTGCGATGAGAGCCTGGCGGAGGATCTCGCGACTGAAGTCGCTCCTACGAGGGTACAGGAGATACAGGAGGTACAGAGACCACGATACCCGAATGCGGAAGCCGTAGAATAGGGGCGATGAGCTCCACCCGGAGGTTCCCGATGAACGCGCGTATGACACGGCGCTGGTTGCTCCTGCCCCTGGTCGCCGTCGCCGGACTGCTCACGGGCCTGACCGGCTGCGGCCAGGGCTCTCCGAACGGCACCGACAACGGGGGCGAGGTGCTGGCTCCAGAGCGCGGTGTCCCCACCGACCTGACGATCAGCTCCGGCGGCGCGCTGAACCTTCTCGGGGGCGATGTAGGTGGCGATGACTACCTCCTCGTCCTCACAAGCACCTCGGAGGCTGCGGGTCCCACCACCGTAACGCTCAACGACGGCACGACGGCGCTGCCCATGCTGCAGAACGCCGCGGCCGCCGCCCGACCGGTCCTGCCCTTTGGGCACTTGCCCATCGCCGCGCGACACCCGCGGTGTGCACCCATCGCCGCCGTCGCAGCCATGGCAGAGCAGGTCGGGAGCCAGCGCGACTTCGCCTATGAGCACCTCGACGGGACCAAGGAGACACTCACGACAACGCTCCGGGCCGTCACAGCCCATGGGCTGCTGTACGTCGACAACCGGGTGCCCGACAGCCGGCTCTCGGATGAACAGGTGGACGATGTCGCCGCGGAGTGGGAGTCGGTGATCTACCCCGGTGACATCGGCTGGTTCGGGGCCCCCAGCGATGTCGACTCCAACAACGCCATCGTTGTTCTCATGACGCCCGCGGTCCTGGAGGACGGACTCGATGGCTTCTTCGACCCGAGCGAGGCCGCCGGCGGTGTCGACCAGATCACTGTGCTCACGCCCACGGAGGCGTACCCCTTCGAGACGATCCGCGGCACCGTGCTCGCGACATTGGTCCACGAGTTCCAGCACCTGATCCACTACAACTACAAGGCCATCATCCCGGGAGACCTGAACCGGCAGGATGACTCCTGGATCGACGAGGGAATGGCGTGGCTCGCGATCGACCTCGCCGGGTACTCTCCAATGGATGAGGGCGTGTACTACGGCATGGACACGTATCTCGAAGCGCCGGAGCAGTGGCCCCTGTTCGAGTTCACGGGCGACTACGGCGCCGGCCACACTGGAAGCAGCTTCCTGTTCTTCCGGTATGTCGCCGACCGGTTCGGCACACCATCGCTGAAGGCGATCGTGCAGTCGGAGGAGATCGGGGTGCCGAGCATCCAAGGTGCCCTTGGTGAGGACTTCGCCGTACTGATGCGGGAATGGGCCGCGATGCTGGCGCTGGACGACACGGGCCTGACGTCCGACGCGCGGTTCGGCCTCTCGAGCTACAACCTGCATGGCGTCTACGACGGCGGCCTGGGGAATAGCTATGCTTTCGACGGCGCCGGCGCCTCGGCATTGGGTGCGGCATCCGGACATCCTGCGGCGCAGGTTCAGCTCCCGCGCGGCGGCGCTCGGTATGTGCGGCTGACGTCGCCCGGCCCGGGCAATGTGTCGGTGCTGCTGAAGGCGCCCACGGCCGACCTCGTCCGCGTGCAGGTGATCCGCGTGCCGGCGGCGCCCAAGTGAGCGCGTTCGTCAGCGGGAGGGTCGCGGGCCTGCGGGGACGAAGACCGGGGAGCGGCGAGCCGTATGACCGTCTTCGCAGATGGCTGTGCCGGAGGGGGGTACGCGCATTGCCCAATGATGAGGCGCCACCGACGGAGGTTACCGAAGCCACCAGCTCGGCCGTTCCGCAGCGAGGCCGGTCGAGTGCGCCGTTAGTTCTCTATGCCGCGGTCACCCTCAGCATCCTCATCGCATGGGTCCTCTATGCTCGGTTGCTGGGGACGAATGTGCTGCCCATCGACGACCCCTATATCGCCATGCGCAACGCGCATCTGCTGGCCAACGGCGAGCCGGACACGCGCTTCCCGGGCGCCACTCCGGTGCACGGCTCCACGAGCCTCGTCCACACGGTGCTCGTCGCCGGGCTGATGAAGGCTCTCTCGCCCCTTGCCGCCATGGATGTGGCGCGCTGGCTCGGCGTGCTGGCGTATGCCCTGGGCCTCGCGCGGCTTGGGCTGGCGCACACGCGCAACGTATGGGTCGCAGCGGCGGGCGTGGTGGCCGGGCTGCTCGTGGGACAGACGCCCCATCAGGTCCTCAACGGGCTGGAGACGGGCCTCGCCATGGCTGCCGTGGCATGGTGGCTGGTCTGGGCTTCCCATGAGCGGCCGACCGGGTGCTTGGCGGTCTTGTGCGGAATCATGCCCTACATCCGACCGGAGCTCGCTGCCTTGTCCACCGCCGGGCTGCTGGTGCTGTGGCAGCAGCACGTTGGGGCCGCGTCGCCCCGACGTGTGGCCATGATGGGCTTCGGTCGGAGTGTCCTTCTTGCGCTCCTCGCCGCCGCCCCGTGGGCACTGGTCTACTGGCACTACACAGGAGCCCCTTACACCCCCACGGCGGCGGCCAAGATGTATTACTTCGCCGAGGGTACGCACCCACTCGCGGAGAGGATCATCGTCGCACTCCTGTGCACCGGCAGCTTCCTGCAATGGCACATTCTCCCGCTCGCGTTCGCACCAGTCTTCTACTACGTGCACCGCGCGGCGAAGCTGAGTGTGGCGTTCGTCGCGGTGCTCGTCGCGGTCTATGCCTGGTGCTTCCCGGGGGCCCTGGCCCACTTCGGACACCGCTACCTCTACGTCGCCGTGCCCGTGCTTGTCGGCTGCCTGGTGATGGGCATCGGGCACGGGTCCGGACTCGTGCGGAAGGTGTGCCTCGCGCTAGTGGGCGTGACGCTGGTGTACTCCCTGGCCTTCGTCGTGCCTCAGTGGCGCGTTCATCTGTGGTCCCTCGGGTTCACGGCTGTGGAGCTTGAGGGCATCTCCCGGTACTGTCAGCAGGTCGTGCCCGAGGGCGCGACCATACTGGTCCACGATGCGGGCTACATGGCATGGCGTACCGAGTTCCCCCTCAACGACCTCGTCGGGCTCAAGACGCCAGGGAATGTGGCGGTACACAAGGCGCTGACGTGGCCCTCGGCCGGGAAACAGAGGAGCCAGGCTATCGACGAGATCGCGCTCCGGAGCGGCGCTCGCTACTGCGTGGTGCGGAGTGCGTCGGAGAGGCTGTTCGGGGTGATCCGCGCGCTGAGCGAGGCAGGATGGGGGATCCGCCCGTTGGGGCCCAGAGGACTGGATTACCAGCTCTTCGAGATCACTCCGCCCACCCAGGGGGCGAGCGCCCCGCCGGCCACGTCCGGAGTCACTCCAGACGGGGACGCGGCGGACGCCCCGTAGGCGGAGGTGACGCGGCTATGGGCGAGGAGGGGTCTGCCGGGGCGGTCCGCACGGCCGGTACGGCATCGGCCCCGCCCCCCGGTACGGTCGTCGCAGCGTACGTCATCGTCATAGTCGGTGTCGCCGCGGCGTGGGCGGTCTACGCCGCGACCGTCGGGGCTCGGGTGCTGCCCCTGGACGATGCTTACATCACGCTCCGCAATGCCCAGCTCCTCGCCACCGGATTGCCCGACGAGCAGTTCCCCGACGCGACTCCGCTCCACGGCGCTACCAGCCCCGTCCACACCGTCTTGGTCGCGGCACTCATGCGAGCCTTGCCGCCACTCTCTGCGGCAGATGTGGCCCGATGGGTCGCCGTGCTTGCGTATGCGCTGGGGCTCCTCCGGCTCGGCCTGATACACAGCCGCGGCGTCGGGCCGGCCCTGCTCATCGTCCTGGCCGGGCTGCTGGTCGCCCGGACCCCCTACCAGTTGCTCAACGGCCTCGAGACGGGGCTGGCGATGGCCTTGGTCGCCTGGTGGCTCGTTCTCGCTTCCGCTACCGAGCCGGGGGTGGGGCTGCCCATTGTCTCCGGGGTACTGCCGTTCGTGCGACCGGAGCTCTCTGTCCTATCGGGCATCGGGATCGCCCTGTCCGCCCAGCGTCGGCTCCGGGGCACACCTGATGCGTCGGCCCTTTCGGCACGCGGCGACAGACGGGGACGCGTGTGCCGCGCCGGCGGGCGGGTGGCTCCCCGAGCATGGCGGGTCATGGGCGACGTGGCCCTTCTCGCCCTGGCGGCCGCACCGTGGTTGGCCCTCGAGTGGCACTACACCGGTTCCATGCTCCCTCCCACGATGCGGGCCAAAGAGCTGTACTTCGCCGAAGGTACGCTGCCAATGGCCACGAAGCTGTCGATGGCCACCGACGGCCTGGCCCTCTTCACCCAGACGACCTTCCCGCTGGGTCTCGCCCTGGCCCTGTTCTTCGTGCATCGCGCTGCGATGCCGGGACTGGTGATGAGCATAGCGCTTCTGGCCGCCTACACGGCACGTTTCCCGGGTGCGTTGCTCACCTATGAGTGCCGGTATCTGTACGTCCTGGTCCCTCTGCTCGTCGGCAGCATCGCCATGGCCATGGGCCATAGACACCGATGGGTGCGGAGCGCCGGATGGGCTCTGGGAGTCGGCGTCCTGATATGCGGGCTCGCGTCGTTCGGGTGGAGCATGCGCCTGCACCGGTACGCGTGCCGGTTCACGGAGGAGTCGTCCGAGAGCGCGGCCCGGTTCTGCGAGACGCACATACCGGCCGATGCCGTGATCCTCATCCATGACGTCGGCTATCTGCCGTGGCGGACACGGTTTCGGTTCAGCGATCTCGTGGGGCTCAAGACACCGGCCAACCTGGCAGAGCATGCGGCTCTCACGTACCCATCCGCCGGCCGGGAGCGTCCCGAGGCCATCCATCGCATCGCCCTGCGCAGCGGCGCACGCTACTGCGTTGTCCACAATCCCTGGGAGTATGACCATGGCATCGCGCGGGCGCTGCGCACGCATGGCTGGCTCGTACGGCCGCTCCGCCCGCGCACCGCGCAATACCAGGTGTATGAGATCAGACCACCCGGTGCGGGCGCGGCGCCATGACCCGTCAGATGAGTTCGTTCACGTCGACGAGCTGATCGAACTCGACCAATGTCGTCAGGGCATGGCTCACGGTGGGGATGCCGGCTTCCTCAATCGCCGCGATCGGGTTGAGGCCGGCCGCGATCACGAGGCCGCACCGCTCCGGCCCGACCTCGACCTCGAACAGCGGGCAGCTCGGACTGCCGATGGCAATCACGCCTCCGAGCCCCCAGGGGACGATCTGCTCCAGGACGCGGCATACGTGGTCGCGAGCAACGGTGGGCACCTCGCGGAAGCTCGCGCCGATGATCCCGGTCCCGGTACTCACGGCCCGGGACGTCGACGTGCTGCCGCTCTTGATGAACACCTCGATGGGGTCGAGCGAGGTGGCTCCATAGTGCACCAGCTCGGAGAAGCGCCGTGGCGCGTGCCCCTCGATGGACAGGAGACCGCCGAACCGCGACTCCACTGGGATCCCGGACTTGAGGAGAATGCCATTCGTGGTGACGCTGCACACCGTGCCAATGCCGACGCGGCCCTTGGGCACGACCTGGTTCCCGACCCACTCGCCCTCCTGGAAGACGCAGACCCGGCGGCTTGTGGCATAGCGGGAGTTCGCTACAGGGCGGATGACGACGAGGGCCCGCTTCAGCGCCTCCGTTGGGACGAACGAGATGTTCAGCGTGACACGGCCGCGCCCCGTTGTGGGGTCCAGTGTCGTGAGGTAGGCCAACGCCTCGAGCTTGGCGTGGATGAGGCCAACCTTGTCCGCCACTCGGGCTTCGGAGACCTCGTGGCGTCCCTTGTCGGTGATGGAGCGGCCGGGCCGGCCCATGGGTTCGGTTAGGCCGAGCTCGTCGAGGACTTCGAGGTGGTACCGCACGGCGCGCTCGGTGAGCTCGATGCCATGGTTGAGCAGCTCCTTGGCGACCTTACCGGCACCGAGGGGGGTCTGCGCGCGCTCGAGAACGCGCAGAATGCTGATCTGCTTCCGGTCCATTACCGTCACCTCTATCGAGTCTATATCGCCATAGGTAGATGCCATCGGTTCCTAACGGGGACCATTCTAGGCCGCCTGCGTCTGCGGCGCAAGACCCCAGCCAGCGCCGCCGGCACTTCCGGTCCAGCAGATTACCGGTAAGTGACTTCCGGTAAACGAGGGCCGTCTGCACAATGCCCACAAGGTCTCAGCCGGCATGGCGACGAACTCCCTCATCTCGGAGGTGCTGGACCATGCAATCCCGCCGTGTCCGTTCCGCTGTCGCGGTCGCTTTCATCGGCCTTGTCGCGTGTGCCTCATCCGCTCAGGAGGATCGTGCAATGCTTCGCGTCTATGCTAGCAATCAGGAACGAGTGCCCGACAGGCGCGCTACCGATCTGCGCGACGGGAACAAGGAGTACGCTTTCCCGGAGATCCGTTCCGCCGAGGAGTGGCAGGCGCGCGCCCGCGACCTGCGGGAGCACATCCTGGTGAGCTGCGGGCTCTGGCCCATGGTCGACAAGTGCGACCTCAACGCCCGCATCTTCGGCCGCACCGAGCGCGACGGCTACTCCGTGGAGAAGGTGTGCTTCGAGAGCCTGCCCAGCTTTTACGTGACCGGGAACCTCTACCGCCCACTGGGCAGGACAGGGCCCTTCCCCGCCGTCGCTAACCCACATGGGCACTGGGGCGACGGGCGACTACACGACGATGATGTGGGGTCACTGCCCGGGCGGTGTATCGGCTTCGCGCGGCTGGGCGCAGTCGCGTTCTCCTATGACATGGTCGGCTACAACGACAGCAACCAGGTCTCGCACCAGTACGGAGGCGAGCGCGAGAACCTGTGGGGCATCAGCCTCATGGGCCTTCAGTTGCTCAACAGCATTCGCGTCATCGACTTCCTGTCGTTGCTGCCCGACGTGGACCCCACGCGCATTGGCTGCACGGGCGAGTCCGGCGGCGGGACGCAGACGTTCATGCTGATGGCCGTGGACGACCGCGTGAAGGTCTCATCGCCGGTGAACATGATCTCCGCCCACTTCCAGGGCGGCTGTCTCTGTGAGAATGCGCCGAACCTTAGGATCGGCATGTTTAACGTGGAGATCGGCGCGCTCATGGCCCCGCGCCCGATGCTGCTCGTCTGCTGTACCGGCGACTGGACCGCCAACACGCCTACCGTCGAGTTCCCTGCCATTCAGGGCATCTACCGCCTCCTCGGTGCGCCCGACAGTGTCGCTTATGTTCAGATCGACGCCCAGCACAACTACAACAAGGCGAGCCGGGAAGCCGCCTATCGTTGGTTCGGCATGAAGCTGCTCGGCCTGCCCGCGGACACCGACTTCTCAGAGAAGCCCTACCACGTCGAGGCCGCGGACGACTTGCTGGTCTGGCACGGCATCGAGAAGCCCGAGGGGGCCATCCCCTCAGCCGATGCGTTGACACACCTCCTTGTGGACGACGCCAAGCGCCAGCTTGAGGAGCTGCGCCCATCGGACGAAGCGTCATACGCGCGGCTGCGCGAGTCCATGGGCACCGGCTTGCGGCACGCGTTGGGCGTCACCGAGGTGGCCCCCGGGGCCACGTCCGCGACGGCTCTGGGCACGATCGACCTGCCGGAAGGTACGGCACATCGGCTGGTACTCTCGGGCTGCGGGCGCGGCGATGCGATCCCGGCGTTGCTCTTCGAGCCGGCCGAGCGGGTCGAGGGCGCGTCCGCGGTGCTTGTCGTCCACTCGCGAGGCACTCAGGCCCTGGTGAGCGGCGACAGCGAGTCGGCGCGACCGCTGGTGACTGACCTCATGCGCCAAGGGCATCTCGTGCTGGCGATCGATGTGTTCCGCACCGGCGAGAGCTATGCCGCCGGGCCGAGACCGGACGTGGGGTTCTTCACGACGTTCAACCGGACAGATACGGCTGAGCGCGTGCAAGACGTCCTCACCGCGCTGGCCTTCCTCAGAAGCCGCGTAGACGTGGCCAAGGTCAGCCTCGTCGGTCTCGAGCGCGGGGGGCTATGGGCGCTCCTGGCCCGTCCGTTCGCCGGCGAGGTGGAGCAGACGGTCGTCGACCTGTCGGGGTTCGATGCGGCCAATGATGAAGCGTACCTGCATGAGTTGTTCGTCCCGGGTCTGCGGCGCGTCGGCGGCCTGGAGGTGGCCGGCGCTCTGTCGGCCCCTGGCCGCCTCCTGATCGAGAGGTCGGGTACGGTGGACCTCTCCTACATCCAGGCAGGCTTCTCAGCTATCGGTGCATCGGGGCGCCTGCGGGTCGAACCGGACCGGCTCACCACACAGCGGATCGTGGCCACACTGGCGCCCTGATCGCGCATCCTCACGGAGGGGCCGCATGGAAGGGGCCCGCGAAGCGGGAAGGGGTCCATCCGGCCCGCCCCCTGGCGGCCACGAGGCCCGCGGTTGACGAGAGTGGGGCTGCATTCAGGATGGTGTGTATATCACGCGGCCTGGCGGGGGTGTTCTCGGTCCCAGTAGTCGTCCCATTGGCCGTTGAGGTGGATGAGGCGGA
>Ga0315288_10002720_pt1 | contig 22719 bp, 19 predicted proteins | sample YL17G11_20_MG_FD_203454 | JGI IMG/M metagenome (GOLD analysis project Ga0315288, IMG submission 203454) | Sediment microbial communities from Yellowstone Lake, YNP, Wyoming, USA - YL17G11_20 | ecosystem: Environmental > Aquatic > Freshwater > Lake > Sediment | place: USA: Wyoming | collected...
AAGGTTGCCGACAGGGAGTTCACCCTGGGCAGCGACGCGGTCCGCATCTTCTCCGTGAGCATCCTGCCGCTCGTGCGGGCGGGCAGCGTGCAGGGCAACCTCGTGCACGTCGAGGACGTGACCGAGAGGAGGTCGCGCGAGGCGCGGCTGCGCAGGGCGGAGAGCCTCGCCTCGCTCACGACGCTGGCGGCCGGCGTCGCCCACGAGATCAAGAACCCCCTCGGGTCGATGGGGATCCACCTCCAGCTCATCCAGAAGAAGATCGGCGGGAAATCCCGCGTGGATCCGCGGACCATCGGCAGCCACCTCGACGTGATCGGCGAGGAGGTGGACAGGCTGAACAGGATCGTCGTCGATTTCCTCTTCGCGGTGAAGCCGATGGACACCCGCCTGGAGGAGGGGGACATCAACCTCGTCATCCAGGAGCTTCTGGAGTTCGTGCGCCCCGAGATGGACCAGGCCGGCGTCCGCATCGAGTCGAGCCTGTCGCCGAAGGTCCCCCTCCTGCGCATCGACGCGCGCTTCATCAAGCAGGCCCTGCTCAACCTGATCAAGAACGCGGTGGCCGCCATGCCTGAGGGAGGGACGCTTCGCGTGGAGACGCGGCGGGCGGACGGCGAGGCGCTCGTGCGCGTCTCGGACACGGGCACCGGCATCCCGGATGAGATCATGGACAAGATCTTCGAGCCGTACTTCACGACCAAGCCATTCGGCACCGGACTGGGCCTGACCATCGTGTTCAAGATCGTGAAGGAGCATTTCGGCGATATCTCGGTCTCCTCCCGCGTCGGGGAGGGCACGACGGTCGCCCTCTCGCTGCCCCTTCCGCAGAAGGAGAAGATCCTGATCGACTACAACGGGGGCGGAGCATGAACTTCACAATCCTCGTGGCGGACGACGAGAAGAACATCCGCGAGGGCCTGCGCGAGGCTCTCATGCTGGACGGCTACGACGTGCTGCTCGCCGCCGACGGCAAGGAAGCTCTGGGCGCGCTGGAGCGCGGGGAGGTCGATCTGGTGATCAGCGACCTGAAGATGCCGCGCCTGTCGGGCGAGGAGCTGCTGCGGAAGGTGAGCGCGGAGTTCCCGACAGTTCCGGTGATCATCCTGACGGGGCACGGGACGATCGAGTCGGCCGTCCAGGCCATGCACGATGGGGCCTACGATTTCCTCACGAAGCCCGTCAACCTCGACCGCCTGTCCCTGCTGGCCAGGCGCGCCCTGGGCAACAGGGAGCTCGCCCTGCAGAACCGCGTGCTGCAGGAGGAGCTTGAGCGGCGGAGCCAGTTTTCCAACATCATCGGCCGCAGCGCCGAGATGCGGCAGGTGTTCGACCTCGTGCGGCAGGTCGCCCCCGCGCGGACCTCGGTGCTGATCACGGGGGAGAGCGGCGTGGGCAAGGAGATGATCGCCGAGGCCCTGCACTACGGCTCCCCGCGCAAGGACAAGCCTTTCATCAAGCTGCACTGCGCGGCGCTCACCGAAACGCTGCTCGAGAGCGAGCTGTTCGGCCACGAGAAGGGGGCATTCACCGGCGCGATCGCCCGCAAACGCGGCCGCTTCGAGCTCGCCCACATGGGCACGCTGTTCCTCGACGAGATCGGCGAGATCAACCAGACCGTGCAGATCAAGCTGCTGCGCGTGCTGGAGGAGAAGCGCTTCGAGCGGGTGGGGGGCGAGGAGACCGTCGAGGTGGACGCGCGGCTGATCGCCGCGACCAACAGGGACCTGAAGGAGGCGATCGCGAAGGGGAGCTTCCGCGAGGACCTGTACTACAGGTTGAACGTCGTGAACCTCCATATCCCGCCCCTGCGGGAGCGCAAGGAGGACATCCCGCTGCTCGTCGCGGCGTTCCTGCGCGAGTTCAGCCAGGAGAACGGAAGGACGATCGAGGGCATCGACGCGAAGGCGCGCAGCGCGCTCTCGAACTACTCCTGGCCGGGCAATGTCCGCCAGCTTCGCAACTCCATCGAGAGCGCGGTCGTGCTGTGCAAGGGATCGGTGATCACCATCGAGGACCTTCCGCCCGGCATCCGCGGGGAGCAGGGGGGCGATCAGGTGCGCCTGCCTGTCGGGACGAGCCTCGCCGAGGCGGAGAAGGAGCTCATCCGATACACCCTCGCGCGCGAGGGCGGCAACAAGAGCAGGACTGCCGAGGTGCTCGGCATCGGGAGGAAGACTCTCCACAGGAAGCTCCAGGAGTACGGCATATGAAGAGTACTGTCGCGCGGAAGCTCATCGGCGGTTCCCTCCTCTTTCTCCTCGCCATCGCCCTGCTCGCGCTGTGCGTCGCCGCCCTGGTGGTGTTCGACCGCACCGCGGCGGCGGAGCTGGAGGCGCTGGACTCCCTCGCCGCGACGCTGGAGGAGACGAGCGGCAGGGCCGGCCTCCTTTTCGCCGGGACCGCGGATCCTTCGGCGCTCGACGCCCAGCTGGAGCGGATCGGGGAAGCGGCCGGCGCCATCGACGCGGCGCTCGCTCTCCCGTCGGCATCGCCCATCGGGGCGCTGATCTCCACTCCTGCTGCGCGAAGCGACCTGGAGGATGCACGGGCGTTTCTGCGGTCGGACTGGCGGGCGGCGCTGAGGGCATTTGAATCGGCCGTCAGGGAGATGGAGGACCGCGCGGCCGTCGCGGCGGGCCCCGCCGGCGGGCGTGAGAGCGGGCAGGACAGCGGGCAGGCGCGGGCGGCACGGGCGTATTCCGCGCTCGCCGAACGGACCGCTCTCGCCCTGGCGGGACTTCGCCAGGCCCGAGCGGGAATTGCCTCGGGCCGGAACACCTCGACGCGCGTGATCCTGCTGCTGTTTGCGGTCTTCACGCTGTTCGGCGTGGCGAGCGCGGTGAGCTACTCGCTGTACACCCTGCTGGGCATGCGCAGGGATCTCGCGAGGCTCGTGGCCTCCGGCCGTCTGATCGCTGAGGGCCGGCCGGCAGCCCGGTCGGGCGTCTCGCGCGGCGATGAGATCGGGGAACTGGCGGGACAGATCGAGGCTCTCGGTGCGATGGTGGGCCGGCTCGCGGCAGCTCGCGCCGCGGCCGAGCGGATAGCGAACGACGCGCGCAGGATCGCCGGCGGGGCCAATGCCACAGTTTCCCTTGCCAGGAGCCAGGCGGAGGTCGCCGAGACGTTGGCAAGGGACTGTCCCGGCATCGCGCAGGCCGTCGGGAAGGTGGCCGAGAGCGCCGCGCGCGGCCTGTCGGCGGCGGAAGAAGGGGGACGCTCGGTCGGGAGGTTCCTCGAAAGGATCCGGGCGAATGTGGAAGGGACCCGGTCGCTCGAACAGAGCTCCTCGCGCATCGAGGAGGTCGTGTCGCTCATCGGAGACGTGGCTGACCAAACGGAGCTCCTGTCGCTGAACGCGGCCATCGAGGCAGCCCGGGCGGGGGAATCGGGCCGGGGCTTCACCGTCGTGGCCCAGCAGGTGCGCAAGCTCGCAGACCGCAGCGCGAGGGCGGCATCGGAGATCTCCGACCTCATTCAGTCCGTGCTCGACGTGGTGAAGCGGATCGCGGCCGACTCGCGCGAATCCCTCGATTCGGTGCAGGCGGTGCAGAGGGATCTCGAGGGCGCCGCCTCCTCGATCCGGGAGATCACGGACCTCGCCACCGCGGCAACGAAGAGGGCCGAGGGGGCGAACGCGTCGATCGAGAGGAGCCGCGGGCTCTCGCTGCAGACAGCGAAGGGCGCTGAGGATCTCGGCGCATCCACCAGGTCACTCGGCGAGGCCGTCGAGCAGCTCAGCAGGAGCCTCCCTCGGCCCTGGGGAGCGGAACAGGGGCAGCCGCCAGTCGCCGTGGGCGAGCTCGCGATCACCCCCGTCATCGAGCCCGACGAGAGCGCGATCTTCCGGGCGCGGGATGCCGAGCTCGTCGAGCTGCCGTTAGCCGAGGAAAACGAGGCCCCGGCGGATCCATTCCCCGTCGAGGAGAGCGTGCAGACCGTGCTTGTCGCGGCCGAGGAGCTCGAGGAGCTGGAACCTGTTGAGGAAGAGTAGGGGTCAGCGCGAGGCGGGCTGGGCCACGCGCCCTGCCCGGGGTCCCTGGGCGCGCAGGACCGCGTATCCCGCCAGGCTTCCGAGCCAGACCGCCGCGGTGATGGCCACGGCCGCTTCCCACCGCACCAGGGCCGCGATCACCGCGGCGGCCCCGAGGTACGCACAGTAGCTGTAGATCACCAGCAGGATCGTCCGCTCCTTCATCCCCAGGGCGAGCAGCACGTGGTGGATGTGCTCTTTGTCCGGGGAGTGGATGGGCAGGCGCCTGCGCACCCGGCGGACGATCGCCGCCGCGGTGTCGAGGATGGGGATCGTGAGGACCGTCACGGGGGCCAGGATGACGCCGATGCGCGGCGCGCCGTTGGACCCCAGCAGGGGGAGGACGGAGAGGGTGAACCCGAGGAGGAGACTGCCGGAGTCGCCCATGAAGATCCTCGCGGGCGGGAAGTTGAAGATAAGGAAACCGATCACCGACCCGAGCAGGGCGATGGCGATAAGAGAGGTGATGGGATTGCCCTGCAGCAGGGCGATGATTGCCATCGCGAGCGCCGCGAAACAGGCGATCCCGCCCGCGAATCCGTCCACACCGTCGACCAAGTTCATCGCATTGCTGATCCCGACGATCCACAGCAGCGTCGCGACCCAGGCGAACACGCGGAAGAATGCCCCGCCGAGGTGGAATCCGCCCCCGGGAATCGTATAACCCGCCGCGGCAACGAGGGCCGCTGCCACCAATTGAAGGACGAGCTTGAACATGGCGGGGAGACTGAAGAAGTCGTCCACCAGGCCGACGGTGTGGATGAGGAGGAACGCGGCGAAGAGGGCCAGAGACCTGAGCTGGAAGGTCCCTGCCCGGATGCCGGGGAACAGCACTGGGAACAGGATCATCGCCGCGAGGGCCGAGACGACGAAGGAGATGAAGATGCCGACCCCTCCCAGCCGCGGGATGGGGTTCGTATGGATCTTTCGGTCATTGGGCAGGTCGAACCAGCCCTTGGCCCGGGCAATGCGCAGGATGATCGGGGTGAGCGCGGCGTTGAGGAGAAGCGCGAGCACACCCGCCCCCGCAATCGGGATCAGTGTATCCATCCTGCCCGCGAGGATACGGGTGAAACCCGCTGGTGTCAACTGCGTGTTCGGATGCGCTCGAAGGACTGATTGATCTTTTTTGTGATCTCCAGGGCTACTTTCTGCTTTTCAGGGTCGGCGGCGAACCTGTCGGGGTGGTAGCGGAGCACGAGGCTCTTGTACGACCTCTTCACTTCCTCCATGTCCGCGCCGAAGGGCACCTCGAGGTTTGCGTAGTCCGTGCGCAGCGACTCATCGGGGGCTCGCCGGCTGCGCGGAGGCGCACCCGCGCTTCTCGGCGCATCGCGGCCTGTGCGCAGGTACTCGTCCAGCTCCTTCCATGCTTCCTCCAGGTCGGGGTCCCGGGCGCTCCGCCTCTGTCCCTCTACGGACGCCGTCTCCTCACCGGCCTCGGAAAACAGGCTCCTGAGGAGCTCGCCGAGCCTGTCAAAGAAGTTTTCCATGGCTTTCTCAATCCTTTTCTTCCTCGAAATCGTAGCTGCCCGTGAACACGTACAGGGCGGGTCCCGTCAGGTAGACCCTGTTGTCACCTTCCTCCCATTGGAGGAAGATCGTCCCTCCGGGCAGCTGGGCGAAGCATTCGCGGTCGGTGAACCCGTGCACCACCGAAGCGACGAGCGCCGCGGCGGCGCAGTCGCAGTCGCCCCCTCTCGGCGCGGTCGCGCCGCGCGGCGACGGCTCCCAGGTCCTGATGCGAAGGGTCTCCCTGTCGCAGACCTGCACGAAGCCGATGCCGACTCCCTCGGCGAAATCGGGATGCGAGGCGATGCGGCGCGCGGTGCGGGAGACGGGAAAGTCGAAATTGTCCACGAACATGATCGCGCGCGGGGTCCCGAGGGAAACGGGCGTGTAGGAAACGCTGCGGTCGCCGACGAGGATCCCGCGCGTGAAGGAGGCCGCCGGTTTCTCCCGGATCTCCGCGGCCTCGTCGGGGCTGAAGGGCATGCCCATCTCGACGCGCACGTTGACGCTGTCGATGACGGTGACCCGCACGGAGCGCCCCGATGTCTCGATACGGAAATCGCCTTCCGTCACGATTCCGGAATCGGAGGCGTACCGGGCGGCGCAGCGCAGCGCGGCAGAGGTGAGCGGGGCCTCGTTTCCATCGGGGGCGAGGCCCCGGACCGCAAGGCGCTCGCTCTGGCCGCGGCCCAGGACGACGAGCGAGCCGCCGCCCACGCCCGTGGACCTGTCAAGGATTCTCACCGCGAGCCGGGGGAGATCGAGGGCGGCGGGGGCCGCGTCCTCCCCCGGGGGGGTTCCTCGGGGGAACCTGTCCAGGAGAACGAGGTCGTCACCGCCTCCCTGCATCTTGAGGAAGTCGATCTCCATCAGCCGCCCTTCACGAGCCCTCCGCCTTCCCGGGCGACGCGCCGAAGAACTCGTCGTGCAGGCCGCGCACGGAATCCTCTGTGTTCTCCACGGGAACGACGAGGGAGAGGTTGATGTCGGAGGCGCCGAGCGAGATCATGCGCACGGGCGTGCTCTTCAGCGCCTTGAACACGCGGGCGAGGAAGACCGTGTCCTTCCAGAGGTCCTGGCCGACCAGGCAGACGATGCTCTTCTCCGCCTCCACCCCGACGGTGCCGATCTCGGACAGGTCGCGCGCGATCGCGTCCACCGCCGCGGCGTTGTCGATGGTCACCGAGACGGAGACCTCAGAGGTCGCGATGAGGTCGACGGGGGTCTGGTGCTTCTCGAAGATCTCGAAGATCCGCCGAAGGAAGCCGTAGGCGAGGAGCATCCGTGAGGAGCTCACGCTCACGAGGGTGATTCCCTTCTTGCACGCGATCGCCTTGACCCCGTTGCCCGAGATCCCCGGCATGATCTTCGTCCCCGCCTCGTCGGGGCGGAAGGTGTTCTTCACCCAGACCGGGATGCCGAGATTGACGGCGGGCTGGATCGTGGAGGGGTGGATCACCTTCGCCCCGAAGTAGGCCAGCTCCGCGGCCTCCCGGTAGCCGATCTGGGCGATCGTCCGGGCGCCCTTCACGATGCGGGGGTCCGAGGTCATGATGCCGGTCACGTCGGTCCAGATCTGGACCTCCTCGGCCTTCAGTGCAGCCCCGATGATCGTGGCCGTGTAGTCGGACCCGCCCCGTCCGAGGGTCGTGGTCGCCCCGCCCGTGGTGGAGCCGATGAAGCCCTGCGTGATCGCGAGGGATCCGGGCCCAACCCGCATGCGGGTCGCGACGAGACGGTTGGTGAGGTCGTCGATCGGCGCCGCCTGCGTGAAGGAATCGTCGGTCTTCACCAGCTCGCGCGCGTCGTACAGCTCCGCCTTCATGCCGCGCTCCCGGGCCCTGTGGAGCAGGATGACGGTGGACAGCCGCTCGCCGAAGGAGAGGATGGCGTCGTTGCTCCTTTTGGACCATTCCTTGAGCATTGCGAGGGCACGCACGAGGGCCGTGAGCTCGGCGAACACCGCGGCGAGGTCCTTCTCGCACTGCGTGAGCCGCTCCCCGGTCAGGAACTCGCGCGCGCAGGCGGAGTGACGGTCGGCGAGCGCGCCAAGGACGGCCATGGCCTCGCCTTCCTTGCCCGAGCCGACCAGCTTCGCGATATCCTGCAGCTGGTCGGTGACCTTGGACATCGCCGAAGCGACGAGCACGGGCGCCCGCTCGAGCTGCGCTTCCGCGATGGCGAGCGACTTGTCCATCATCTCGGCGTTCTGGACCGAGGTGCCTCCGAACTTCAGGACGATCATACCTTGATGTACCCCTTCTTCAGCATGAACTCCCCGTTCAGCACCGCGGCGCCCGCGGCGCCCCGTATCGTGTTGTGGCCGAGGACCACCATCTTGATGTCGAGCACGGGGCAGGGGCGCACTCGGCCGACCAGCGTCGCCATGCCTCCGGCAAGCCACACGTCGCGCGCGGGCTGCGGCCTGTCGTTCTCTTCGAAGACGATGATGGGCTGCGCGGGGGCGGAGGGGAGTTTCATCTGTTGAGGCTCGCCTCGGAACTCCCGCAGCACCTTGCGAACCGCCTCGGGCGAGGCCTTCGCGGCGAGGCGCACCGAGACCGTCTCCATGTGCCCGTCGAAGACCGCCACCCTGTTGCACTGGGCGCTGACGGCAAAGGGGGCGGGCTCGATCGCCGCGCCGGTGAAGGTGCCCAGCATCTTCTTCGTCTCGCGCTCCATCTTCTCTTCTTCTTCACCGATGTAGGGGATCACGTTGCCGAGGATATCCATCGAGGGCACACCCGGGTAGCCCGCCCCCGAGATGGCCTGCATGGTGGTCACCTGCACGGCCTCGACGCCGAACTCCCTGTGCAGGGGCGCGAGTGACATGACGAGGAACATGGTGGAGCAGTTGGAGTTCGTGACGATGGATCCCCCGCCGTAGGGCTGGCGCTTGATGATTTCAAGATGCTCGGGGTTCACCTCGGGAATGACGATGGGCACGTCGGGGTCCATCCGGTGGTTCTTCGAGTTGGAGCTGACGTGGTGGCCCTTGCGCGCGTAGGCCTCCTCGACGGCGCCCGCGACGGAGGAATCCAGCCCCGAGAAGAGGATCGGGCTCGAGAGCGCGTCGTCGGTGTACTTCACCGTCATCCCCGCCACCTCGGCAGGGATCGGGGTCGTCTGCTTCCAGCTCGCGATCTCCGCGTATTTCTTGCCGGCGGAGCGCTGGGAAGCGACGAGTTCGTGAACTCTGAACAGGGGGTGGTTTGCCAGGAGCAGAACGAACTTCTGCCCGACCTGGCCTGTGGCTCCAAGAATGGCCACGGGGATCTTTTCCATCGGCGGTCTCTCCTCCCGGATCGTCGTGATATGTCCCAGACAGCTACCACATACAGGCGAACGTGTCAACGATTTCTATACCGAAAATGCATAATCATGCACCCTATTGATTATTTCCGCCCGTCCGGCATAATCGCCTCGACACATGGACATCACCGTCGTCGGTCCAGGAGCCGTGGGCACGCTCCTGGGCGGCCTGCTCAGCCTCAAGGGGCACACCGTGACCTTCCGCGTGCGGAAAGGACCGGCGCCGGGCGCATCCGGCGGCGGGCTGCGCCTGCTCCTGCCCGATCGATGGCTGGCCGTCGACGGAGTGCACTTCGCCGGCCCCGGCACGCCGGCGCGAAAGCCGGGCGCCATCCTCGTCACGCTGGGCAGGCACCACCTCCATGCCGTGCGCAGGCCCGATTTCCCGAGGCTGCTGGGCTCGGGCAGCTCCCTTCCCGAAGCGCCGATCATTTTCGTCAACGCGGATCCCGCGGAACCCGAACGGCTCGGGCTTCCGGCCCATGACCGAGCCGGGGGCGCGTGGTCGCTGTGCGTCACGCTGATGAACGCCGTGCAGCTGCAGGACCGGGAGGCGGAGCTCACGACCGGGGAGCCGACGATCGTGGTGGAGAAGGGCGGAGCGGCGCGCGAGCTCCTCGCGGGTCTGGAAGGCTACGGTTTCCGGCTGCTTGCCGTGGATGATCCGGTCCCGTATTCCAATTCCCTCTTCGTGGCTCAGCTCCTCTTTCTTCCCGTGGCCATGTGCAACACGACCCTCGCCCTGTTTCTTTCGACCTCAGAGGGCCGCGAGCTGGCCGAGGCGATCCTCTCGGAGGGCCTGGAGGCGATGGCCCGAACGGGACAGCCCCTTGCGCGGCTTCCGTCGCAGGATCCCCGCGAGCTGCTGGCCCGGATCGAGCGCAAGCCGGACTCCTTCTCCCGCTCCCGGCTGCTCCCAGACAGGTCGTACAACCCGGTGCTCCAGTCCTACCTGCGGGGCAGGCCGACCGAGGCGGCAGGACTGAACAGAAGGGCGGTGGAGATCGCCTCGGGGGCGGGATACCACCTGGATTGGAACTGGCGCGTGGTGCAGAAGGCGGGGAGGGTCGTGAGCATCGGCTTCTACGACACCCCGGCCGACCTCGTGAAATCCCTCGCATAGCGGGGAGCGCTCCCCGCGGGTCACCGGAGGAGGACCGGAGTGGACAGACAGTTTTCCGAGAGGGTACAGGCGGCCTGGGAATCGCTGGCGAGCCACCGTTCGATGGCGCCGTCCATCGGCGTGATCCTCGGCTCGGGGCTGGGATCCTTCGCCTCGAGGGTTCGCGGCGCGGTGGTCCCCTTCGGATCGATCGCAGGCTTTGCGAAGACCGCCGTGGCGGGCCACGCGGGGGAGCTGCGGATCTCCGCGAGCGTGGCCGTGATGGCGGGGCGGATCCACTTCTACGAGTGCCGCACCCTGGATGACGTGGTTCTTCCCGTCTTCCTCCTGCACAGGCTCGGCGTGCGGACCCTCGTGGTCACGAACGCGGCGGGCGGAGTCAACCGCGACTTTGCCCCGGGGGATCTCGTGCTCATCAGCGACCACGTCAACTTCACGGGGGGCAATCCCCTGCGGGGACCGAACCCGGACCTCGGGCCCCGGTTCCCCGACATGAGCGACGCCTACGATCCCGGCCTGCGCGCGCTCGCCCGTTCGGTCTCGGACAGGCCGCTGCGGGAGGGGGTGTACGCGGCGTTCATCGGCCCGTCGTACGAGACCCCGGCGGAGATCCGCATGTGCGCCGCCGTCGGCGTGGACATGGTGGGCATGTCCACGGTTCCAGAGGTGATCGCCGCGCGATATCTGGGCATGAAGGTGCTGGGAGTCTCGTGCATCACGAACATGGCGGCGGGCATCCTCCCGCAGCCCCTGAGCCACGCGGAGGTGATGGAGCGGGGCAGGGAAGCGGGGCCCCGGTTCTCGCGGCTGCTCGAAGGGGTGATCGGCCGGCTCGGGGGTTCACTCGGTGCGGGCTGAGCAGAGGCTCACGCCCCGTGCGATCGAGGAGACCCGCAGGGCGATCGAGGAGGCGGACGGCAACGAGGTGTTCCTCGTGGGGGAGACCGGCGAAGATGGCAGGGTGTGCGCCGTCCGGGTCGGCGCCCGGGGAAACGAGGAGGCCGTTCCCGTCCTGGGCCCGCAGATCAGGGACGGCGACGCGATCATCCACAACCATCCCTCTGGGGGAGTGACCCCCAGCGGCGCGGACCTTGCCGTCGCCTCGCGCCTCGGCAACCAGGGCATCGGCTTCTACATCGTCGACAACGACGTGGAGCAGGTGTACGTGGTCGCTGAGCCCGTCGAGGCCCGTGAGATCGTGCCCCTGGACCGGCAGGCGCTCACGCGCGCCCTGCTGCCGGGAGGCGCCCTCGGACGGATTTTCCCCCAGTACGAGAGGCGGGACAGCCAGGTCGCGATGCTCGCCGCCGTCTGCGACTCCTTCAATGGCGACGAGATCTGCGCTGCCGAGGCGGGCACGGGAGTGGGGAAATCCCTCGCCTACCTGCTGCCAGCGGTGGCCTGGGCCGAGACCAACGGCGAGCGCGTCGTGGTCTCCACCAATACGATCAATCTCCAGCAGCAGCTCATGGAGAAGGACATCCCGCTCGCCAAGAAGGTCCTCGGCATCGACCCGAGGGTCGTGCTGGTGAAGGGGCGGGGGAACTACCTCTGCCAGGTCCGCCTCGCCGAGGCGCTGGAGGAGATGACGCTGTTCGACGAGAGGGACCCGGACCTGCTCGCGATCAGGGAATGGGCGCGCACCACGGAGACGGGCAGCAGAACCGACCTGTCCTTCTATCCGGCCGAGGAGCTGTGGTCGAAGGTCTGCTCGGAGGCGGACGCCTGTCAGGGGCTGCGCTGCAGGTTCCGCGAGGGCTGCTTCGTGCTGAAGGTCCGCCGGGACGCCTCGGCGGCCAGGATCCTGATCGTCAACCACCATCTCCTCTTTGCCGATCTCGCCTTCCGCATGGCGGGCCTGGGGTTCGACGATCCCGCCGTGCTGCCCGCCTTCAAACGGATCGTGTTCGACGAGGCGCACAACATCGAGAAGGCCGCCACATCCTTCTTCTCGCAGAGCGTCTCGCGTTTTTTCCTCCAGAGGTTCCTGGCCCGGCTGCACCGCGCGCGCAAGGGAAAGGTGACGGGCCATTTCCCCGCCCTGGCGAAGATGATGGGCAGGACGGCGCTCTCGAGAAGGATTCCCGAGTCGATCGCCGCGGTCCAGGGGAAGGCGGAATCGCTGGACGCGGCATGTCTCCCGCTCCTTGGCGAAGAGGGCGCGCTCCTGCTCGACGCGGAGGCCCTCCCGCGCCTGATCGAGGCGGCCGGGGATTCGCTGGGCAGCCTCGCGGCCTCCATTCGGTCGCTCGACGAGGCGTTCGCGGAAGCCTTCGAGCGCATCGGCGAGAAGGGCGCTTCCCCCGAGGTCGAGAGGCTGGTCTGGGACTGCAAGGTTCAGCTCGCGCGGCTGCAGGGGGCGGCGGACATCTGCGACAGGTTCAGGGCAGGGGAGCCGGGGCGGAACGACATCTTCTGGATGGAGGCTCAGCGGGGAGCGAAGGGCGAGCGCAGCGCCCGGATGGTCATCACGCCGCTGGACATCGCTCCCCTCATGCGCGAGGCGGTCTTCGAGCCGTTCAAGACCGTGGTGCTCACCTCCGCGACCCTCACGGTGGCGGGGAGCTTCTCGTATTGGGCGGGCCGCATCGGGCTCTCCCCCCAGACCGGGGGCACGCGCGGGGGAAAGGAGACGCAGTTCCATTCCTTCCCATCGCCGTTTGACTACCGGGAGAACGTCCTCCTGGGCGTGCCGACCGACGCCCCCGCGCCCGACTCGCCGGGGTACAGGGATTTCCTTGCGGGGTTCATCTCGAAGGCCCTCCTTGCCAGCCGGGGGGCGGCCCTCGTGCTGTTCACCTCCTACTCGCTCCTGCGCGAGGTCTCGGACGCCGTGCGGCCCGCGCTTTCAGGGGCGGGGATCCGCCTGCTGAAACAGGGCGACGGGGACAGGGCAAGGCTGCTCGATGCGTTCCGCGAGGAGCGCTCCAGCGTGCTGTTCGCCACGGACTCATTCTGGGAAGGGGTGGATGCTCCGGGAGAGACCCTGCAGGTCGTGGTGCTCTGCCGGCTGCCCTTCCGCGTCCCCTCCGAGCCCATCCTGCGCGCACGCATGGCCGCGATCGAGCGCAGGGGCGGCAACCCGTTCGCAGAGCTGTCGCTCCCCGATGCCGTGGTGCGCATGCGCCAGGGCTTCGGCCGGCTCATGCGGCGCCACGACGACCAGGGGGTCGTCCTCATCCTCGATTCGCGGATCGTGACCAGGCAGTACGGCGGGGTTTTCCTCGAGTCGCTGCCCCAGACCATGAGGTCCATCGCGCCGGCGCCCGAGGTGCTGCGCGTCGTCTCGCAGTTCTTCGGGCACTCGACCCTCCGCAAGGAGCAAGAACCCCTCACACGCAGTGAGGCCGAGTCGGAAGATACCGGCGGCGCCTAAACTCTCAGCTTTCCCGTCAGGTACAGATAGTAGCCATTTCCAGTCGTTGCATATGTGAGGACTGCCGCGCTCTCCAATGCAGAGTAGATGTCTTCTTTCGAGTCATCCCTGATGGCGGTTCTCAAAGTGGAGATCAAATGACGCATCTTCGCGAGGAACTCATCCGGCGTCGCCATATGTTCGCCCGGCACGGGGGGGTTCGCCGCAAACCGGGCCTGAACGGCTTGATGAAGCGACTGCAGAACCTGGTGAATGAAGACGAGCGTTGGATCGCAGTCGAAGTTCATGATTCTATTCATCACCCCAAACGCCGCGCTGAAGAAGTAGATGAGATCGCCCGGGGATTTTGCCTCTGCCATTCTCTTTTCGACTTCGGCGAGCTCGTCAACGATCATCGTCCGATAGCCATCGAGGATGCTCATGCCACACCCGCCTGTGGGGGAACGTTCGCGTGAAATGGGATGACGAGGGAAGCTCCTCGTGGACAGGGGTAGATCGAAGGATCGCCGGCGGCCGAGGAAACGCACATCTGCTGCAGCAGCCCCGACGAGGACGATTCGGGCTGTGCTGCGCATTTCTTCTTCTCTCGTGCTGCAAACAGAATGGAGGCGCTGAGACCAACCGCGGCCGCGGCCTTGCAGATGCTGAGCAGGGTAAGGTTCGTCTGACCGCTGAGTATCTGGCTGACTCGCGCCTGGCTCACCCCGAGTCTTTCAGCAAACTCCTTGCGAGAGAGAAACAACGCCAGAAGGCGCTTGTTGATCTGGATGGCCAAGTCAAGGGCAATGCCCTCCGCAGTCAGGCCGGGGTCATCCTTCAGTCGCGCTGTGACATCCCTCAGCCATGCGGCCTCGTAACCGCTCATGTTCTACCCCTCTTCCCGCCATTCTGGAGATGCAACAAAATCGTTGCAGCGCTTCACTGCACGGCCGTATTCGCGCCCTTCTTTCCATCGCCCCTTGTGGAACACGGACACCAGGAGCAGCCGGCGCTCCCCAGAAAAGCGGAAACAGGCGATCCGCCAGCGTCCCTTTCTCAGCTCGCAGATTATCGGGTCCTTTTTCCCGGGCCTCCAGCACTTGAAGAGCTCCGGCGGCAGCGACCAAGTGCCTTCCTGGGCAACTCGTCGAGTGAGTTCCATCATCCCGCCGATCGCCGAATCGCTCCGCGAAACCGCGCTTCGAAAAAAGTCCGCGACCTCTGGATATCGAGCGACCGCCCCCGTATCAGAAGCATAGCTCGCATTCAGTTTCCTGTCAAAAACAATTAAGTTAAAACTTAATCGTCTCCCTCGCGCGCGTTTGGCGGCCCCGCACCTCCCGTGCTTGCACGTATTGAGGCTCCACAACCCTATATGTCCATTTACACCGTTTTCTTTCACGCGCTTTGGCGACAGCCTTCGGACAAAAAAATAGAGGGAGTCGGCTGTCCGTCTCCCTCCCCATGTGCCTGTGGAAAGCGAAGCCTATTCGACCTTGGCGAGGATGTCGGCCGCCTTGAGTATAAGCTGCTCTTCGCCGCCGACCTTGATCGTGGTGCCGGCGTACTTGTCGTAGATGACCCGATCCTTGGGCTTCACTTTGATGGCCTCGTCGTCGCCGACAGCGAGCACGATGCCTTCCTGCGTCTTCTCCTGAGCGGTCTGCGGGATGAGGATTCCGCCTGCGGTCTTGGTTTCCATCTCGACCATCTTCACCAGGATGCGATCTCCGAGCGGTGTCACCTTCATAGTCAGTTGTCCTCCCTTAATCAGTTGTTCTTGCCGTTGATCTCACACAGGGCGAGCGTTGATTTGAAACAAATATACTGACAGGGCCTTCTCCTCGTCAAGGACTTCTTTTCCCTTGCCTCCTCCCGCTGCCTGGATTAACTTTTCTTCACATGCATCCGGCGCCGTGGGCGATGGATTTTGACAGGGGACTCGGCTCTCTCGCCCGTCACGACACGGCCCAGGCGGTGCGTTCGTTTCAGAAGGCGCTGGCAGCCTGCCCCCCTTCGCGAACTCACGAGCTTTACCGCATCAGTTTCTATCTCGGCGTCGCGCTGCGCAGGGCGGGCTACTCGCAGTCGGCGATCAGGAGCTGGCTCTCCTGCCAGCGGCTGAACAAGCGAGGCCATGCGCGGCGGATGCTCGCCCGGTTCACGAACGGGTACGGTATGGAAAAGCAGGCCTGCGAGGAGTTGGACGACTGGACCGCATTCGCCTCCGTTCATCTCTCGCGCTGCCTCCTGGCGAAGAAAAGACACGGGTTTGCCACCAGGGCCGAACGGGACATGGTGACGGATCTCATCAGGGACCACTGGCGCACCCTCGGCGGCTCGGGGGCTCTTGCGGGAAAGAAGAGTTGCGAGAAGCTGGAGCTGTTCAGGAACGTCCGCATCGTATTTCCGACGGTTCTCGTCGAGCACCCGGGCGCAACCGCACCCGTGATTTGCGTGGATTTCCGCTCCCAGAGGAGGGTCAACCTCACCGATCGCTGCTCCTGCGGGTCCGGTTTGCCCTTCATGCACTGCTGCGGCCGCACGCCTGGACGCGAAGAGCTCCAGGGTGGGGTTTTTTGAACCAGAATCGGTGACAGTTTGCCGAAGTGTATCATATTGACCCCTTCTTGCCGGACGCTTGAGGCATCTCTCCAACGATCTTCCTAATTGTTTACTGCTGAAATAATTGAAAGAAGGGCTTGCGGCCTCGTTGGCATGATCCTTGCAGGAATGGGCGCGAGAGGTGGATATGAGCACTGCAGCAGTGGTGAACAAGGAAAAGCGAATGAACAGGGCTGACGAGAATATACTCTCCCTCTATCTCAAAGAAATAAACAAGATTGCTCTCCTGACGCGCGAGGAAGAAGAGACCTCCGCGCGCAGGGCGGCGAAGGGCGACCAGCTGGCCAAGGAGAAGCTGATCAGGGCCAACCTCCGCTTCGTGGTCAACGTTGCCAAGAAGTACCAGAACCAGGGTCTCCCGCTCGCCGATCTCATCAGCGAGGGCAACATCGGGCTCATGAACGCGATCGAGCGCTTCGACGTCGAGAAGGGCTACCACTTCATCTCCTACGCCGTATGGTGGATCCGCCAGGCCATCCTGAAGGCGATCTGCGAGAAGTCTCGCATGATTCGTCTTCCCCTGAACAGGGCGAACGAGCTCGTGCAGATCGAGAAGGTCCGCAAGGACCTCCAGGGGGAGCAGTTCCTTCAGGCCGAGACGGACATGATCGCGAAGAAGCTCGACATCGACAGGGAGCATGTGGCCGATCTGCTGAACATCTCCCGCGACCTGATTTCTCTGGACACTCCCGTGTACTCCGAGAAAGACTCGTCTCTGCTGGGCGATTTCGTCGAGGACCGCAACCACAGGACCCCGGACGAGCAGGTGGTGGACAACTCCCTCCGCCAGGACATCAACGGCGTCCTCGCCACCCTCTCGCAGAAGGAATCCGAGATCATCCAGTACCGCTTCGGGTTGAACGGCCGCAGGCCGATGTCGCTCAAGGAGATCGGAACCCGCTACCGGCTCACCAAGGAGCGCATCCGGCAGATCGAGAAGAAGGCCATCAAGAGGCTCCAGCACCCCTCCCGCAGCCACCTGCTGAGGGCTTACATGTAAGGACGGCCCCCCCGGGCTCCTCGGTCGCAGCTTCCCTTATTTCCCCGAGAATATCTTCCTGCGCGCCTCTGCAAAGAGGCGCTCGGCCTCTTCAGGGCTGAGATCCTTTTCCGCGGCCTGAACCGAGAGGCAGTCCGGGGGAAGCTCGTCGATGAACGGCGAGGGAAAGGCCTCTGTTGGCCTGCCCATCCTCCTGCGCGACGCGCACCAGCTGATGTGCAGCCCCCTCTGGGCCCTCGTGAGCGCCACGTAGAAAAGTCTCCGCTCCTCCTCGAGGTTGGGGTTTTCCTCCTCCATGGATCGCACGTGGGGGATCACGTCCTGCTCCACGGCCGCCACGAAGACTACGGGGAACTCCAGCCCTTTGGCCGCGTGGATGGTCATCAGGTTGACCCTGCCCTCGGCCGCCGCCTCCGATCCCTTCTCTTCGGGCTCGTCCCTGCTTGCAAGGGCGACGCGCGTGAGGTAGTCGAAGAGGCTGGGCCTGGACTGGTCGGGGTTCTCCTCGTAGTCGGCCAGGGAGCCGATCAGCGCCTCGACGTTCGCGAACTTCCACTTCACCACGTCCTTGTTGCGGGCATCCTTGTTCTCGCTCACCAGATGACCCCAGTAGTCGATCTCCTCGACCAGATCCCGAAGAGTCTGGGCCATTTTCCTGCCCGACAGGAACTTCTGCCGGAACTCGTGGACGAGCTCGGTGAACTCGCCGACCGCTGAGCGCACCTTCTCCTCCAACCCGCCCGCCCCGTCCTCTGAAGGCCCCGCGGCAAGCGCGGCAAGGGCCGAAAAGAGCGAGAAGCGATGCCGGGAGGCGTGCTCCGTGGCCTTTTCAAGGGCCTTCTTGCCGATTCCCCTGCGCGGGGTGTTCACGACCCGCAGGAGGCTCGTGTCGTCGTCGGAGTTTGCGATGAGCTTCAGGTACGAGAGCATGTCCCGCACCTCCTGGCGCTCGAAGAAGCTCATTCCTCCCGAGACCTGGTACGGAATGCGCTCCTCGACGAATGCCTCCTCGATGGCCCGGGTCAGGTGGTTCGCCCTCAGGAGAACGCCGAAATCGCGGAACCTGAGCGATTCGCGGATACGCAGAGTGCGGATGCGCGAGACGATGTGCTCCGCCTCCTCGCGCTCGTTTTCCGCGGCAAACAGTTCTATCGGCTCCCCCTCCGGCAGGCCCGTCCACAGCTGCTTGGGCTTGCGGTTCGAGTTGTGGCTGATCAGGGCGTTGGCCGCCCTCAGGATGATCCTGGTCGAGCGATAGTTCTGCTCGAGGGTGACCTGGCGGAAGCCGGGAAAGTCCTTCTCGAAGCGGACGATGTTCTCGTAGCTCGCCCCCCGCCACGAGTAGATGGACTGGTCGTCGTCCCCCACGACGCAGACGATTGCCCCGGGGCCCGCGAGCAGGCGCAGCAGCTCATACTGGGCAGCCGAGGTGTCCTGGAACTCGTCCACAAGGATGTGCCTGAAGCGCTCGTGACAGGCCTCCCGAGCCTCGGGGAACTTCGAGAGCACCTCGATGGGGCGCATGATGAGGTCGTCGAAATCCACCGCATTGTACAGCTTGAGGTTCTTCTCGTACTCCTTGAACAGGGGCTTCAGGTGTCGGTTGTCCTTGTTCCACGCCGCCCGGCCCGTCTTGACTGCAGAGATGAGCTGGGCAGCCGCGGAAAGGTCCAGGCCCTCGGTCTTCAAGCCCAGCTCGCGCGCCGTCTCCTTCAGGAGACTGGCCTGGTCCTGGGAGTCGTGGATGCTGAACCGATCCCGGTACCCCAGCAGGGCGCCGTGCTCCCGCAGCAATTGCGCTCCGAAGGCGTGGAAGGTGGAAATCGTGAGGCGCGACAGCTTCCTCGGGACCAGGGCGCGGATCCTCTGGGCCATCTCGCGGGCCGCCTTGTTGGTGAAGGTGACGGCGAGGATCTCGGACTGGGGCACGCCGCGGGCGAGCAGGTGGGCGATGCGGTAGGTGATGACCCGGGTCTTGCCCGAGCCGGCCCCGGCGATGATCAGGAGGGGCCGATCGATGGTCTCGACGGCCTCGATCTGCCTCTCGTTGAGGAGAGAGCCGAAATCCTGCTTCATCAGGCTTTTATGAAGAACGCGAGGGCCTTTATGCCGAGGAAAGCGACCGCCGTGACGACCACGCCCGCGACGAGCACCCCGGCCGTGATGGCGAGGAAGGATTTTCTGGGGTTCATGCCCAGCACCCAGGCGCCCAGGGCGCCCGTCCAGGCCCCCGTCAGCGGCAGGGGGATTGCCACGAAGATGGCGAGACCCAAGTACCCGTACTTCTCGACAGGCTCATGGACCTTTCGCCGTGCCCGCTCGACGATCCGCTCGAAGGCGCCTGCATACCATTTCCACCGTGAAAGGAGCTTGTGGAGGGTGGAGATGAACAGCAGGAGGAGGGGAGAAACCAGGGAATTGACCGCGACGCACAGCAGGAAGGCGGGAATGACCCCCATCCCGTGGTAAAGGGCGTACGGAATGGCCCCCCTCAGCTCGGAAATGGGCACGAGCGAGAGCAGGACCGCCCAATAAATCACCGAAATATCCATTCCCCCTCCCCATTTGACAGACCGGAGCATCTTACCATAGAATACCCGCCATGCAACTGTTCTCGCCCTTCTGTCCCGGTTGCAGGGAGAACCTCGCCAGGAATGGCGATTCCTTCACCTGTTCCCGCTGCGGAAGGGTCTACCCGTTGAAGAACGGCATCGTCGATTTCCTCACCTCTCTGCCCCTTTCGGACATCCAGGTGGTCGTCCAGAAGACCTTCGATGCCATGTCCCCTTCCTACGACAACGCGATCGTGCGCCTCGTCGAGAGCCTTTCCTGCCCCTGGAGCACCTACACGGCCCGCCTGGAGGCCTTCATGGCCCATGCGGGGGGCAAGGTGATCCTGGACGTGGGCTGCGGGACCTCCTTCCCCGTGGGATCGTTCATGCCCCAGAACTCGATCTACCTCGGCATGGACATCTCCCTGGAGATGCTGGGCCACGCCCGCAGCCTCCTTGGAGACAACCTGAACGTCGCCTTCTGGAACATCGATGCCGAGAGGATACCGCTGCCCGACACCTGCGTCGACCTCGGCCTCGCCCTCATGTCGTTCAACGTCTTTCCCAACCCGCAGAAGGCCGCCGAGGAGCTGCACAGGGTCATCAAGAAAGACGGGAGCGTCTACGGAACCGTGTTCATCCAGCCCCCCCCTGACGAGATGCTGAGCGAGAGACCGGTGGAGCCGGGGCTGATCGGCGAAGTTTTCTCGATTTTCGACTCCCGGCTCTGGGACCTTTCGATCGAAACCCAGGGCGGGGTGCTGTTCTTCCATCTCAAGCGGGCCGCACTGTAAGAGCGGCCCGCGGAAGGCGGCAGCCCTAGCGCGTCATAGACGCGCGGAGGCGAGAGCCCACCTTACCTCGTCACGGTCACCTTTTTCAGTCCCCTCGGCTTGTCCGGGTCGATCCCCTTGGCCAGGGACAGGTTCAGCGCGAGAAACTGCCCCGGGACCACCGAAAGCACGGGTGCGAGCCACTCGGGGACCCCATCGGGGATCGGGAAGCGTGCCTCTCCAAGGCGCAGGACCTCTTCGGAGTTGCTCACGACGAGCAGCTCGGCTGATCGGGCAGCCACCTGCTCGGTGAACTCCTTCAGGTGGGGATACAGCTCGCCCTTGGGCACGATCACCAGGACGGGGAAGCCGGGTTCGACGATCGCCATGGGGCCGTGCAGGAAGTCAGCCGAGGAGTAGGGCAGCGCCGTGACATAGGTCAGTTCCTTCAGCTTCAGCGCGATCTCGAAGGCGATGGCGTAGGAGTACCCCCTGGCGATGACCACGCAGCGGTCCATGTACCTGTAGCGCTCGGCCCGGGGCACGACCGCCTGCTCGGCCATTTCGCATGCCTGCTCCATGAGCTTCGGGAGGGCTTCGAGGCTGCGCCGCCTCTCCTTCTCCTCATCCAGCGTGACCGAAAGCTGCGCCAGCAGGGCGAGGGAGCTGGTGAAGGTCTTGGTGGCTGCCACGGCCTTCTCGAGGCCGGTGGCGAGCGGCAGGGTGTGCTGCGCGGCGGCTGCAAGCGGCGAGCGGGGATCGGTCGTGATCGCCGCGGTCAGGGCTCCCTGCGCCCGTGCGGTCTTGAGCACCTCGACGATATCCTCCGATTGTCCTGACTGGGAAATGCCCAGAACAAGGACGTTCCGCAGCCGGGGGGGCTTTTTGTAGAACGTGAACAGGGAGGGCGTGGTCATGGCCACGGGCAGGCCGTTGAAGGCCGGCAGGATGTATTTCGCGTAGACCCCCGCGTTGTCAGAAGTGCCTCGCGCGGCGATCGTCACGTAGGTGACGTCCCGCGCGCGGATATCCTTGCAGAGCGCCTCGACCGGGCCTCGCGAGGCCTCGAGCGTCCGAGCGATGGCCTCGGGCTGCTCCTTGATCTCCTTCTCCATCTGCGTGCTCATACCAACCTCCCCTGGTCCCGGCGGCACACCGTGCTGCCGTTTCCCGCCGCATAGTGCCGCACGGGACGGCGCCTGTCAACAAACCGGAATGATCCCGGCCCCCATCCGCCATCTGCCGCCCGCCAGCGCATGCCGTGCCAAGATCCGCCGCAGCGATGTGTCCTGGGGCGCCCTGGCCCAGTCGAACACGGCCGGCAGGTCCTGTGCCGTGATTGCGAATATGCGCGCGAGGGTCTGGTCAGCGGTCGCCGCCTTCAGCGGCACCAGATGGAAACGGCGCTGGAACGCCACGACGTTCGAAGAGGCGGACAGGTACCTCGCGAGCTGGCTGTCCAGCAGCCAGGACTTGCAGGTGAACCCTCGGAAAGCGTGCTCGGGGAAGTGCGCGCGGAAGAAAGGGAGCGCCGCGCGGAAAGACTCCTCGCAGGCCTGGGGCGACATCGGTCCATGGAAGGGACCTGCCGAAGGAATGTGGACCCCGAGCACGGGGCTGGCGCCGTTCATGATCAGCCGCCACTCGCTTTTCGGCAAGCGTACCGTGCGGCGCGCCACGCTTCCCTCGGGGCTCACCGGGCTGCCAAGGAAGCTCTCTGCATCTTCCGAAAACTCGGCATCCCACCACTGGGCGGCGTTTTCCCGATCGGCATCGGCGAACTGCCCATCGTCGCGAAACCGACTCCCCTGCTCGGCGAGAATGACAACCTTGCCGTTTTCAGCGCCGGCCGCGACGTGGCGAAGCGCGCGAAATCCCACATCGTTGTCCCGCACGTCGAACTGGAGCCGGCCCAGCTCGAAGAGCCTTCCGCCGAAGTGGTAGACCAGCCAGCACAGCTCGAGGAAGCCAGGCCGGCCGGTGCGCAGCCGGCACTCGTGGATCCAAAGGTCCAGGTCGCGAAGCGTCGTGCCGGTCACCGAGTCGGGTATGCCCCGGGCCCTGTTCTTCTCGTAGACGAGGCCGGCGCCCGACAGCAAAACCACCGCGTAAAAGAAGCCGGGGAGCCGGGGTGTGGGTCTGCCCGCAAGCAGGCCCGGCATGGGCCAATCGCCGATCGAGGGCCGCACATCGAGGCCCGAGTGGAAAACGACCCAGTGGCAATGCCAGGCAAGGGCCAGAAGGGCGGGGGAGGAGCGGATGACCCGCGCATCCGAGAGACACGCCTCGGTCGTCTCTGGCAATAGGCCGATCTCTGAACAGGCAGCGCCGAGAGACCCGTCTCCGAGCCAGTCAACTGCCGCGTCCTCGCGTGACCGCGCGGACTGCTCCCAGGTAGCTGTCCAGATCTCCGGCACGGACTGGAGAGCGA
>Ga0315288_10002721_pt1 | contig 22717 bp, 21 predicted proteins | sample YL17G11_20_MG_FD_203454 | JGI IMG/M metagenome (GOLD analysis project Ga0315288, IMG submission 203454) | Sediment microbial communities from Yellowstone Lake, YNP, Wyoming, USA - YL17G11_20 | ecosystem: Environmental > Aquatic > Freshwater > Lake > Sediment | place: USA: Wyoming | collected...
AATCGCTACGCGTAGCGACCCGCAGCACAGGCGCCAGCCGCTCGAGCAGGTAGTTCTTGTACTGCGGCTTCATGTGGTCGCCATCAAAGAGGTCCTGGCAGTAGAGCGGGAATGGCTCGCTCTGCAGGAGGCTGAAGCGGTTAAACTCCTTGTTCCGGCTCGGCAGCTGCACCTTGGGCACCTCTCCAAAGCTCAGGCTGTACGCAATGCGATTCAAAAGATCGACCGCCGGATCACTTTGCATCCTGAAAATAATTTCTATTTAAAGAAATAATTTAATCCAATGCCAGCCTAAATAGTTTTCTTTTGAAATTTTCATGAAAATTTCAAGAAATAAAACTAGGGTCAGCCTAAATTGTTTTCTTTATGAAATTTCAATCAATCAAATCAATCAAAAATGCATGGATTCTTAAAATCTGCATTTTAAAAATTCTTTGGCCAAAAAAATTTGACTGACAAAAAATCTTCAAATGCAGTTTTTGGTTGATAACCATTTGATCTTTGCGATGAAATTTCAGAAAGAAAATAATTTAACGTGACCCTAGTTTTATTTCATGAAAATTTCATGAAATTTCACAGGAAAATAATTTATGCTGACCCTAGTTTTATTTCATACCAATTTTTCATGAAATTGATTTTATTTCATTACTTGGATGCCTTTTTGCTTTTGCGGCAGGGGAAGCAGCTGGAGAACTGGGCCTCGATCTTGTTCAGGTCGAGCTGGCCCTTGCTGGCCGCAACAATGTAGTCGATGGCGGCCGGCAGCACGAGGTCGATGCCGGACTGCAGCGCGGCGAGCTCGCCCTCGTCGAGGTGCGGGATCTCCGTCGCGACGCGGTTGGCCAGCCGCAGCACGAGGTCCTTCTTCTCCGGCCCTGAGAGCTGCGGGAACTTCTCGACCAGATTCATCGCCAGCGTCGCAAACTTGAGCAGGTCCGTGCTCTTGAACGTCTTGAGGTCGATCTGCGCCTTGATCGCATCGTAAGTCTCATCGAAAACGTCCTGAGAAGCGGCACGAGATTTTCCTTTCTTCGGCATGTTTGTGTTTTTCTTTATTAATACCACATATATTTTTAATCAAGCTTCCAAAGCATGGCTGAGCCACCGTGTCAGTGTGGCGAGATTAACAAAGCGACCGAGGTCAAATGCTTCTCCTGTGGGGATTGCTGGCTGCGTCCGCTCACTGCGCATGAGCGCTTGTGCAACTGCCCGCAGCACTTTCAGTTTATCGCCGTCTGCGGGCCGCCCCATCCCGAGCTCTGCGCTGGATGCCTGAAAAAAGGATACTATGTGCAAGCCTCGTCCAGCTACTTTATGCCCACATTTACACTGGCAAAGAGAGCACCAGGAGAAGCAGACGACGGATTATTTTAATTAAAACAGTTACAGAGAGTAAGCATTGTCACCCACATGTCTGAGGCTTGCACGTGCAACGACGAGAGCCAAACCAAACAGGTAGAGTGCTTTTCCTGCAAAGCAGCGTGGCTGCGCCCGCTGGCAAGGCATGAGCGCGTTAGCCGCTGCGCTGAGCACAATTTCACTATCGCGATCTGTGGCGCACCGCCGCCGCCGCTCTGCGCGCAGTGCAAGGCTGCGGGCTATCGTGTTGAGGCATCATCGAGTTCCTTCTGTCCCACCTATCGAATCGTAAAGCCGGAATAGATCTTTTAATAAAACAACCTAGGTTGAATTCTTCAAGTTTAGCCATGTAGCTTGCACGGTTTCCTGAATCTCTGTGGAGATGGCTTTGAAGTTATCTTGCAACGTGTCTTCGCCACCCTCAGTGGCTGGCACAAGACTGGCCAGCTTGTCGAGGCTCTTGCAGACTTCCCGCGCCCAGACCTCGACCTCGGCCACGTACTTGAGCTCGCGCGAGATCTCGCGCTTCGAGAGACGCAGCGTGATGTTGAAGAGCGAGTCGCTGGCGCGGATGATCGCGCCGCAGTGCGCGCGCCACTCTGCGCGGCTCTGCTCGGGCACCGCCTCGACGAGCTCCTCGAGCGAGAGCAGTGTCGGGATGAGCGCCGGCGCCGCTGCATCCAGGCTCAGCGTCTGGACGCTGAGATCGCGGCTTGCAGGCACTTGTTTTTGTTTCAGCGCTTTCGCAAACGTGACGCCGCCTCCTACAGCCAGCCCGACGCCGCCGCCAATCAGCGCGCCCTTAAGAATCTTGATCGGATCAAAGCCGGCCCAGTCTGGCATTGCGTTATTGGTCCGATAATTTGCTCTCTGTTCTACAAGAGAACATGGCGGGCCTCACAGAGACATTTTGTTTTGCCCAGACCAAGCCCAGTGGCAGCTACACACCCGAGTTTAGCTTGGATGGTCAGCGGTTTCGCAGCCCCATTTTTGCGCCGATGCACGGCTGCGCGGCGGGGCAAGCACTGGCACCTGGCCAGTGCCGAGAGCCGCAGCTGCGCGGTTGCGCCTCTGACCCCTGGGGCTGGACGGCCGGCCAGCAGGGCTGCATCAACTCGACGCTCTGCTCTCCCGACAGCGCGCCCAAGTTCACCTGCACCCGCGGCACCTGCATGACGCTGCCCAACAAGCAGCCCGGCTGTCAGGCACCTGCATTTCGCAAAACATTTGCAGGAAACGTTGCCAAGTCGAATTTTAACTTGCCCAATGTCCAGACACTGCCCTATCGGTTGCCAGCCTCTGAAATCCCTGCTGCCAAGCCCTTCTGCTGGACAGCGAATCGCAGCATCGCTTTGCTTCGCTCACCAAGGCCCGGCTTCAATTTGACCATGTACAATCAAAAGTAAATTCACTGCCTTGTATTTCTTAATAAAAAGTGACGTGCCCCCAGAGTTGATTTGCAATGTGGAGTTCGTATCGGACGTTTAGAAAGTCAGACACCTGTTGACCAAAATTCGCTAATTTCAAGGTTCTATCCTCGGATCGCAACTCGGTCTGCATGATCAACTTGTCGTCGCCAAGGAGAAGCTCCCACAGGAAAACAAAAATCGATGCACCGTATCCAAGGTTCATGATCACTGGGCTGCGGAATTTACCAAGTTGCTCCAATTTTGCGTCAACAGTATGTCGCATTGTAACTGATGATATTACGTTGGCAGTGTCTTCTTCCTGTTAATACAATAACACGACAGTAGCTGTAATATATTTTTCACATTTTCTCATCTTTACATGTTGAAAATATTTTTAATACTCTGTGGAATTGACTTCCGGGGCAGTGTCTCTTTGCTGACGGGCGAGCTCGGAAGCCTTGTAGAGGGCAAAGCGCTGCTCGAGCTCCACCTCGACTGTGTTCTTGGTGACCATGTACCAGACGTGCAGATCGCGCTGCTGCCCATAGCGCTGCATCCGGCTTACTGCTTGCTCCCACTCCTTGAGAGCAGCCTGGGGCGCCTCGGGAAAAGGATGCACAAAGATCAAGTTGTTCGCCTCGATCAGGTGCGAGCCACTGAGGTTGTGCTTGGTCGAGAGAAGCAACACTCGCACGCTGTCATCCGTGTAAAACTTGTTGAAAGCCGCATTGATTTGTGAGATATTTCCACGCGGAAACGCGGTCTTGATTTGGAACGCTTTCAACGCCTCGCCAATCTGCAGCAGCAGGTGATCCCACTGTGCAAAGACAAGGATCTTTCCCTGCTCTGGATCCTGTCGAATCCCGGCGATCACATCGACGAGCTGCTTGATCTTGGAGCCAAAGCGGTCCGAGAGCTCTGCCTCCTTCTCGGTTGGCACAGCCTCCGGCGGCCTGCGGTCGACAATGCGCAGGTCCCGCCTTCGATGTATCGGGTGCCGGCAGGCCGGGCACGTCAGCGTGATCTGATTCTGCCAGCACGCGTCGAGGCAGCCCTTGCAAAAGTAGTGCCCGCAGCTCAGCAGCAACGTGTGCTCCATTGGAATTGGACCATAGTGGATCGGACAGTTGAGCTCGTTGCTGTTGGATAGCAGCTGCACAATGGAGGCGTAGTAGTTCTGCTGGCGCACCACAGACTCGAGACCCGTAAGCGCTTGCTTGTTCTGCTGCAGCGCTGCAAGTGCCTGTTTGGCCACAGTCGAGATTTCCGGTGTCGCCGCCAGCGTGCCGGCGCCGGAAGTCGGCTCAGAGGTGAGCATGTTCAGCACGCGCATGCGATTCTGCTCGTGCTTATCAAACTCCCCCAGGAAGCCCATCATGTCTTGCTCAATCAGCAGCCTGAGCCGCAGCCACAGCTCCTGGGATGAAATTGATGTCTCGTTGACAGTGGTTTGCAGTTCCTCCTGGCGCGCGGCGCGCTCGCGTTGCAGGATAGCTGCGGTCTCGGATACTGAGTAGACACGATCGCCCTCTGCCATATGCAGCAGCTCATTGTGGTAGGAGCAGAATTGCAGCAGCGCCGCGACGCTATTATGCTGGCGGCTGTGGTAGAGCGCCAGCTCTGGAGCGCGCAGCGTGACCTCGACGCGGTGCTCGGTGACGGGTCGCTTGGCGATGGCGCCGCTCTTGCGGCACCAGGTCCGCAGGAATGCATCCATTGTCCAGGCATTCTGCTGCACATGGTGTAGCTCAACGGGCCGGCCGTCTGGCAGCGGCGACAGCTTGACGCCCAGCATCGCTGCATAGGTGGTGCGACTGGTCCACCACGGCGAGCCGTCGGGAATGATTGTGAAATTCGGCGTCGCCGTTAGCAGCCAAGTTGAGTCTGACTCGAGACGCGAAATCAGCACTGCCTTGGCAAGTGTGACGTGATTCACAATTTCATGTGCTTCATCAATCACCTTTCTCTGCCAAAAGATGCCCTCAAGTGGAAAACCAGTAATGTCCTCCAGTGCCACAGGATTGTCTTGCCTGAGAAGCGCTTGTCGGGTGAGGTGCACTGTGTTGGCAACGCGTGACATGGCAAACGGCGTCCAGTCCTGCTTGTAGACCGCCTCAGTCTCGAGCGCTGCGATCTGCTGCCGGATGCTGGTGCGCTCAAAGTCCGATACGCCGGGAACCCTGAGTAAGCCGTTTAGCCGGGCGAGCTCCGCATCGTGGCTGGCGCGCGCCGGCAGGTCGTAGAGCGCCGAAAAGCGGCTGCAGTAGGCCTTTCCCTGGAGCAGGTTCAGCGGCACAATGAACACGTCGACAATGCGCGTGGCCGCCTTGAGCGTCAGCCGGTTAAAGTCACGCATCGTCTGCAGCGACTTGACCACCAGCTTGTCAGCCTTGGCCCGCTTGGGAATACGATCGCTGATACAGCGCGAGCCGAGGCACAGTTTGAAGTAGTCTTCCCACTGCTTGACCAACCGCGTCGGGCAGATGATCAGGGTAGCAGAGGACTGGAAAAAGTTGGCCTGTCTCTGAAGTGGCAGATCCTGCTCAAAGTAGCTGTAGCGCTGCCCTGCAGCGGCGAGCTTTTGACGCCAGATCGAGGCGACAATGGTGATGCTCTTCCCGGTGCTCGTCGGATCGCAGATCATGCCGCCACGGCACTCGATGCTGAGCCCGGGCGCAACGCGCATGGCCGGCTCACCAATGCTCAGGCTGCCGTCCTGCACGCTGAGCCACGCGTTGGAGGCACCGATGCGCGTCGGCATCGGCTTTGACATTTGGGCGCTGCTCAGCTCGACAAGCTGGTGTGCGCGGCTATTCTCGATGCGACTCAGAAAGTTGACGTTGCGCCGCTGCCACTCCCATAGGTCGAGCAAGAAATAAGGCAACTGAGTCTCCAGCGGCGTCTCGCTGAAATTTGTCGGTGGCTCGAGAAGCGGTTGGTGAACCGCCAGCTTTGTCAGCTTCCTGAGGTTGCACGTTTGCCTTTTCCCCAGCAGATAGTCAAAGATAGCTGCATTGACAATGCAGATGTCGAGTTTGATGAAATTCATATCCGAGCGATCGCCTCGAATGTGGCGGGATAAGCGAAACTGCATCACAGAGGGCTCCTCTGCGGCCTTGCGCAGAGCGCTCGTCTTGTCCTGAACAAAATCTGTGTTGTCGTGAAAGAACATGCCCGTTACAAGGCGACCCGGAATCGGTCGCGTCTCTCCACTCGGCGAGGCCAGCATCCAGCGCGAGTTCCGAATACGAGAAATCAGAGCGACATGCTGGCGCTTCGGTACCAAGCTGGGGTCGCTGAGCTCAGCGAGTTCGCTGAGCAGCAAGTAGAGCGGCTCATCGCCGACATCGAGCGGCAGCTCGACGATCCAAGACTCGAGCACGGTGCGCTCGGTCGCCGGGGACAACAGTTTCAGCCAGCCAGCCGGCAGGCGCAACTCTGGTTCGTCGTCGAGGGTCGGTAGTTGCTCTGGCAGCAGGCGCTTGGTCATGCCTCTCTATGTGGATTAACAACAACTGAATCCTGCAATCAAGTGTCAGATTTAATCTCAGATTGTCGAATTTCCTCAAGTGCTACTAAAAACTTTGGAATGTCGTCAATGTGAGGAATCAATTTGGCGCGTATCACATCGAGGGGCAGATCCCACCACTTGAGCTGCAATAGCTGATCTATTGTCTCTGGATCGAACCGATATTTCTTGACCACTGCTGGATTCCCTGCAACAATGGAGTAAGGTGGAACGTCTCGCGCGACGACAGAGTTTCCAGCAACGACGGCTCCATCGCCAATATGTACGCCGGAATAGATTGTCACAGAGTTGCCAATCCAGACGTCGTTGCCAATGGTTGGCGTTCCCTTGCTATACGCATTGGGAGGGCATTCGTTCCAGCCGAATAACTCTCGAAATGGATAGGTTGAAAACGAAGTGTGCTTGTGATTTGCTGTCACAAAAATGTTGATACCGCTCGCAAGCGAACAGAATTTGCCGCACTCTACCTCTGGTCCATCTAAGTTGAAATGAACAGATGCGTTTCCATATGAGTGGTCACCCAACTTTAACATCGGTTTACAAAGAGCAAATAAATAATTGTATTCAATCAGTGCAAATCCATGAAGCGCGTGGGCGTTTCTCAAGATGAGCAGCAGACCAAGAAGCAGAGGGAAGTGACGTTGTCGCAGAGGGCTTCCAAGCTGGCCCAGCTGTTTGCGCACAATGACAAGCGGTTTATCCTGTTTCCGATCGCCTCGCAGCCCATCTGGGACATGTACAAGAAGGCGCAGCGCTCGTTCTGGAGCGCCGAGGAGATTGACTTGTCGGCGGATGTTGAGCATTTCAACGTGAAGCTGAACGACGACCAGCGCTACTACATCAAGCATGTGCTCGGCTTCTTCGCGTCGAGCGACGGCATCGTCAACGAGAACCTGGTGCTTAACATCATGAGTCGGATCACGCTGCCCGAGGCGCGCTGCTTTTACGGCTTCCAGATGGCTATTGAGAATGTGCACGCCGAGATGTACAGTCTGATGATCGACACGCTGATCCCCGAGCGTGCCGAGCGCGAGCGCCTCTTCAACGCGATCAACACGGTGCCGTGCATCCGCAAGAAAGCCGACTGGGCGCTGCGCTACCTCGAGGTCGACAACCAAAACTTTGCCACGGTGCTCGTGGCGTTCGCCGCAGTCGAGGGCATCTTTTTCTCTGCCAGTTTCTGCGCCATATACTGGGTCAAGAAGATGGGTCTGATGCCCGGTCTCTGCAGCGCCAACGAGCTGATCCGCCGCGACGAAGGACAGCACGTCGACTTTGCCTGTCACATGGCACGTGACATGATTTTCCAGGCAGAGCCGGAAGCCGACTGCAACTTTGATCAGATTTCCGAGGCAGCCGTGCACACGATCATTCGCGAGGCTGTAGCTTTGGAGCAAGAGTTTGTGACCGACGCCCTCCCCGTTGGCCTGATTGGCATGAACTCTGAGCTGATGTGTGAGTACGTCGAGTTCGTCGCCGATCGCCTACTGCTGGCGCTCGGCTGCGGCAAGCTGTGGGACACGCGCAACCCGTTCGAGTGGATGGAGCTGACGGGCCTGCAGATTAAGAACAACATCCACGAGCGCACGAGCACCGAGTACTCCAAGTCGCTGGTCGACATGCGCGTCCGACTGGACGGTGAGCTGGATTAAAAATTTATTCAATTGATTTCTTCGTCCATTTCAACCTCAAATTTGTTATCTCCTCTGTTGAATAAAAATGAGTCAGCATTAGCCGATGTCGATCCAGCTTGACATAAATGTCCTGTGGCGAAGGCTTGAAGTTTTGAATGACCACTTGTTGAACAGCATAGTTGGTCTTTCTCTCAGATAGGTTAGTAGGCACATATTTGAAATCATCTTGCTCATCGGGCAACAACAACGTTGGAATCAACTCTTGCCACTCCTTGATACGCTCAAATTTCAAAACCATAATACGAAGGCGCTCCGTTTCGTAGACTGCATAGCCCTTTTCAACGTCAAATGGTTGCGCGTAGATGTCGAGACCGTCGATGTGATCATGGTACACATTTTTGTCAAAAATGTGATAATTCTCCAAGTCCAAAAACAACGTGCTGAGCTTTGCCAGCACAAACTCTTCATTTCCAAGCTCCTCCTTGGGAACAAACTGTTTCATGTTTTGAAAGAAGGCCGAGACAGTCCTGCCAATCGGCTCTCTCACGCTAAAAATAACCCAGGGCTTTCGGCCAAACTTCTCTCTCGAATGGTCCTGCATCTCGCGCAGAGTAATGCGAGCAGCGCCGAGCACCGGTTCTTTTTTCCACAGGTATCCCGTCGAGTGCGCGTGTATGGAATTCCTGAACGACGAAGCCAGAGTCATGGAGCCAGATTTTCCATCGCAAATGATGAAATATTTGATGTCGCCAAATCGTCTATTTGACTCTAGGAATTCAGTTTTGTCCGTTTGCATAGTTTTGACTGTCAAGTACTTTATTGATTGATCAATAAAATAATTTTGTCTTGTCAATAAAAGGTCATCCGATATTTTATTGGCTTGTTTTGTTCAAAATTTCAAATAGGGCATTTTTGACAGCCATTCCGAGTCCATCACCAGTTACGCTGTTAGGCTCCAATGTTGCGCCTTCACCCCATTCATTCCAGGCAAAGAAAAAATAAAAATTTGGAGTTCCCTTGGGATTTGGGTCAGCCAACACAGCATTGAAACGTGATTTGGTAACTTCTTCGAACTTATCGACTGACCAATCCGATGGGTAGAACACCGGTTGTTTAACGCGATGTAGGTGATATCGCGGCGAATTGTCCCAGCCAGTTAAACCTCCACAATACAGAAGAGCACGTTTGTCAATTTTGAAGTGTTGTCTTGTCGCGATGATGTCCGTATAGACACGACCCTGATTGCCCTTTTTGAGCGCAATGGAATCGCTGAAGTTCGGTGCAAATGGTTGATACGCATGGGGTCCAATTGTTTCAGTGTAAGGATTAGGTGTATCATAACCGCACAAACATTGTACAAGATGCAACCCCTGCGTTAATCCTTCTTTGGCCAGAGCAGCAAGCAATTCCTTGATGTACCGATTCATAACGGCAACGTTGTCCCATCGGTAGATGATGAACATAGGCTTGTCATCCACACGAATATAATTTTTGTTCTGAAAATATGGCAACAAAAATGCAGCGTGTCGCTCCGGTTGGCTCAATGTCGTTTTCGATGTTACCTGTTCGCTGTCAGCATCGCCCATGTTTGGATTAAATCGAGCTGCATAGCGCGCCACCCAATGGTTATTATCCCAACAAAATGCAAACGGTAGATCCGGTTGACCGTCGGCCAAAATTGTCTCCAGCATTTTCGTCATGACAGGCCCAGATTCGTGCCAGTAGTGATAGTAGACAAAACCATCTATACCGTATTGATGGGCCAATTCAGTTTGTTTAGCTCGAACTTCTTTGTCTCTGGTGTCATAGCGACCCAATGAAGATGGGTGTTTGATTGGATATCCCCATGCGTTCTTGTCTGGCAAATTGTCAAAGCAAAACCAGTCCGTAAACCCATCACAGAATGCGCTGTTGTTCTCTGGTATCGGATAATATTGCGGAAAGTAATATGCCAACGTTATTAAGGACTTGTCATTCAACTGGTCAGGTGTAACTTTCATTTTCCAGTCTTTACATATGGACAAGATATTATTTTTATGTCTGTTTTTATGTTTGTCAGGCAAGAGTGGTGTTCTTCAGAGCCAAACGAACATAATCATCTCGCAACATAAATTTGTGCTGGATGTGTGCACAATCGCAATCGAATTGGAGTTCCAACGCAAGCTTAACTTCCTCCATGATGGGCCATTCGTCACCCAACTGAACACTATGCAGAGCCGCCAATTTGGGTCGCAATTCACTAAAACTTTTGCAATTCAAAATATCAAGTCGGTTCTCAAGCTTGTGAAAAATTCTGGACAATAACTCAACGTAAACGCTTGTGGAACAGTGCTGATACGTAAAAAACAGCTTCTCGTGTCGGTAGTTGGCCAAAATCCAATCTGTCATTGTGACGTCAAATGCACGGTCGCGAGCGCGCTGTTCTTCATGCTTTAACCAAGATGATACCAATAATTCGCCATCGGGCGGTTGGAGGTTTGGTTCTACAGTTTGGGTTGTCAATTGTCTCATCCGTTGATACATGTATTGGTTCACAGCAAAAGCGCCAATATTCTTTGTGTTTGGGAAATATGGTGTAAAATACAAGTTTTGTATTCTCAGTTGAGCACATGAGGGCCGGAGATGCTGACACAGCGCCGCTGTGTTTAACTTGGTATTCTTGTGATTCACGACAGGATGGTAGATAAAAATATCACATACACTCAGGTCTTCATAAAGTTTCTCAGGGGGCTCTTCGTTGGTATAGGAAAAATGGGTGCGTAAATCCAATCCAACGTTCATTTGCGTGAGCATCCAGTCCATTACGCCAAGTTGGCAGTTTCCATAGAACAAGATTATCATTTATAGAAGATCCAACATTTTTTTATTCATAGACACAAAGGTCTTGCATGTTCCGGAGATGGGCAGGACGGCGAGAAGCAGAACGTAAATGTGCATTTCTATGCCCAAAGTTGCCAAAACCATGATTCACTGACAGCAAACTGACATCTTGGTCACCAACTCACTTCTGTCCAGTTGATAAAAAATCTAGACTAGTCTCTAAAGCAAAACCGAAAGAGAATGAGCAGCACTCTTCAGCAAACCCAGTCTGATGAAAGCCTAATAACAATCGCCACGTATTTGGGCCATCTTCGTCTCAACTTCGCCTCTCTCCGGCAGCTGGGTGTGATTGGAACGCCTACTCCAGAACCGTTGAAGCTCCTGCTTGACACAAAACCACCGTTGCCTACTGTCTGCTGTTCTGATCTAACTGTGAGCAATCAAAACACTAATTGTTCACAGTGTGAATGGTGCGCACATGAGTGTTGTCCGCCAAACAAAATACATAACTTCCAACATCAGCCAAATCAATTGCAACTATTATGGAATTTTGTTTTACAGGCGAATTGCAACGACAGTGGATTCGATCTACTGCTGGTTGATGGCTTTGACAATTTGCTGCTTAGTAAGTCACTGGTCCGATTGAATCGTTTTATCATATACCATCACAGGCTTATTGATCCACAGCCCTTCTCGCTGCCACCGCACTGGAAGTGTCTATTGTGCGATGGATCATACTATCTGTTGCAACGAGAGGACATATTCGATGTCGACGTCAATGACAAATGTTTTGTCATTCTGACTCCCACGTATGATAGAAGACCAAGATTAGATACAAAGACGAAGTGTTTAGACAGCCTTTTTGCCAGTGTCAACAATCAAAGTTACTCAAACCACTATCACATTTTAATAGGCGATCATTATGCAGACACCTCCGAGTTCGACGCTTTGGTCTTACCGGGTCGAGGATACAAAGAGAATCTTCCATTTGCTATGGAAAGGGAATATCTTAAATACGACAAGCGATGTCTGTGGCTGACTGGCGGCACAAATGCCCTGAATTATGGTCTCTGGTTGGCCAAGCAGAGCAAAGGCATTGTTGCCCGAGTTGACGACGACGACATCTGGACAAGCAACCATCTGCAATCGTTGATCAATGTCTATGAGACCTCACCGCATGTTGCATTTGCCTTCACAAATGCGTGGGCCGATCGCGTTGACGATATGCCAGTAGCAGGGAGAACTTGGCACTCGTGTACCAGCTGGCGTCCTCAACTGATACCACTGAGCTATATATGCAATCCGCGTACAGCCAGTGACGGCTCGTTGTGGCGATGCATCAGACAGTATTTAGCAGAGAACCCGGACCTCATATCACATGCCCTTTGTATAGACACTGTTGTTAAGCGAGAGTTTCACGAACCTATGTAAGCAAATGCCATGTCAATAAAACTGGTTTTTGTGCTTTTTGTATGCCGCCTCAGCTGTGCGTCTGGCGAGAGGCGATCGTCGTCAAGAGATGATGACACCTAAATTTAGCCGAAATAAAATGTTGGTGACTTAGAAAATAACAAAGTCATGACATCTGCATTGGTGATGAAAAATTTATTTGGGTATGATCATGTTCTCCCCGTTCCCAGTCGGATACCGCCGGGGATGGTGTCGATCTATGTGACCGACACTAACGAGGTGGCAGCCAGAGCCAAGGCAGCAGGTTGGCAGCAGGCTGTTGTCATCGACGTGGGCAATCCTCAGACGCCGCAGGGTCGGATTGATGCCGTAACAAAGTTTAGTTGCTACCCAGAACTCTATTTGGACAAAACGATACAACACGTTTTTCTTCTGGACGCCAATGTAACCGTTCTCGATTCAAATTACTTTGAATTTGTCAACGACGCAATTGCAAGCGACAAGACATTGTACGTGACAAGCGGATGGTACGCTGGAGACAAAAATAATTTAACCAAGGAACTGGGACGCTCGGTTGTGCAAAGTCGCTGGAAACAATGGCATACTCTGATGACGGAGCGAACAACTTTTTATCTGGCCGATTTGAAGGAGAGTGGTTTTGCTGAGGAGCCGCCAGTTGTATCTGCAAAATACATCGGGTGGAATCTACAAAACAAAGCTCTAAATCCGTGGGTTGCAGACAGACTTCATTCCGAATGGAAAATTCACATTCAGGGGAATATTATTCTTAGTTACATTTGTTGTCGTTACACTGACTTTGTTTTCCACTATCTGAATTTCAAAAATGATGGTCGAGTCACTCGACATCGAGATGGTTCCTTGGTAATGAATGTCCCAGGACGCGACAAATTGTCCCAATAAAAGTGGTACGTGCAATGTTACACAATATACGGTTTGTTAAAACTATTATCTTGGTGTAAGTTAAAGACAGACAACAACAGATGCTCCATTCGGACACACTTGACTACATTCTGTCTCACAGCGACAGTTACAAGGCGTGTGTTGTTGCCAAAACAGACATGGTGGGTAAAACATTTCATCTGCATTACCACGTACTTTATGATCTTTCCGATTTCTTGAACAAGCCTATTACTTACATGGAAATTGGAACGTATAATGGCGGCAGTTTATCGTTCATGCTGAAGCACAAAAACACTCGTGTTGCCATTGGTGTCGATCCTTTAATGCTTCCCAATCAAGTCGCATTCGCTGAGGCAAATGTTGCTAAATTCAAAAAACCGGATCAAACCGTGCATCTCCTCAAGGAGTTTAGCACCAAAGCTGGATTGCCGGCGACAATCAAGGGATTGGTTGGCCAGGTGGACATTTTGTTTATTGACGGAGCACACGACAGGGCCAGTGTTATTTTTGATTTTGAGAAATATTATGCGCTGGTTGCCCAAAATGGATTTATTGTTTTCGATGATTATCACGACTTTAAGTATTCACCTGAAGTTCATGGAGCAGTGAATGAGATTGTTGAGCGTATCAAACGAGGTCAGTACAGCGACAGACAGTTCAACATCATCGGTGCGCCCACCAACTTTACTGCAGAAACAATCCAAGTGCCCTATCTCAATGAGTTTATTATTCAACTGCTTTAAATAAAGTTTGATAAAATTTGACACATTTATAAACTTGCACATTGCTGCTGCCGCGACAGTCAAAGATAATGCCGTATCAAGTTGGTCACTCTTTGCGTCTCCGTAGATGCATTTAATCTAGATTTTGCACAGTGGCAATGGATACTAACAAGAACCCAATGCTGTCAGCTTCTGTAGCCGACACATGCAGACCGGAAGGCAGGCATAGTGCGCAGTTGGAGACTCTATCGGTGACAGGCAAATCACACTCTGGGTATGCCAGCCGGTACGGCTCCATCCTATGGACGCCGGGGTAAAAGTACTTTCTCAGTATCACGTTGTGCTTTGCCATCTGCTTGGCCAGGCGATCTCTCAGCTCAGCAGTCGCTGTCTCGATAACCATGTAGTGGTAGTTCGAGTCGTCCGGGTGGTCCAACAGTTTCAGCTCTTTGGCTCCAGCTAGTGCTGTCCTGTACGCAAGATAGTTGCGCTTGTTGTGCGCGATGATGTCTGAGTAGTGCCGCAACATTACCAGGCCCTGAATCGCATTGATCTCGGACATCTTGCTGTTGATGCCAATGTCGCCGATGTTGTCGTAGCCGACAAAGCCAAAGTTGTTCAGCTTGCGCAGGCGCTGCGCCAGCGCGCGATCGTTGGTCGCTATTCCGCCTCCTTCAAAAGTGTTGAACGCCTTGGTAGCGTGGAAACTGAACACCTCACAGCGGCCCCAGTGTCCAATCTTCTTGCCGCCATATGAGCAGCCAAATGCGTGTGCAGCATCAAAGAAGAGAGGAATCTGAGCCTCTTCTGCGATTGCCTCGAGCGCACGCAGGTCACCGGCAATGCCGTACACGTGGACGCCGAGAATCGCGCATACCTCGGGGCTGATGAGCCGACGCACGGCGGCGGGATCGAGCTGGTAGTTGACAGGGTCAATATCACAGAACACAGGCTCTAGCTGCATCCAAACCATAGCATTGACTGTGGCGCAAAAAGTGAAAGACGGCACAATGATCTTGCGCTTGCGTGGATCGACGCCGAGATCCAGCGCCTTGGCCACGGCCATCAGCCCGTTTGTTGCATTGTTCACAGTGACAAACTCGGCGGTGCCGAGGTACTCGGCAATCTTGGCCTCAAACTCCTGAATGCGCGGTCCATTGTTCGTGAGCTGATTCGCTGTCAGCGCCGTGCGAATGCCGTCGAGCACTCCCTCAATGTCGACAACATTTGGCACCCCAACGCGCTTGCTGTTCGCTGGTGAGAATAGTGGTTGGAAGTCAGCCATTTTGGTTTATATTCATTTAATACAAAATTTTCTGTCTTACAGACTCATAGACAATCATGCCCGCAATGGAGGATGGAGCAGTCCTGAGGAGAACTGGAGTCAGGCCGCGCCAAAAAGATAGGAGTCCCATTTGCTGATACCTCTGCGCAGTTAGCTGGGCCAGACTTTGTCCCTTGTGCTTGTCCACTTGGTAGAGTGTCCGCACTGTGTCCAAAGGGAAAACGACAATCCAGGATGACCAGCTGGCACCAATCGCTGAGATAGTCGTTATCCAAGGCGATGGTACGTTGGAGTCCGTATCAGACAGTGCTTGTCTCAGCGTGCCATAGGTGCCCAGATACACGCTCGTCGCTAGCGCTGAGCGCGGCACCTCGATGCTATAGCCCTTGTACAGACCGAACAGGCCGCTCTGTCTGAGCTCACTCCTTAGATAGTTTGCCAGCGAACCATATTCTGTCTTCGACAGTAGCAGGACATTGCTGGTGATAAATTGCATAGGCACCGAGAGCAGGCTGGAGAAAACACCAAGCGCGGCACCAATCGCATAGGGGTTATATTGCGATTTGTACTGCTCGAAATACTTGTACTGAATAGCCCTGTCGAGCGACACGGTAAGCATGGGCACCGCTGCTCCACGATAAAAGATGGTGGGATTAAGCCTGAGCTGCTGCTTGAAATTTACCCATGGCCTTTGGCCATTGTTCTGCGAGAACACCTTGACCGCATCAAAGGGATACGATATAAGAACTCGCACAATGCCCTGGCAAAAGCCAGGTAAAAGGTCCATCTTCACTCTGAGTATTACCACTGTTTTTTAATCACTGCCGGAACCCCGGCAACCATGGTGCGCGGTGGCACCGGCTTTGTCACGACAGCGCCAGCTGCCACTATGCTCTCGGAGCCGATTGTCAGCGGGCTCTCGAGGCTGCCGTTGATAATCGTTGCACCGGTGCCAATGAAAGCAGCCTCTCCGATATGAACATTTCCAGATATCACTACTCCAGGAGACACAGTGACAAAATCCGCCAGCCGAACGCCGTGTGCAAGTGTGCTCAGGCAATTGACATGGACGTGGTCGCCGATAACAATATTATTTGTCGGTACAACACCGCTGCAGAGTATCGAACCAGAGCCAACAGTAATGCTGTCATGCAGACGCACACCGCGAGCGGCAATGGTCAGATACTTGATATCCAGTGGCTTCAGTCTCTCAACCACGCGTTTTCTGATGGTCGGATCAGCAATGGCAACAGATGCACACACCAGCCCGCTTGTCAAGCTCTCAAATGGCAATACTGGCAACCCAGCTAACAATTTGGACGTCGGAGCTTGGTCTTGCACAAAACAAGCAACCCTTGGGCGGTGTCGAAGATAGGACAACTCAACAAACACATCAAACGCAAATGCACCAGCACCAAATATAAAACATTCAACTGGTTTGTGACATCTAAACAGTGCACTATACATGGTTGATTAACAATCAATAAATAAAATTGACTGATATTAAACGACATGTCCTCGGTGACTCTAGATCCCCAGCTGGTCTGCGACCTCGAGCTGTTACTCGACGGTAGCTTTGCGCCGCTCAAGGGGTTCATGTGTGAAGCGGACTACAGAGCCGTGCTCGAGACGATACACCTCGCCGGTGGCCAGCTCTGGCCAATGCCGATCGTGCTGCCCGTGCCAGCAGAGCTCGCCTCCCAGCTCGCGCTCGGCCAGCCGCTGCGTCTCTGCAGCGCCGACAACACGCCGATCGCTGAGCTGTTGATCGAGAGCCTCTGGGTGCCGGATCGCGCTGCCGAGTGTCGCGCGGTGTTCGGCTCAGAGGATCGTAATCATCCGTTCATCGACCGAATCCTCTCGTGGCCTGAGGGCACGCACTATGTCGGCGGACCGGTGCGCCAGCTGCATCCTGTTCTACACTTTGACTTTGCTGAGCTGCGCCTCTCGCCAGCGCAGTGCCGCGAGCGCTTGGCTGCGCACAGCAGCATCGTAGGATTCCAGACGCGCAACCCGATGCACCGCTCGCACTATGAGCTCTCGCTTCACGCGCTGCGCGAGGCCGGCCCAGAGTCGCATCTGCTCCTGCAGCCGGTCGTTGGCATCACGCAACCGTGCGATGTGGACTACCACACGCGGGTGCGCTGCTACCAGCACATTCTCAAGCACTACCCGGCCGGGCGCGTCACGCTTGCGCTGCTGCCGCTCTCCATGCGCATGGCGGGGCCGCGCGAAGCTGTGTGGCACGCGCTGATCCGCAAGAACTATGGCTGCACCCACTTTGCCGTTGGCCGCGATCACGCTGGTCCCTCGTACAAGACAGCAGAAGGTAAGGATTTCTTCCACCCCTATGCTGCCCAAAATTTGGTGTTGGAGAAACAGGCAGAGCTGGGTATGACAATTGTTGTCTCCAAGAACATTGTCTATGCTCCAGAGTTTGACAGGTACTTTGCCGAGGATCAGCTGCCAGAGGGAGCGCGGGTGGTGTCAATCTCGGGTACCGAGCAGCGCCGCCTTTTGCAAGCTGGCGAGCCGATACCCGAGTGGTTCAGCTTTCCAGAGGTGGTCGCTGAGCTGCGCAAGACTTTTGTGCCCAAGCACGAACGCGGCCTCTGCCTCTATCTGATCGGTCTCTCGGGGGCTGGCAAATCGACGCTGGCACGAGCACTTCAAGACTATTTCCTGTCTGAGGGTCGCCAAGTTTCTATCTTGGACGGAGATATGGTTCGACGCCATCTGAGCCGCGGACTCGGCTTTTCGCGGGAGGATCGCAGCGCCAATGTGCAGCGCATCGGCTTTGTCGCTTCAGAGATTGTCAAGCACCGAGGCACTGTGATCTGCGCCAACATTGCGCCCTATGAGGCGGATCGCCAGGCCAACCGACAGCTGGTCGAGGCGCAGGGCGGCGCCTACATTGAGATCTGGCTGAACCCTAGCCTTGCAGAGTGCCAGCGACGCGATGTCAAGGGTCTCTACGCCGGAAACACTGCTCGAATGACGGGAGTCGGCGACCCATTTGAGCCTCCAACCAACTGCGATCTCGCGCTGGACACTGAGAGCTGCTCCATTGCCCAGTGCCTCGAGACCATTCTGTCTCACCTGAGGGCTAAGAATTTACTGAAGTAAACCTCTTACACGTAGACCAACCAGGCCGCTGTGACACCAGTGAGCGTGACAAGCAGCGAGAGTCCGAGGCCGACGCGGGCAAACTGCCACGTCGAGTAGTGCCCAGCCTGCTGCACCATCAGATTGCACTGGTAGCCAACAGGCAGAATGAACGAACAGCTGGCAGCGACAGCCAGTGTCCAAGTGACCGCTTTCGGACTGAGGCCAAGAGAGTCTGTGGTGGCAGCAAAAATCGGAAATAAAACGCTGACAACGGACACATTGGAGATCATGGCCGACAGCAATATTCCGCAGAGGAAAATCACCAACAGCGCTGGCCAAGTTCCGTGGCCAGCGAGCAGGTAGATCAGCGCGTTGGAGATGAGGACAGCGGCGCCGCTGTCTTCGAGCGCCTTGCTTACCACGAGCGAAGCAAAGACTGTCAGCATCACTGAGCCGTCGACTGCGGCTAGCGCGCGAGACCAGTCCAACACACCAATAAGTAGGCAGATGATCGTCACGCTGCTCGCAGAGACAAATATCGGCACAATCTGAAGCGCCGAGACAATGATCATCGCAATGGTGGCAAGCAGTGTCACAATGCGCTTCCACCATGGCAAGTAGGTGAATTGCGCGTGTTTGATGTGCTCGCAGTGCGGATACTGATCCGAGTTGAAGAGAATCGCTGAGACTGCGGTGGTCTCTACCAGCAGCACATCCTCTGCCTGCAGGAGCCGGTCTGCCTCCTCCTCAGCGTGCAGCGTTTTGCCATTTCGGTTGATGGCAATGATGCGCAGCGCAAACTCGCTCTCCAGCAGCTCAGCTTGACGACCGACAAACGCACAGTGCGGTGCAAGGCTAACCTCAAAGAGGATATTGTCGAAATTTGAAATGTATGAAGAAGCAGTGCTAGGCCTTTCATTGACTAGGCCTTGAATCGAGTTGAGCTGCAGAATCGCTTCGGGAACACCGACAAAAAAGAGGCGATCGCCTTCCTTGAGCGGGTACTCGGCGCTGGCCATTGAGGGTGGACTCTCTGCGTTTGACAAATCCACAAGCTCGCAGTTCAGCTGCTTACCAGTAAGCTCTTCTTCCTCTGAGCTCATCAGTGGCTCGGACTGAGACACATCCAGCTCCAAAGGCTCAGAAGACTGCACCGCAAGCTCAGCAACAGCACCGGGTAGCACAGAATAGTCGCTGCTACTGTCCTCTGCCGTAGCAGTCTCGATGCGCCAGATGATGACGCCGCGCAGCTGGCGTAAGCCGCTCTCCTCTAGCGTCTGGCCGATAAAGCGGCTTCCCTCAGCCACAGAGTAGATAGTGGTATTGCGGGGAATGTAGCGGCGGTACTCGGTGCTCTTTGGAAATAGCCATTTCGAGACGGCGATCATGTAGAGCAGGCCAACAATGGCCACCGGAACGCCAATAGGGCTGATGCCCCAAAAGCCAAACTCTTCGTCTGGCCATTCTTTTTCAGCCAGGCCTTGCACGACCAGGTTGATCGAAGTGCCAACCAGCGTGCACATTCCGCCAAGCATCGCTGTGAACGAGATGGGAAACAGGTAGAAGCTCAGATTCGCTGAGCGGCGAATACTCCAGCGCTCCAGCGTGGGAATGAGCAGCGCGACGAGCGGCGTGTTGTTGATAAACGCGGACACAGAGGCGACGAATGGCAGGTATAACGCCTGCGAGAGCAAAAGGCGCCGCGGCCAGCGCAGCACCAGCGAGAGAACCTTGTCGACAAGCTGGACCTCGGCAACAGCCGAGGAGACAATGAACAGCGCCGCAATGCCAAACAGCGATTTGTCTCCCAACACCTCGAGGTAGGCGCTCTGGCTAACGACGCCGAGCACGAGGTAGAGCAGCGACAGCGCGAACAGGGCAAGCGAGGTTGGAATCTGCAGCGGCAGCGCTATCGCAAGCAGCGTTGTCACCAGCAGACCCAGCGCTAACGCTGGATCCGTCGCGAAAGCACTCCAGTCTACATACGCAAAGGCTATCGACAGTGTGATCAATGACAAGCTCACAAAAATAATCCAATATTTCTTCTCTTTGAGCCAAGCCTGTGTGATGTGCATTTGGGTTATTTTTAATAACTTTGCGGGGTTAAACAAGAATTCGCCACTTTCCTCCGCGCTCGCCAACCTTGAAGACAAGGCTGCGCGCCTTGAGCTCGTCGTAAAGGATGTCGCCGACGTAGAGGAAATCAAACGGCTGGCCGTCATCGCGCAGCACTTGGCGGTCCGCAAGGATGGCGTGGATCTTGCGCGCAGTGCAGCCACCGGCGGCCTGGTTCTCGCGGATGATGTTGTACACCTGCTTGGAGTCGGCGTTCAGCCCGGCGGGAGCGGGCGGCGGTGGCGGACGCGGATCAATCACCACGGTCGGATGCGCTCGCTCGGCCGACAGTCGCTGGGGAGGGGGCACATAGGTCCTGGGCGCAGCGGAAGAGGCCACCGGTGCCGAGCGAGGGTTCGAGTTGCCGCGCGCTGGGCCTGGCGCTTTCCTTTGCCTGCGCTTGTTGACCACGGTGAAGCCTTCCTGGTCAGCAGGGCGCTGCTGTCGGCGCGGCGGGGGAACAGCTGTGAAGCGCGGATCCACATAGTCGCCCTGCGGGCCAGCCTCTTCATCGTCGACCTCGTCAGCCCAATTTCCAATCGCGGGACTCTGAATCTTGTGCTCCAGGTTGGCCAAGAACGCCGGCGACGCCGGCTTCTCCATGGCTCAGAGTGTTTGCTGCTGTTTTTAGACTGAGAATTTAAAATTGGCAACTTGGCTTTTGAAAATACTATCATGTTGTATGTAAGACAATGGCTGAAACTCCAGAGTATTCAGAGGAAGAAATTGCTGCAGACAATCGACAGACATCTGCTTTTTGTCGCTACAAAAAGACACATTATTTCGCTGTGTTTCTTTTGTGTCTTTTCATCGCCATCTCCATCGTTTGCTTGGTGGCCCTGTGTGGAAGGCCAAGCACAGCAAAGCCGGCTGCAGCAGTGCAACGGCCAGCCCCGGCTCTGACAAACACGTTGCCTGCATCACTGCCCGCCGATGATTTCCTACAAAACTTGCTAGACCAGATACAATAATCTATTATGAAAGAATAAATTAAGAATAAAAATGGAAGTTGCCCTGCTGGGGATGATCGGCAACACGGTGCTGGGCAAGGCGATCTCAGAGGCAGCCTCGGTGTGCAAGAGCGTGTACGACACGCATTGCAGCGGCAGCGCGGGCAGCCAGGTGCGGCGCATGCTCGACGAGCTCGATGTGCAGGCGCAGCTCGAGGCCGCCGGCTCGCTCGTATGCACGCTGAGCCGCGCGCACGACTTTGAGGCGCACGAGACCGGCTCGCTGCTCTGCGCCCAGGTGCGTGATGCCATCGACCTGCTGCAAGCCGATCTGCTGGCCATCTCCGAGGAGTCGCGCCAGCACAGCGGCCGCTGGTTCGCGAGCTGGCGCTACGCCGACTATGACCCGCTGATCAAGCGGCTGGCCAAGGATCAGAAGCTGCTCGCCACGCGCCTCGATCGCCTCGTCTCGATGACACCGCTGCTCGAGAACCGGGCCAAGGAGAGCCAGGTCATCTATCTCCCGGCTCCGCCGCCAGTGCCCACTGCAGCTAGTGATGAAATTGACAAGTTGATTGCAGAGCTGACAGCACTTCAGAAGTAAATGTAAATAGTTTAGCGTAATGACCAGCAGCAACGCAGGCTCGCTGCTGACAACGTACGGCCTATGTCGCATCGGGGTGCCGACGGATGGAAACTGCCTATTTCATAGCCTAGCGTTTTTTATCAAGGACCCCACGCTGAATCACCTGTCACTGCGCCGGCGGCTCTGTGCGTTCATCGCTGCGCACCCGGACCACTTTGCCAGCATCGTGGTCGACTCGCAGTACAGCAGCCTTTCAGACTACATCGCGGTGATGAGCCGACCGGGCGTCTTTGGCGATGGGAGCTGCATCGACGCGTTCTCGCTGCTCTTTGGCCTGAATGTAGTGATCTTCAACGATGACCAGTGCTACGAGACGCTGCCCGACTCCGAAATCAACATCGCGCTGTACTGGGACAGACAGCGCGGCCACTATGAGCCCGCCATCCCGCGCAGCTCGCCGCTGCTCATTTAATCTTCACTAAATGAATCCTCTTGCTCTGAGCTTGATGAAAACTCATACTTTTTGCTGTTGTGACGTCAAAGAAAAATAAGTTAAATAATGAAATTTTTTGAAATAAAGATTAAAATAAACTAGGGTCAGCAAAAATAGTTTTTCCTTTGAAATTTCATGAAATTTTCATGAAATAAAACTAGGGTCACGGTAAATTGTTTTCTTTAGGAAATTTCATGCAATTATTGTCATCCAAAATTGACCGGATTTTTAAAATCTGCATTTTAAAAAAAATCTCAGCAAAAAAATTTTGACCAACAAAAAAATCTTTTATGCAGTTTTTGGTTTGGCTTGACCAAATAGTTCATATGAAATTTCACAAATAAAACAATTTACCGTGACCCTAGTTTTATTTCAG
>Ga0315288_10002722_pt1 | contig 22714 bp, 40 predicted proteins | sample YL17G11_20_MG_FD_203454 | JGI IMG/M metagenome (GOLD analysis project Ga0315288, IMG submission 203454) | Sediment microbial communities from Yellowstone Lake, YNP, Wyoming, USA - YL17G11_20 | ecosystem: Environmental > Aquatic > Freshwater > Lake > Sediment | place: USA: Wyoming | collected...
GACGGGGTCTTTCTCGCGGGTGGTCACATCGACTGGAGCGGTGGGAGCTGGGGTAGCAGCATCTCGATGAAGCTGACTGCTGCTGCCTCTACAACCAAGGCCCCCGCTGTGGCCAACCAGGGCAACTGCAACAAGGTGCAGGTCGCTCAGGGCGCGTACATCATCGTCCCTGCGGCAGGAGACGGCGTCTACGACCTCGACACTGTGATCCCCATCCCCGCGTACGACGACGAGACGAACGCTCAGACCGGCTACTGGAACTACTCAGAGCCGTGGGTTGGAAAGGGGACGGTGTCTCCAAGCGCGACCCCAACCGGGAAGTACAACCTCTTCGACTTTCCACTGACGCTGGCGTTCTTTACCAAGCTCCACATGTTCCTCGACTCAGGACAGCGAGACATGGTGGCCCCCGCCATCAAGCCTAAGTGGATCCTGCCTGAGTGGCAGATGCAGGTGACCATCGACAACGTCGATGCCAACAAGACCCTCCGCGCTGGATGGGACCTTCTAGTAGCACGGAGAAAATCAACATGAGTGACGAAGAAGTACAGACCGTTGTAACGCACGAAGACCTGCACGACCTCAAGCAGAAGTTTCAATCTGACTTGGTCGCTTTGCGCGAGCAGATCAGTATTCTGCAGGCGAGGGCTGCGGCGTTGGAGTCGCAGTTAGCCAGGATTGAACCCATGGTCGAGGCGCGAGCAAGCCGTACAGAAGCTCTGGTCATGTCGATGCAGGTCGAACTGAACAAGCTGACCAAGGCAATCGCGGTGAAGGAGAAAACCGAGACAGACCAGTTCGGGAAGATCGAAGGAATGCTCAAGGTCATCCTCGAGCGTACGGAAGGCGGCGCTCTGTGAACTGGTTAGTCGGGGGAGCGGGATACGCGTTCTTCGACTACTGGTCCATGGCTCACGTGAGCTTTTGGTTCGTTATTGGTAGCACCATCGCCGCTGCGAAGCTGAACCGGATGATCTTCGGCATGCTTTGCATGAGTATCGCGCTCATGTGGGAAGTGTTCGAGAAGTTCGCCGAGAAGAAATGGCCCGAGGTGTGGATGTCCCCCGAGTCCTGGTGGAACTCCTGGCTCTCTGACCCCTTGACCGTGGTCGTCGGTCTTGGCGTAGCGTTCATCGGGTTTGACCGTTGGCGAGGGATCAAGAAATGAAGACGCATTGGAAGATTCTCTTAGCGTTACTTGGAACCGCTGGTGCTTCTCTTCCTTCGCTATTCTCGTACTTGGCGTCGCGGTCTGACTCCAACGAAGCGAAGATTCGCGCCGAAGTCGCCTACGTCACTACGCAGGAAATCGTCAAAGAGCTACAGGACTCCTCGTACGAGCAGGCACTCCAGCTCGCGGAGATGAAGGGAGAGCTCAAGGCGCTAAGTCGGCAGCGCTCAGAGCTCACCGCGGCTCCTAAGCCGGGACACACCGTAAGCGGTGTTCCGACGCCTACCGCCGTTGCGCCGGAGCCCCCGGTGCAGCTCGAGAACTCCCAAGTACGGCTTCGACCCAAGCCGCCCTCGTTCAACGAAGCCGTTCAGACGTACAAGGCTAAAAAATGAATACACGCATTGGCTTTTCCCGCGCCAAGGGTTTCTGGGGCGTCGTCTCGAAGATCATCATGTGGTTCACCAAGGCGAAGGCCAGTCACACCTGGCTGCTCTACTACAGTGCGGAGCTTAAGCAGGACATGGTGCTCGATGCCCATACAACTGGCTTTCGCGCGGTCGGTTACGATCTCTTCAAGCGGGAGAACATCGTCGTAGAGGTGTACCAGCCCGCCTCGAGTATCGACGGGGCAGTTCCCGTCGCAGCGCAGTGGCTCGGAACGCCGTACGACTACTCAGGGCTCCTCGGGGGCATCATTCCCAAGGTCGGGCAGTGGCTGAAACAGAAGTGGCGCAACCCCGTTCACAGCGTCAACATCGTGTACTGCAGCGAATCAGTCATTCGCTCGTGCGCTGAAATCTGGTATCCCGGAATGGAAAAGCTGGACCCCAACCAGGCAGATCCTTGGGAACTCCGAAATCTTCTTGCGTCTGACGGCAGCAAACTTCTCCCTTCCAGCTAAACTGATGGCTCATGCTTCTTCGAGCGACGCTCAACGAACCAGTTCCGCTCCAAGCTCTCGCCAATGACGGGAACACGGCCCTTTTTGTCCGGGTCACCGTCCTCAGCCCGACTCTCGTCGTAGTCGCGACGCTGTACCCGCTTCACGTAGTGAAAGGGCTGTACTCAGTAAACTGGACCCCTACCTCGGAGGGTTACTACTCCGCGATCTACGAGTTCTTCACCGACCCAGGCTACACCACGGTGGCCTACGACTACCCGCAACAAGGGGAGACAGTCGAGGTCAACTCGGACAAGACCAACATCAACCGTTTGCTCGCCCTCGAGCACGAGAACACCGTCCTTGACATGCAGGTGTACGACGGAGCCAAGCGTCTTCTTTCTTCTCGCCTCCGAGGGTACAACTCCGCCGCCAATGCCCTGGCCGCGGGCGTCACAGGGCTATTGTTTGAGTGGCACATCTTGGCGACGTACGATGGGCTCGGCAGAAACAACCTCTTCAGAATTGATCGGGTCCTATGACACTCTGGTTTGCTACGCAGGCGTATCTTCACGACGACTGCCCTAACATGACGCTGAACCCTCCCGACGGGCAGGGTCACGTCGATGCGCCGCCCAGCGCTCCGTGTCACCCGACCGCGGCGCTCGAGAATCCTCCTCCTCGGGCCCCAAGAGCTACAGCCGTGGCATTTCCTTTGAATCCCGCGCCCAAGCCTCCTTCAGGAAAGGCTACACTTGGGAACCCGGCGCCAGTTGCACCGCAGGGGAAGGCAGTGGATACAACAACGAATCCCCCTCCGAAAGCACCCGGTGGTGGCAAGGCTGAGGACGTGTAATGAGCATTCGAGTCAACTGGCAGGCGAGTACCGAGCTCGACATCGCCAGCTACATCCTCGAGCGGGCGGACAACCTGACTGGCGCCCCCTGGGTCCAGCTGGTGATCGTGCCCCACGTCATCCCCGGTCCCAACTGGGATATCCCCACGCTGACGTTCTTCTACTTGGACGCCACGGGAGACTTGACGAAGTACTACCGACTGATCTCGGTGGATACTGTCGCGCAGTACAGCGTTCCTTCAACACCGTTTCAAGCCGTGGCTACCGCTCCGGCGATTCCGAACATCGTCAAGGTTGACCACAATACGCCGACACCGGGGAACCTCCGCTATCAGACTGCTGGCGGAATCCCCGTAGAGGCCGCTATCGTGCGGGTGTACTACAAAACCGCTTTTGATCTTGGCCAAACGGACACCCCGCTCGCCGTAACGCTGACCAACGTTCAAGGCAACTGGGTGAACCCGATCAGTCTCACTACGGGCTTCACCTACGTCGTTCAATTCGCCAAAGAGGGGCTGTACGGCCCCGACAAAACCGAAGTAACTATCTAGGAGCGTCATGCCTCTTCTCTACTCAGTCGGTGTAAGCCCCGTCGGCATTCAGCAGCTGATAACCGCGGGTTCACAGTTCAATGGAGCGGTGTCCACTTCCGTCCAGACAGCTGGAAACGGAATGACCAAGTTTGCCACTGACGTGAAAGGTGGGCTGTTCAACTTCGAACAGACCGAGCCCATCGTCGTGCACAACGTCATGGCCGACTTCGGTAGCTCTATCGCTTACCAGGTCTTCATCGTGAACCTGGACGCCGCCGGAGCGGTTATCTCTGGGGAGTCGATGCTCTTGACCAGCGGAACCGCTGCCACGCTTTCCCTTACGACTCGGCTGACTCTCGGGGTCAATCAGGCCGTGCAGGTCAAGACCACGACCGCCACCGCCGCCATGGTGGGCCGTTGCTGGGCCACTTCCTGCCGCGGATTCCAGGGATAAGCCATGCCCGTAACAGCGACTCCGACAACCACGCTGGTCATCACCCAGGACGATGTTCGTGGGTTCATCCGCGACATCGCGGGGCAGATCCCGAACACGGGGTCGTACAACATCATGTTCGACCTTCCGCAGTTCTCGGACTCCGAGCTCCAGCGGGCCATCAAGTTCACCGCGTCCCGTTTCAACGTGATGACGCCGCCTTCGAACGACGCGGTTGATGGCATCAACTCGTGGATCATGCTCATCGGGGTTGCTGAGTTCCTCTCGATGAGTGAAGCGTTCCGGCAGACACGCAACCAGGTCACCTACCAGGACGGCGACATTCAGCCCATCGGGCTCGACGACAAGCAGGCGCAGTATCTCGCTCTGGCGCAAATGTGCAAAGCGGAGTTCGAAGAGAAGGCGAAGAACTTCAAGATCTCTCGGAACATGGAAGCCTGCTACGGTTCTCTTGGTTCCGGCTACCGCAATGTCTCGAGGTTCTTCCACTCATCATGAACAAGCTCGCCTACCAACAGGGACAGAGAGATGCCTTCGCCAAGTTCGGCGGAGCGTCGGCCGCTGGCCCAGATGGAGCATCGAACTACGCCAGCTCAGGGTCCCCCGTCGCGACCACCTCGTTCAAGGGCTTGTCCCGAGCAGTGGACCAGGGCTTCGCTGCCAACGCAACGATGGGCCAGACATCGACCTTCACTGACCCTGGTGGTAGGAACAATCCCATTCTCCAAGGCGGCACGCCGACAAAGCGTTTCACCTCAGACACGACAGGCGGCCTGAAATGATTCTCAATGAACTGGCGTACCGGCGTGGCTCTCGAGATGCCCAAGACAAGTTCGCAGCGATGGGCGCTGTCGGCGCTCCGGCTCTCGGCTCCGCAGCTGGAAGTCTTGGAGCTGTTCCGCCGATCAGCACGGCAGTTCCAGGCGCAACAGCGGCGTCCATCAAACCAGGCGCTCCGAATCAGGCGCTGCCGACGTCACCTGTCTTGGGCACGGGGGTCCCTGGGACGCCTACCGTTGCTGGCATGGGTAAGCCTGTTGCTTCGGGCGCAGCTATTTCGTCGCCAGCTCCCGCGGCCCCGGCTACTCCGTCAGTCAAAGCAGCGAGCGTGTTCGCTCCGGTTCCCCCAGTTAAAGCCGACAAGATCACTCGTGGAACCTCAACCGTAGGGAGCAACAACACCACTGAGACCGCGAAGTCAGTAGCCCCCGCTTCCTCTGCAGGGGCGTCGACTCCTGGAGCTTCGGGGTCCTCTTCTTCTCCCGCGGGATCAGCGGCAACGAATCCCGCGATGAGCGGAATCGTACCTTCGACCGGCCAGAGCCCCGCAGCAACGCTGGCCAATGAAACGGCGTCCAACACCCGCAACCAAGTCGTGTCTGTTTCAGGCGGCGGCAAGTGAACAAGCTCGCCTACCAAAGCGGCTGCGCTGCTGCGGTGGCGGCGTTCAAGCTCGCGGAGTGGAACTGGGAACTCACCGGAGGGCGCCCCAAGAAAGACGCCATCTCGTCGGACAATGGCCGAAGGGCCTACGGCACGCAGTTCAACGAGCCAGGTAAGCAGAATCGATCTGTAGGTAAAGCCTTCGATTCGCTCGACTCCACCAAGCCCAGTGACTTCCTCAACGCGGGCAACGAGGCGCTCATCGGAGCGACGTTCTAATGGCGATGTCCGTCGAGATAACGCGGCTCCTGCCGTTGTTTCCACGGGGCGTGTTTCTGCAGTGGGACCTCGTCAGTCCCACAGAGACGGGCTCGTTCAGCTTCAACGTTTACCGTTCCGGCTCCCCGGAAGGTCCCTGGGAACCCCTGCAACTTGGCGGCGTGGATGTTTACAACTACAGCGACGTGCTTCCGGTTGTTTCTACGCAGGCCGCTGAAGCGATCAACCAGTTGTCCCTTACGCGGGGTATCTTTTACCGCGTCGTCGTCACTCCTCCGTCCGGCTGCGACAACGACGTCGAAGTTGTCTCCGTAGTTGAGCCGCGCCTTGACGGTGTGCAGCGTCTTTTGAAGCGAAAGATCCTTCGTGACGAAAGCCTGATGCTGCGGAAGCTCAATGGTGTCGACATCGCGGTTGTCAAGCGCATGCACTGGGGCCCCCGCTGCACTGTTTGTTGGGACAAGACCACCAAGGCCGTGACTCGAGCGAACTGCCTTTCGTGCTACGGTACGGGTTTTTCCCCAGGGTACTTTGCGCCCGTTCTCACTCTTGGGCGCCGTGGAACTCTCCCTGCGGCCAAGCAGATCGCTCCTCAAGGTGTCGCTGAGTACCGTCCGACACAGGTCACCATTCTCGACGCCCCGAAGGTTGAGCCGGACGACGTGCTCGTCTTCCTCAAGGACAACAAGCGTTTCGTGGTGAAAGCTGTCCTTCAGACGGAGCTCAAGACTGTGGGCGTTCATCAAAAGCTCGAGGTGAGTGAAATTGCTCGAAGCTCCGTAGAGTATCGTTTGGTCGTAGACCCTGCGAGAATCCCACCGTTGTTCTAGAGTGAGGATGCATGGGCGACATTCCCAACAACGGAGAACGGCATCCGCGCATAGCGGGACAGCAGGCGGACATCGCCGTTGGGTCTCCTCTCGCCATCGTTGCGCTGTTCGCTGAAATCGTACGAGAGCGTTTTCGTCCAGGGAATGGTCTGGCTTGGGTCTGGAACGAGAATTCCACGCCTGAGAGCGCAGAAGCGAACACCGAGGCGGCCCCACGGCGGATCGTGATTGAGCCCTCGTTCAATGAGAACCTTGAGGTTCGCAACTTTCGCCCCGCTATCTACATCGACAAGGGTGAGACGGCCGCAGGCAAAGTAGCAATCGGTAATTTCGTAGGGCAGCAGTTACACACGGGTCTCCGCGGTTTTTACGCGCTGGGCACCGTGCCCATGGACATTGAAGTCGTGTCCGATGTGAAAGGTGAAAGCTCGATCATCGCGGACATCGTCTGGTTCTACATTCTTGGGGGTAGAGATCAGATTAGGGCGACTTTTGGAATTCACGAGTTGACGCCCCCAATTCTCGGACGAACTGTTCCCTTCGAAGGGGATAAGGGCCAATGGTCCACCCACATTACGTTCGAGATTCAGTTTGACCTACGCTGGACCACGCTTCCTGTTGGCCCTCTTCTCGAGGACATTGTCATTCGGTATCGAGATTCACGAGAAACAAACCCCGACGTTTTCCTTCTGAAGCAGTACATCAAGTGAACATGGGCGTTTGTTTCCAGCCCCTCGCTCACCTATACCTTGTGCAGCGACGACTTCCGACGCAGGAGACCTTCCAATGGCGGCATCAAGGCCTGTAGTACTCGTTTTCCAGGAGTTCGCGACCCTGAGCAGCAGCCCGGCAACCCCGGAGCTGAACTGCCTTGTTGCTGGCCCGGCGTACTGGATCCAAGACTTCCCCGAAGACCGCGCTGACATCAAGCTCGCGACCGACTACGGCGTCGCCGTCGGCGCGCCTGCGACCGGAGCCGCGATCTTCAACAGCGCTGTCACAGTCGCAGACGCTCCGAACAACAAGATCGGGGCCGTCCTGGATCAAGCCAGTGTTCGCGTGTTCACCAGCAAGACTCTGGTTGAACTCGGGTACGGCACTGACATGGCCACGGCTCTCTTGTCGCCGGTCGTGTCTTCCGCTCTGACCGACTTCGTAGCACTCGGCGTAAAGCCGAACGACACCATCGTCATCACGGACATCTCGGGTTCGCCGACAATGTCCCGCACCGTTCAGATCGTCAACACCAACTCTCTCACCCTCAACAGCGACTCAACGTTCGCCGCGGTGACCAACGCAAAGTTCCGCCTCCAGCGAGCTCTTCCGGAGTCTGAGCTCGACAGCAGCATGCTGACTTTCGTCCCCGCGACCAACACCATCACGGTGAACGCGCTGGCGACCCTCCCGGTCGGCGTGCAGCAGCTCCTCATCATCTCCTGCGAGCTCTACGTCGCGTATCGGTCGCTGCGCCTGGACCTGCAAGATGTGAAGACTCTCGGTTCGGTGAATGAGATCAAGGGTCAGCTTGGACGCATTGACGCTCGCAATCCGCTCGCAGCGGGTGTGTTCGTCGCCCTTCAGAACACCAACACCACCGTGCAGTACTTCGGCGTTGGGTCGAACGACCTCATCGGCTTCACGTCGATGAAGAACTCGATCTCAGGCCGCAAGGACATCTACGCCGTCGTTCCTCTCTGCTCTGGGGACCTGGCGACGGCAGTGCTCGCAGGGCTGAAGGCGGAGTTTCAGGCTCTGGCGGACCCGGACTACGCGCTGACCAACGGTGTTCCGCAGAAGTTCCGCGTGGCCATTGGTTCGTCGGCGGCTGTTCCGCTGACAAAGATCATCATCGACAAAAATACGGACGGCAAGACGGAGATCGCTGCGACGCTCCCTGTCCCTACGACCTACCACACACTGACGTTCGACACGGACGTCGCGTTCGTGGCCGCCAACGTTCAGCCGGGTGACCAGCTCATCATCACCGCTGACTCGACCACGCCGACCGCGGCGTCTGGCGTACTGACCATCACGGGGCAGCCGGTCAACAACACCACCGTGACCATCGGCACCAAGACGTACACCTTCAAGTCGGTGTACACCAACATCAACGGCGCGGTGACTATCGCGGGTACGGCGCAACTCTCGCTCGACAACCTGATGAACGCCATCAACCTGGCGGGCGTACCCGGTGTTGACTACGCCGCGGTGATGTCGGCCAACGGCTTCGTTACCGCCGCGACCGGTGGTCCACTGGTTCTGAACTTGACGGCCATCGTCTCGGGTGTCGCGGGCAACTCCATCGTGACCACCGAAACCCTTCCGCTCGGGTCCTTCGGTGCAGCCACTCTCACTGGCGGCGTCGGCGCGAACCGCAACGGCACATACACCGTGGCGCAGGTACTCAGTAACGTCTCGCTCGAGGTTGATGCCGAAGTTCTCGGCGGAGCTCAGTCTGCGAACGCGACCATCCAAATCAAGGTTGGTACGACCATCGCGGATCGCGTTCCCGTGACCGCCATCACCCCGCTGGCCACCGTGCTGGACTCGAAGCTGTTCCTCGACCTGTACGACGCCAACGGAACCTTCGTTGACGCGGGCATCATCCCCACCGACCTGGTGGAGATGCCGCAGAACCCCACGCAAGGAAGCTTCACCGCCAAGCACTCGTTCCAGGTTGCGTTGGTGGTTTCGAACCAGCGGCTCCGCATCGTCAACAACGGGCGCAACAACTCGTTGGTGGCGAATGAGCTCCCGCACGGTGTGTCGCGCAACAGCCCTGACACCATCATCCCCGCAACGGCGACACTGACCTACCGCATTACCCGGACCCTCGACAAGACGGGCCAGGTGAACGAAATCATCGCGGTCACGCAGAGCATCGCCAGCCGCCGGGTCATCAACGTGTGGCCGGACCTCTGCGACGTCAGTGGCCTGGTTGACGGGTCGCTGCCTCGTGACCCGCTGGCTCCGACCACGGCGCAGCCTGCCGCTACGCAGCCGGGGTACTACCTTGCCTGCGCTGTTGGCGGCATGACGGCTGGCTTGCCCTCGCACCAGGGCTTCACCAACCTGGGCATCGCGGGCATCTCGAAGATCTACGACGCGAACACGTACTTCAGCGACAAGCAAATCACCGACATCAGCAACGGTGGTTGGTTCGTGTTCCAGCAGGACACTCCGGCGGCTCTGCCGTACGTCGTGCACCAGCTGACCACCGATGTGGCGACTCTGCAGTCGGGCGAGTTCTCAATGGTGAAGAACTTCGACTTCGTGTCGCTCTTCTTCTCGGACATCGTGGACGACTACCTCGGTATCTGGAACGTCAATCCGGAGACCATGGGGTTCATCTCTGCCTCCATCACTGGCGGCATCGACAACCTCAAGCTCCGTCGGCGTCCTCGCATCGGAGCGCCCATCATCGACGGGAAGATTTCTTCGATCTCTGTTTCGCCGTCAACGGCGGACCGGATTGAAGTCTACGTCGAGATTCAATTCCCGGCGCCCCTCAACATCGTCGCCCTCCACCTTGTGAGCGCGTAATGAAAAAGAACTCTTCGATGAAGAGCATCATCGACGACATCATCAAGGGGGCCGAGCAGAATACGTTCGGCCGCCCGGTGAACATCCAGACGAACACCGAATGGACTCACTTCGACACCGCGAAGACCGCCGGAGCTCTGCAGGCTCTCGGGGAGCAGGGTTACTCGGTAAAGCAGGCCGCCGAGTACCTGGGGTTGACCGAGGCGCAGATTCAGCACATCGTGGACCAGGTGAGGTAGAATGTTTCGCATGGCGTACACGCAAGGAGTACAAGCTGCGTTGTCCAAGTACGCCGGAATGGGCGATTTCGCCAATTCCATGCTCGCATCACCCAACCTGCGCCGGAATCTGAACATCGCCGGACTTGGATTGATCGCAGCGCCAACGGTTCATAGTATGGTGACCGGGGACGAGCCCGAGTCCAAGACCATGAAGACGGTGAAGCACATTTCAGATTTGGCTGGGCTTGGTCTGTTGACCGGCACTGAGTTCATGAAACACTAGGAGATCGCGATGCCTAACGGAATTGGAATCACAACAGGCGTAGAGAGCTGGAAGTTCCAGGGCAATTACGTCGAGCGTGAGATGGACAACGCCGCGTACTCTGCGGCGCACCCAGACGACACGCTTGTTCTCGCGGGTCCTCCTCGCAAGGCGACCGTTGTTCCCCAGGGGAGCAACACCACAGAGCCTGGTACCCTGCTGGCCATCGGCATGCTCCAGAGCGTGCAGTTCACCCAGACCAAGCCGACACAGCCGATGATGGCGATTGGCTCGGGGCGTTCGTTCTTCGTCTCAGGCAAGGCCCAGACACAGTGGACCATCGCTCGCCTGTTCGTGAACGGCCGCAACCTGCTCCGCGTGCTGTACCACAACGCCATCAAGGGCGGCATCCAGGTTCAGGACTTCGACGACCCGGCAGCCAAGGCAGCGACCAGCAACTTCTTCATCAACCTCGACTCGGAGCTCTACTACGTCCCGTTCGGGCTTGCCTGCTTCTTCCGCAACAAGTCGCACGACCTGGTTGGTTCGTTCTACGCCGAACTGGCGATGATCAACTCGTACGCTGTCGCGGCGAACGCTGGCCAGAACATGATTCTCGAGAACGTCTCGGGGCTCGCTGACCGCCTCCTGCCCCTCGAGCTCGAAACAGTCGCAACGGGCGCCGGGAAGATTCCCCGTTCAACCGTCGACGCCATGCTCGACTTCGCCAACCCGCAAATCGCTGGCGACAACACCACGACCATCGTCGACAACCCGTCGTAACGTTCGACGCTCCAAAGACCAGCGCCTCGGGTTCATTCCCGGGGCGCTTTTCTTTTGGTATGGTGCGCCGCATGGGCACAAATTCGAAGCTTCCGCAGAGCAAGGGGTACGGTAAGGCTGGCGCGGATCCTCGAGGCCGGTTCCTTGACAAGACCCCTCCCAGGAAAATGTGGGAGCTCTGCACGGTCGGGGACTACTCTCCGCAGTCGCAGACGTACACGGTGTTCGGTGGAAGCGCTGGCCCAATGCCTGAAGTTCGACGGTTCGTACAGGACCCCGGTGAGGTCGGCATCCTGGCCCGCGGTACTGAGGTCGTCGTGCACCACGAGCTCGGTTTCCCGGTCATCGCTGCTGTTCTGAAGAGCGTCAGCACGAACGCCGTCGAGGTCAACCCCGCTCGTATCAGCGAAGTCCGAGGCGTCGGCGGTGAAGACGGCGTGTACGCCCAGCAGAACGCTGCGAGCAGTGTCCGTCCTCCAAACGACCCCATCGACCTTCTGCAGGACGACTGGGCTCGCAAGAGCAAGCAAAACAACATGATCGGCGTGCTGTCTGGTGGGACGAACATCATGTCTTCCAGCCCCATGGCACAAATTCGTACGCATTCCACGGGAACCAAGGACCTGGTCGAGGTCTGCGCAGACGTGTACCGGCACATCTCGTCGATGGGTAACATGGAGATCATCAACAACGGAGGTAAAACTTCTCTGATCTGGCGGGCAGGCGCTGACCAGTCGACTGAGAACGGAGCCCACGCTGAAAACTGGACCCTCCGTCTCGACGCTGGAGCTGAAGGCGACCTCTTTCGTTTCAAGGTGACGACTCCCCACAACAACACGTTGTGTGAGATTCACATGAGCGCGGATGGTCGTATCTCCCTCACCGGTGTCGCGGGTATCGACATTTCGTCGGGTACTCGAGGCACCGCCAGGGAAGACGTAGCAGAGAACAAAGAAGTCCTCGTGCTCAAGGACATGACCACCGAGGTGGTTGGGGAAGTGTCTGAAACGTACGGAGCTGGTTTGACAACGTCCGTGAACACCAGTGCTTCCTTGTTCACGGGCAACGACCTAAAAGAAGCGGTTGGCCATGATAGATCAACACACATCTCAAACAAGCTCGTCACAACAGTCGAAGGCGGCGGCAAGCTCCCGCCTCCGGACTCTGGGAACATCGCGATCCTCTGGGACGCTGTGAATGGTGGCGTTGAGACAGTTACGGGAAATAGCGGCGCGGCGGTGAAACAAGCGATCAACTTCGTGAACTACCAGGGCGACGTCAATTTCTCTGTAACGGACAAGGGCAAGTTTCACGTCATCTCAACGGGGGATGATTCGGTAATTCTTGGAGCCGACGGATCCGCGACTGATCAAAAGGGATTCAAGGGACACAAGTTCACGGTAACTGTGCCCAAGCACCACGTCTGCATGTGGGAAGAATTTGAAAAGTTCGCAAAGACCCTCATCGAGTGGTGCGACGACCACACGCACTTGACCGCGATGGGTCCCTCGAGCCCCGCGAAGGCCGGGGCACCGGGCCCATTGTCCGCCAAGTTGAACTCTAAGATCGAGCCGGTCAAGAGTACCCGCGTCCTCGTCGGAGCCTAAAAAACAGCGCCCCCTTGAGGAGGCGCTGCTCTACAGTTTCACCTGAGCTACGCCTCCAACCAGTTTTCGTTCACTGAGAATGGCCACGAAGGGCTTATCCCCGGGGAACACGCGGAACTCTGGTTCTGGCAGTTGCTTCATCGCTACTTCGAAGAGCGCTGGGTGAATGATCGCTACTCCACAGTCCGCGATCAATTTTACCAGCGCTAACCCGTCGTCCGGGTTTGTCCAACGGGACGCTTGCCCGTAGTCTCCCTCTCCTTGAGGCATGGCCGCTCGCCAATTGATGGCGGCTTCGTGAGCCTCTTCCCAGTCGTCAAAGGCGGGGTCGAAGAGCTCTTTTGGGACCTCCAGCACGAACCACTTAGCGTAGAGCAGGATGCTGTCGCTTGCTTCTAGCTTTGAGGCGGCTGGCTCTTTCTTAGTTAACCCCCGGAGGAGTGTGATTTCGTTTTTGGTGATCATAGAAACTCAGGACGTTCTGTACCGGATGTTGTTCGCACTCCTCTTCCTCGCACTTCTCGCCTCGAACGGTAACCGCGTGGTGGTGGTAGTCGATAGCCGAATCGTTGGCGAGCTTCTTCAGAATTTTACTCTGCGTCGGCCCCAGCAGGTAGACCGTCCGCAGCTCTACTCCGCCAGGCTGGATGTCCGAGATCGCTCGGTCCAGCTTGTCAGGCAGCTCTGTGTACGAGTTCCCCGCTGGGAGGACGTCTTCATCGATTTCAAGAAACAGCAGCAAGCATTTGTTCCCCATCAGCTCTCCTTAGTAGGTGGAGCCCTGGTGGTGTTCTGGACTACGACTACCGGGCGATTCGTAATACGGGCATTTCTCCCTGCTCATCGGTATCTGCGTTGTGCGTTCTACCGGTGATCATACAAATACACTTCGTCATCTCGTGAAGGTCCACGTCAGCAACCTTCCCGCCACTGCGTTGGTGTGACAACTTCTCCGCGACATACGACACCGCGAGGAAGCCATCCGCCTTGAAAAAGTTCGACGTCCCGTTGAGAGGGAACGACACGAGCCAGGCTCCCTCGTTCCCGGGAAAGTCATTGGGCATCTTCACTCCGACAGCTTCGTATCTGGTCCCGTTGCCAGGCTGATGAATGATGCGTACAACGGTGTCGCCGTACTTCGTGATTTCGGTGCTCATGGGCAGCTCCTTGGTGGTGGTTCACGCCCTTATACCCAGCGCTTCGCTGGTTTTCGAAGACGCTACTACGTGGTACCCTGCGCCACATGGTCTGGGACACTGACTTTCCACTGGCCGAACTCGCACAAAAGCTCATCGACACGAGGCTACGCGTTGAACGTGTTCGACTGGCCCAACGTCTTCAGATGCTGGGAGAGCGTGTCGAGCGCCAGGGCTTACAGGCCCCCGGAATACAAGACCTGTTTCAAACGCTTCAACAGGCTACCCCTTTGCCAGTAGATCGAGTAGACCGCGCCCTCGTACCCAGCACCAAGAAAGCGGGCGTCTGGCGTCGAAGGTATCTGGTGGTTCAGAACAAACCAGGGAGCGTTTTCTAATGGCGTGGAAGACATTCGCGCTGCCGAAAGTTCCAGGGGGTGTGTCCTCTGCGGTCGACGGGCTGAAGACCGTTGCGTCAACGACCTCTACAGCCTTGAAATTGGTCAAGGGGTTGACGGAAGCACTGAGCGCGACGGCGACTACGTCTCTCAGCGTGTCTCAGACAGCGATCAAAACAGCCGTCGGTACAATTGAGTCCGCGGTCAAGGCGCTAACCGAAGATACGGGCGTCTACGTTTTGGTCGTCCCTCCCCGGAGCAAGGTCATCATTCCTGCGGCGGTTAAGGCGGCGCTGTCTCCCTCGATGGCTGTCTCACCGACAACCGCGGGCTTGAACACGCAGGCGATGTTCACCGGAGAGACGGTCACCTCGCAAGAATCAAAGATTCTGCGCGACCTCTTCTCGTCTACGGGAGGAAACGCCGGTTTCGTTCGCGCCGTAACGGAGTCCTTTGACGACCAGGGCGACGACAACCGCCCCATGCTCTCGGACACCGACGCCGTCGCAGGAATGTACATCGTGGCGGGAGCGAGCAACATCGCCTCCCTTACTCCGTTCACAAACGGGATGTCGGCGCTGTTGGCACCGGGAAAGCCCGCGGCGTTAGACCCCCCGAGCATCCCAGGGCCGCAGAACGCCAAAGCGAAAACTGTTTCAGGGGGAGCCGTACTGCTCCAGTGGGAATACCAATCCCCCTTGATCGAGCTTCGAACACTCGACACCTTCGCCAGCGTTACCGAGGTGGCCATCATTCGGTCCACGTCTGTGAAGCTGATGTCCGCTTCAACGCCTCAAGACATTTTCGGAACGAGCTCTCTTAGCGCTGGGAAAAAGAGCGATGACGAGTTGACCGAAGTTCTTGCGATTCTGCCCTACAAGAACCCTACGCCTACGATCAGCTACCTCGACGACAAAGAGCATAAGCCGGGGTCGATCTACTACTACGCGATGAGCTTCCACGTGAAGCTTGGAACATCTACAGAGCTGAGCTCTGGCGGAGGAACTGACCAGAACTTCCCCCGTTTGTCGAACGTTGTAAAAGTGACCTTCTCTAAGGAGAGCCACGGAACGCCGCGAAGCATCGCAGGGGTACCCCCGGACTGGTACCGCACGCCCCGGACCATCGACCTCTTTCCAGCGATTGGCTCTCTCCTCAACCAGGTCGCGGCGCTCACCACACAGCTCGGCGCTACCACCACGGGGTACGGCGACCTGCTGAAGGCCAACGTCAAAGTCATTGAGCAGCAGATCAAAAGCTACACCACGTTGGCGACCCAGCTTACGGCGGCGTCTTCGGCTATCTCAGCGTTCAGCTCCATCAACCTAGGGACGGTGAGCTCGAGAACCTTCTCTGGCACGGGCGGAACGAACTTCATCAAGAAGGACCTGGTCAAGGCGTTCGGAGACACCTCAGACCCCAATCGCCCCCCTTTCGACGCAGATGAGTTCGTCACTGGCGTTGTTCTGCTGGCCACTACGCCGGACGCCGTTGCGTTACTCGGTAAACTGCTCGGAAGCATTACAGCGGGCGCTGGATCCATCGCCGAAGCTCTCGCTAAGATAGATGTGGAGATCAAAGCCATCGAAGCCGCGCTGTTCAACCCGGACATGACAGTACACGCCGCTACGCCTGTACCGTCGGCGGCGTCCGCAGCGGCGCTGACATCTCTCGTTGGCGAAGACGCCCCGTACTGCTATCACTCATTCGAACCAAGCGTTGAGTTCGACGATCAAATGAACCCCAAATAGGAGCTTCAATGCTGAAGATGTTCGACTACGGTTGTGCGGCTTGCGGTCACCAATTCGAAACGCTTGTTCGGGATGATGCTGAGGTCGAGTGCCCCGAATGCCATGAGAGCCCAGCAACCCGTCGAGCGACGGGCGGGCACATCTTCACCGTCATCACCGCCACCTCTCGAACTTCGAAGAAGTACAAAGCCGGGTACGTGCACAACTACCAGAAGCGCCCCGCGGAGAAGATTTCCGTGCAGGTCCCCGCTGCCCCAAAGACGCCGTAGCGCCTATACTTTGGCCATGGAAGCAACCGCCTACAAATTGGGGCACCTGGACGCGGTCCTCGCCTATGGGCTTGCCAAACACGGTGGGATGCTCCCAGCTCTGGCAGTGGCGGCTCCAGCCGCTGCCATGGCCGCTGCCGCTGACGAGGAGCACCGTCCTGCTGCCGCTGGTCTTGGTGCGCTGACCGGTTTGGCGGCGTACTCAGCCCTTCGGTCCAAGAAGGGGTCGCTTGACGCATTCAAGTTGAGCCTGGACCTTTCCGCTGGTGTGGGTATCCCGTTCCTCCCTGGCGTCAGCCTGGGAATCAAGGACCAGCGGGAACGGCTCCCCGGTATGGATCGTTGGGTTCCACGGAGCTCAATGGAACGAGGTTTTCAATACGCCGATTCTGGGTTTGACCCTGAAGCCGTAGCGGATCTCGAAGCTAAACGCGGTGTCATCGAACATCCCGTTATGGGAGGTCTCGCTGGCGCTGGTCTGATGGCCAAGTTCGCGCCCAAGAGCGGTGTGATTGGCCCGGTGCTCGCGGGTCTGGCGGGCATGGGTCTTGGGACTGTGTACAACCACGCCACGCGCGATGAACGAGTGCGTGAAGGCCTCGAAGCTTTCAGCGGCGCACAGCGGGAGCGGGAGAAGTTTCCTATCCGGCGGCACGCAGTTCAAACCGCGAACGAGTCTACCCCTCTGGCCGTTTCTCGCGGACACGGGGACGCTTGATGTTGGAGTTGGCCAAGGCCGCCGGGGAAGCTGATGCGCGGAGTGCATTTGGCCTCTCACACGGGACGCCTCAGCCACCGCCGTCTTGGGCTCAGCGGTGGTTGGAGGAACCGTCGAAAAACGGGACCAAGAAGGTCACGATTCCGTCGATGTCTCAGGGGAGTCTAAAAAAGTAGGCTCGTCTGGAAAGGTCACCCAGCCCTGGCTCTTCCAGTAGAGCAGGACAGCGAGGATCCGAGCTCGAGTCTTCTTCTGCATTTCTTCATCGAAGTCTCCTTCGATGTTGTCCTGCATCAGCGCAGACGTTCCTTGATGCAGCTCCGCCCAGAGCTCATCGAGTGTGTGGTCATCACGAAACGACCACGACGCAACAGGCGGTGAGAACGTCACCACCTGCTGCGTCGAGTCATCCGGATGCTGCGCGATGGTTACTTCAAGCCTCAGGGTCGTATCCCTGGCTCTTGGCGAACCGAGTCACCGCGGTTCCGACGAGCACGCCCACCGAGGAGTCCTGCTCCTTGGCGAGGTTCTTGAGGAACCGCATCACGCCCTTGGCCACCTGGCCCTGAGCCTTGGTACCCGCGACGCGCTTCGCCTTCTTCTCCTTGGGGGCCTTCGCCTTCTTGGCCGCCTTCGGAGCCTTCGCCTTGACCGCCTTCTTCGCGGACTTCCGCTTCGGAGCGTCCGCCTTGACAGCGCGCTTGGTGTACTTCCGCTTGGTCCGAGGTGCTTCAGCCGCCGCGGCCTCGGGCACTGCGGTCAGGGGAACGGGCGCTGCAACGGGCGCCGGAGGCGCGGGAACAACGGGTGCTGCTACAGCTGCGGGGGTTTCCATCTTCGAACTCCTTGGTGTGGTTTTGAGTTTGCCTGCTTCAGCTTGTGTATCGCGTCACTCGACTGAGATCAACAGCTTTTCTTTGTACCCGGGATTCAGCATCGTTGGGTACCCGAAAGGATTGCAGACGATCCGGGTCTTGGAAAGCTGATAATCAAAAGGTTCGTGCGTATGCCCGTGAATCCACAGGGATGGCGATCTATCGTAGATGAGCTGATCCATCTCACAAACGAAAAATGCGTTCGTTGGCGCTCCCTGGTACTTCCTAGCGATGCTTTTGGTGGACGGGAGGTAGTGGGTGAGTACCACATCCCCTTCCTTCAGGTTCTTTTCCATGAAGCTCTGGAACTTTCGATTCTCTGCCACGACCCAGGGACGGAAGTCAACGATCTCCTGAAAATCAGAGAACTGGGACGCCTCGTAGTCAAGCAGAGGACTCCATTGAGGGAACCACATGGGCCCCCCGATGAAGCGCCTCCCCTGGATGCTGATGACCCTGTTGTTGACTAGCGTCACGTTTGGGATGTCACGAATCGCGGTGTCAAGAACGCCCAGGGCTTCCTCGGGTTTCAGGCGCCAGAGTTCATGGTTCCCTGGGACGTAAAGAACGTGAGGGTACTTGGCAGCGATCTTCTCGAGCAGCTTCTTGACTTGGTCGACGAACCTCGCCGCCAAGATGTCCCCTGTGAGCACGAGAACATCGACCCCTGTTGGGTCCATGCTTTCAATGAATTCGTACCCACCGTCACGGTGGGTCTCAAAATGCAGATCTGAGGCTACTTGGAGGGTCAGCATGGCTCTGTATACCTCAGTCGAGCTCCGGAAACCCAGCGGCTTCGGCTTGAAGAACGTCGTCCGCCGTCTCGCCGGTCTCTTCGCCCCACTGGGAGCGGGGCGCCAGCAACTGCCCTGACATGTTGTAGTCGGCGCCGCACTCGCAGGTGTTCGTGAAATTCCTACACGCTACGGACGAGCCGCAGTCGCACTGAATCATCTTCGCTTCTCGTCTCGACATCTTTCTTTCTCCCGGCCCAGACGAGCCAATCTCGTCCGTAGGCCATTCGGTACTCGCCAACCAGGTAGTCGGCGGTCTTCTGGTCTTCTGCTTCATCGAGTACTTCCGACGTCCCTTGATACCTGCCCCAAATTTTGATCGTCATTTTCCCTCACTGAGATTGCATCTCGAAGCAGTTCCTGGTGGTTCGACAAAGCTTGGCTTTGTTGAACCTCCTGGTACACGTACAGCCGTCACCGCTACGGTGACCGTCTTACAAAGACGTCTGAGAGCTACGGCATCATGAACGATTTCAGCAGCCGGTAGAAATCTCGCTGCGCTTCAACGTCGGCGGTCTCGATGAACTTCTCGAGCGCGGGGTACCGCTTGCCGGTCCAATCTTCGATGTCCGAGAAGAGATCCCGCAGGTGCTCTACCGCCGGGGGCCGTGGAGCTTCCGGGACCGGCTCTTCAGGAGGCTGCTTTCCTTCTTCAGGAGCAGCAGCCCGTCCATCGTCTCCTGGAACGCCTTCGCTTCGTACGTCGTAACGAAGATCGAGCGGGAGCTGTACTTTGTAAATTCTTCGAGAAACCTCTCCGCGCTCTGCTGAAGGTACGCGCTCCACGTTTGGAGCTCGTCCACTGTCTGGTGCAGTTTCCATGATTTCCTGTCCTGTGTCCTGACGACCTCTTTGAGGACTTCCGCGGGTGCTTCCTTTTTTTTGGCCATGTTCACGCCTTTGTCGTTCGTTTGAAGATGACATCCCCGCTGACCCAGACCTTGAGCTCAAGCAGACCGTCACGGTGAATGCCTTCAACGGTGATGTCCTCGTGGTGAATCGCTCCATCGGCGCGCTGCAGGACTTTGCAGCGGAATCCTCCGCCGCGACTTCGAGGGCCCGTCGCAACGGGGGTTTTCTTCCCGTCTACGCTAAGTTCGATCCAGAAGTTTCTAACGTTTCGGGGCATCGGCGGTATCCTCTAGAAAAGCGTCACCCTCTGCTCGAAAGTCGCCCATCACCATGTTAGCGCCTTGATCAACGGCGACTCCGCCGAACTTCTGCATCAGTGTTTTTGTCCCCACCTTGAGCGTGAGCACTCCGCCTTTACGCATGAAGAGCTCGAAGAACTCCAAAAGCTCATTGGGTCGGTAGACCGTCGACTCGAAGAGGCACTTCCCCTTCGCGTGCTCTTCCTTCTTTTTTCCGCACTGAGTACAGCCCTCAAGATGGTACCGGGAGAACGTGTACTTGAGATCAGCGCTGAACTTATGGCCGTGGAGCTTCATTGGCCCACTCCGATGAGTTCGAGCTCTACCGCGGCGCCAGTCGATTCCCCGTAAGAAGCTCGGAGACTTCCAAGCTCGTAGTGGGGTGGGCTGTTGGTGATTGAGTACTTGTACGACGAAGCTTTGACCAAGTAGGACACGGAAGCTCCGCCAATGATCTCCAAGGTCAACTTCCCGTCCTTTGGGAGCTTCCCTTGAAACAACGCCGCCAGGATGCGCTCCAGAGGAGCAGCATCGAGCTGGGTGAAGTCGAACATACAGTCCTCTCCACTATGCGCGAGGATCTGCTTCTTGCACTTCTTGCAGACTCCGCTTCCGAGGCTGCTTTTTCCGTACTCTTCGATTGTGAGTCGCGCCTTCAGTCTTTGCATGTTGGGCCTTGTAGTTGGTTGGGGAGAACAGGCACTTCCCTTTGACGTGCTCCTCTTTCGAGAGGCCGCAGTAGGCGCACCGGGCGAACCACGCCCAGTCGATCTGCCCACTTTCGACGGAGATGTCCGCGTGCTTGGGGTACGCCTTCCACCAGACACCGCGACCGGTGACGACCAGGTAATCTGCGTGGGCTTCAATCGCTTCCAGCTTGTAGTCGGCGCGGTAGGGGATCAGAAACGGTTTCTCCTGGTAGTTGCTCTCCATCTCGTCGAAGACCTTCTCACCTAGAAGCTCTTCCGCCGTGCTTCGCTTGATAAACGAGGCGCCCCAGTCGGTCACTTCGAGCAAGGCGAGACTCTTCACCTGTTTTTGCGTGGCTGCCCAAATCTTCTGAAGCTTGGGAAGTAGCTTCAGCAGGTCTGGGGTCAGCGTGACGACGGCAAAGTCACAATCAGCGTTGAAGTGCTCGTTGTTGCTGTTCGCCGGGACCATGTAGCTGTGAATGACCATCACAGCGGATCTACCTCGACGATCCGAGGGTCGTACTCTTCGTCTTCTTCGACGTACCTCCACTCGATGCCGTCTTCGAGCCGCTGAGCGAAGGCCGTTGCTCGAGCCTCCTGTTCATTTTTTGCTTCGACCGTGATGACGCCGCGCATCCACGCCTTTCCGCGGAACTCGACGTTGAAGCGCTTAGGCTTTTTCTTCTTGGTCGGCATCCGTCTTCTCCTTGGGTTCGTTCTGTTTGATCAGCTTCGCCAGGTTCTCGTTGAGCTTCTGGAGCTCTTTCAGCAGCATCGGAACGTTGCGGTCGAAGAAGTCTCGCCCCATCGCCGTCTTGAAGAACGGGGTCTCACCGTTCACGGGGGAACCTCTTGGTGTACTCCTTCACGTCGGCGTCGGTGATGTCCACCGTCTCGCCTTCGTCGTTGTAGCGGCTGATGAAGAAGGGGCCGCGGATGATGTCGTTGAGCTCCGGCACTTGGCGATTCAACGGCAAGCCGGTGAGCTTTCCCTCCTCGTTGCAGATGAGGCCGACACCTTCTTCGAGGGTCACGTTCTCGATGTAGCCGCCGACCAGGTCCTGCATCGGCTTGAGGCCCCCTGCGATGTCCATCACCTTCGGATCTGCGTCCACGGGAAACAAAAGAACTCTGGGCATGGCTTCTCCTTGGTCCTGCGCGTGACTACTTTGTGGGAGTCCGGCCCGGACATCCGTCGGGCAAAACACTTCGGTACTGGCTCGGCCAGTAAAAACATCTGCCTCCACTACGAAGGCTCTTCTCTACTGAAGGACTAGTTCACGCTTATCACTGTGTTCTGCCTGATCCTGCCTGGTGAGCTCGAGCGGCCTGGTTCTCCAGGGTACTCGTCGAGTTCGGAGCTCCTGGACTTCAATCTGATCTGATCAGATTGGACGAAGTCCAGAGAGCTTAAGTCTCCACTACGGAGACGCTGGGAACTTCCCAGTGCTGATGTGCGTAACTACTCTGTGCGTATGGGGCCCTGCGGGCCGGTGTACGACTACGCGATTACTTTGATTCATGGTCTCCGCCTGGCGCCGGCGGGGACTCCATCTCCGGCTCGGGCAGCTTTTGGCCTAGGCCAAAAAGAAAAGATCACCACTACGGTGATTGGGACTCTTTAGTCTAATCGCGTTCTACGAAATTGTACCCGGCGAGATACGCCTCACGCAGGTACAGCACTGTGATGTTCCTGGCATCGGCCCCAGGAACCTTCAAATTGACGGCGAGCTCGAGGGGCGTCGCTTGCGCACGGTCCTCTTCCTTGTGCTCGTGGCCCAACCGAACCGCTTTGCCCATCATCCGGGCAAAAGAATCGAAGTCGGTCTTTGGGGGCTTCTTCGCCTTGGTGGCCATGCCGCTTTGTATACCAGTCGAGGCAAAAGAAACAGCGCCACGATGTTCTGTGGCGCTGCGTTTACTGAAGAGGCGCGTACTTTTTAGGCGCGCTTCTCGCCCTGCTTGTTTCCCTTGCGCGCCTTCGCCTGCCGACGGCTCTGCATGTCGAGGCCGCGCTCCGGGGTGGGCTCCGCCGCGAGCTTCTGGGCGCCAGCCAGCAGCTTCTCCATCTGCGCCATCAGCGTCTTCGCGGCTTCGAGCTCTGCGCTGATGGCCGGCGCCTGGA